>Ga0265338_10000246_pt1 | contig 99261 bp, 101 predicted proteins | sample 42126metaG_FD_193579 | JGI IMG/M metagenome (GOLD analysis project Ga0265338, IMG submission 193579) | Rhizosphere microbial communities from Carex aquatilis grown in University of Washington, Seatle, WA, United States - 4-21-26 metaG | ecosystem: Host-associated > Plants > Roots > Rhizosphere...
CGCGCGACGTTGGCCGGGGACACCCGGTCAGCGATCTCGTCGATCGTCCGTGCGAGGTCGGCCCGGGTGCGCTCGATCTCATCGACCAGCGCGTCAGGCGCAAGGTCGTCCGGCGCTCCGCCGCTCGCCTCGATGTCGGTCTCAGCCATGTTCGTACTGTACTAGCCCGGAGGGTCGCATCCCGTCCGGGCTAGCACTGTGTCTCGCACGGCTACCAGCAGTTGATTCTTTTCACGCGCCTGTAGTCACATTCCTCTATTCAACGGGCCCCAGGGGCCCGAAAACGTTTTGTTGACAATGCTGGACGCTGGTCCGTCCCAAGATTGATTTGCCCAGTTAGCGGCAAACCTCCCCGTTTCACCGGGCTGGCCAATTACCCTCATGCCCAGAGATCCCTTCCATCCTTGCCCTTGCGGCTCGTCCACTCCCCAAGGACGAAGGCAGGACGAAACGGGCTCAGTACTGAGGGAGAACCATGCGGCTCATTAACAAACTCCTATATTGCCTGGCGGCAGGCATTCCCGTGGTCACGCTCGCGGCCTGTTCCAGCGGCAGCGGCAGCGGGGGCGGCGTCGCGTCCGGCCCGCCGCCCGAGCAATCCACCATCACGATCGACATGGTGCCCACGGCGGACGCGGCCGGCGTCTACATCGCACAGGACGACGGGTATTTCGCGCAGCAGGGGCTGACCGTCAAGATCGTCCCGATCAACGGCGGCGAGTACGGCGTGGGCGACCTGCAGACCGGCAAGGCGCAGCTCATCGAGGGAAACTACGTCTCGTTCATCCTCGCGCAGATCGCGGGCACGTTCGCGGCGCCTAACCCGACGAACCCCAAGCAGACCGAGCCCGCGGCGCCCATCAACATGCGCCTCATCGCCGACTCATCGCAGATGCAGCCGGGGAACCAGGGGCTGTACGTGCTACCAAGCTCGCCGTACAAGACCGTGCAGCAACTGGTGCAGCATCACGTGCAGGTCGGCGTCAACTCGCTGCACAACATCGGCTCGGTGCTGCTCGGCTCGCTGCTCGCCTCCAACGGGTACAAGGTGAGCGCGCTGCAGCAGTCGCCGCAGATCCTGCCGCTCATGCCGATGCTGCTCGCCCAGCACAAGATCTCCGCCGCGTGGCTGCCCGAGCCCTTCGCCACCGAGGCGGAGCAGCAGTACGGCGCGGTGCAGCTGGCCGACTTCGACCAGGGCTCGCTGCAGAGCTTCCCGATCGGCACGGTCGCCGGGAGCGACTCCTGGGTGCAGACGCACCCGAAAACGATCGCCGCGTTCCTGCGCGCCTACAACGAGGGCCAGCAGGTCGCGGACACCAACCGCGCCGCGGTGGAGGCGGCGCTGGTGAAGAACAAGGTCGCGCCGACCGCGGAGATCGCCGCCACCATGACGCTTGACACCTACCCGCTCGTCATGGACGTCCCGGTGATGCAGCGGGTGGCCGACGCGATGTACCAGTTCGGCCTCATCAGCAAGCCGTACAGCATCGGCAAGATGATCCAGGCGGAGCCCGGCATGATCAACGGCTAGCACACGCCGCCCTGCTACTACCGCACGCCAGCGCCCGGTTCCGCCACGGAACCGGGCGCTGGCGTTGTATTAGCACCATTTACCATGATTTTTGAGGTTATTACGATGGCCCGCCCGCCTTGATCACATTAAGTGCAATCCAGACATCTCACGCAAAGGATTAAGTGCGATGAATGCCGTGTGCAATTGCATTAAGGTCGGTCACCTGAGGCATGAGGGGGCTGCCAATGTTGACCGGAAGATCGCTTTCTTGGGCCAGCGCCGTCGCGGGCATCGTGATCGCGGGAACGCTCGCGGGCTGTTCGTCGTCCGGCCGGACCCCGGACGCGGCGGCCAGCCCGCCGGAACAGCGCGCCATTACCGTTGATGCGGTGCCCTCGGTGGAGGAAGGCGGCCTTTTCGTCGCCCAGGCCCAGGGCTTTTTCGCACAATCCGGGCTTACCGTCAAAATCAACAGCATTACCGGCGCCGAGAGCGGCATCCCCGATCTTCAATCGGGTCGCGCGCAGCTGGTGGCCGGCAATTACGTGCCGTTCATCATGGCGCAGGTGGCGGGCCAATTCGACCGCAAGCCAGTCAGCATGCGGATCATCGCCGCCGGGTCCGAGATCCAGCCGGGCAGCGAGGCGCTCTACGTGATGCCGCACTCCAGGTTCCAGACCCTCGCCGAACTGGCCAGGGCACACGCGAGGATCGGCCTCGGCGCGGCGGACGACGCCGGCGACGTGCTGGTCGGCGCGCTGCTCGCCCAGGCCGGCTACCGGCTCGGCGACATCAGGCAGGTCATCACCGCGGCGGGCTTCGGCGCGCTGTCCGGCATGCTGTTGTCCGGGCGGGTCGACGCGGCGTGGCTGCCGCAGCCGCTCGGCGAGAGCGCCGAGCAGCGGTACGGCGCGCTGCCGCTCGCTGATTTCGACCAGGGCTCGCTGCAGGACTTCCCGCTCGCCGGCTACCTGGGGAGCACGCAGTGGGTGCGCGCCAACCCGGACACGGTGGCCGGCTTCCTGCGGGCGCTGCACGAGGGCCAGGAACTCGCCGACACCGACCGCGCCGCGGTAGAGAGCGCGATGGAGCAGTACACCGGCGTCCCGCCGGTCATCGCCGGCACGATGGCGATCGACAGCTACCCGCTGGAGATGGACGTGCCGCAGTTGCAGCGAGTCGCCGACTCGATGTACGCCTGCGGCCTCACGCCGGGCGCGAAGGCCCCGTATCAGGTCGCCCGCATGATCGAGCCGGAGCCGGGGCTGGCTGGCGGCTAGCGGCATTTGCCCGGAACGCGTAACCGGTCCGAATTTTTCGTAAACCTCCAACTCAGAATTAGATGCTGGTTTATCCTGCCTGGGCACGGGTGATCTGCGGCTAGCTCAGTGAGGTGTTCCAGTGACCGGCAGGCGTATATGGGGACGCGCGGCGGCGTGCGCGGCGGCGCTGACCGCGGTGGCCGGGCTCGCGGCCGGCTGCTCGTCGGGCAGCGGAAGCGGCAGCGTGATCTCCACGACCTCGCTGGGAAGCTCGCTGCCCACCAACTTCGGCCCGCCGGAGAAAACCACGCTGAACGTCGCCGTGGTGCCCGCCATGGACTCCGCCGGGTTCGTCATCGCGCTCCACGACGGGCTGTTCGCCAAGGAGGGGCTGAGGATCAACTACTCCCCCGCGATCAGCTCGGAGACCGCAGTGGCGCAGCAGCTCAAGGGCCAGCTCGACATCACCGGCGGTAACTACGTCTCGTACGTCAACGAGGCGGCGGTCAACCACGCGCCGATCGAGGTCATCGCCGAGGGCTCGATCATGCAGCAAGGCGCGCAGACGATCTACACCATGCCGAGCTCCAAGATCACCACCCTGTCGCAGCTCAAGGGGCACCTGGTCGGCGTGAACGCGCCGGGCAACATCGACTACCTGCTCGGCGTCTCTGTGCTCCAGGAGAACGGCGTCAACCCAGGCAGCGTCGAGTTCCCCAACGCCACGATGAAGGACTTCGCCGCGACCGGCGGGGCCATCCCGTTCCCGCTGATGGCCGGCGACCTCGCCTCCGGCAAGATCGCCGCCGCCATCATGCCCGAGCCGTTCGCCAGCCAGGCCGAGCAGCAGTACGGCGCCGTCCCGCTCGCCGACCTGAACCAGGGCGCCACCACGGACTTCCCGATCGAGGGGTACGTGGTCACCAAGCAGTGGGCGGCGCAGAACCCGAACACGCTCAAGCGCTTCCTCGCCGCGCTTGAGATCGGCCAGGAGATCTCCGACTCCGACCGCGGCGCCGTCGAGCAGGCCTTCGAAGCGATCAACGGGCCGCAGAACGGCCAGGTCACGGCAGGCATCGCGTCGGTGATGGCGCTCGACAACTACCCGATCGGCGTGGACGCGACCCGGATCCAGCGCGTCGCGGACGTCATGTACCAGTTCGGCGTGCTCAAGACGCGGTTCAACGTGTCAAGCATGCTGCTGCCGCCGTCGTTCTTCAACTTTGCCCAGTTCTCCTCGTCAAGCTCCTAGCTCCTCGCTGGGACCCGCGTACCCCGAGCGGGTACATTGCGTGAGGTGTGGCGACTTCTCGCATGCGCCGCGTCAGGCGCCTCCCGGTGAGCGGCGCGTGAGCGCGCCACCGGATCGTGCCCGATGAGCGGGCAAGCGCAGTTCGGCCTCATCGTCCTGGTGCTCGGCCTGGCCGGGACGGCGGCCGTGCTCTCCAACCGGCTCAGCGCCAGGCTCCGAGTGCCCGCGCCCGCGTTCTTCCTGGTCGCGGCGTCAATCGCGGCGCAACTCTGGCCGACCATCACCGCACTCCCGGTGACCACCGTGGAGCGGGTCGTCACGGTGGCCCTCGCGGTCATCTTGTTCGACGGCGGCATGCACATCGGCCGTCGGCAGTTCCGCACCGCGGCGGCGGCGATCGTCTGGACCGGGACCGCGGGCACGCTGGTCACCGCGGCGGGAACCGCGGCGGCCGCGCGCTACGTGGCCGGCATGAACTGGCACCTGGCCCTGCTCGTCGGCACCGCGGTGGCCGCGACCGACCCGGCGGTGGTCTTCTCCGTGTTCGGCCGGCGGGAGATCGCGGGACGTACCGGGGTACTGCTGGAGGGAGAGTCGGGCGCCAACGACCCGGTCGGGATCGCGCTGCTGGCGGCGCTGCTCGCGGCGCACGGCAGCGCGGCGAGCGTGGCGTGGCACGTGGTGGCCGAGTTCCTGCTGCAGATGACGGTCGGGGTCGCCGTGGGAGTCGCTGGCGGGCTGGCGCTGCTCGCGTTCATGCGCCGGGTGCCGCTGCCGAGCGAGGGCCTCTACTCCCCCCGGGTGCTGGCGGGCGTCCTCGTCATCTTCGGCGCGGCCACCGTCGCTCACGGGTCGGGCTTCCTCGCGGTGCTGGTGGCCGGCATCATCATCGGCGACGAGCCCGCCCCGTACAAGCAGGAGATCGCCCGCTTCCACTCCTCGCTCGCGTCGCTCGCGGAGATCGTCGCCTTCGTCATGCTCGGGCTGACCGTGCGGCTGTCCGATCTCGCGACCGGGTCGGCCTGGGCCTACGGCCTGGCCCTGGCGGCGCTGCTCGCGTTCGTGATCCGGCCTGTCCTCGGCGGCCTGGTGTCCCTGCCGGTCAGCCTGACCGTGCGGGAACGGACGTTCTTCCTGTGGACCGGCCTCAAGGGCGCGGTACCGATCCTGCTCGGCATGGCGATCGTCGAGTCCGGCACCGCCGGCGCCGTGTTCGCCTACCGTGTCATCTTCGTCATCGTCGGGTTCTCCGTCACGGTCCAGGGCGGGCTGGTGCCCGCTATGGCCCACCGCCTCCGCATCCCGCTGCGGAGCACCGAGCCGGAGCCGTGGTCGCTCGGCGTCCGGTTCAGCGAGGAACCCGAAGGGCTGCACCGCTACCATGTTGCCCCCGGCTCCGCCGCGGACGGCGGCACGGTGAGCGACCTGCCGTGCGGCGAGAATGCCTGGATCAGCCTGGTCATCAGGGACGGCGCGCTGCTGAGCGTCACCGGTGACCTCGCCCTGCGCGCCGGCGACGACGTGCTGATCCTCGCCGGCCCCGATGAGGCCCCCGCCCTTGAGCGTTGCTTCACCGCCCCCAAGGACACCCGCCCGCCACCGAGTTCACAACCCTGAGAGGCCCCAGACGAGTGCCACGGGCGGGGGGTCGTCCTCCCGGAAGACAACAGTGCGGGCGGGGGGATTCGAACCCCCACAGTGTTTCCACCAACAGGACCTAAACCTGCCGCGTCTGCCATTTCGCCACGCCCGCGAGAAACCCGGGCGGCAGCCCTGCCTGTACCGGGAGGCCTGCCCGCGCCGGGAGGTGCGGATGCGGGCCGACGGCCGCATCCGCTGCGAATCTTACTTCCTTTTAGATCCCCAGGTCCTTACGGAGCCGGTCGACGTGGCCGGTGGCCTTGACCGCGTACTGTGCCTTCTCGATCGTGCCGTCCGCGCCGATGACGAACGTGGAGCGGATCACGCCCATGATCGTCTTGCCGTAGTTCATCTTCTCGCCGTACGCGCCGTAGGCGGTCAGCACGGCCTTGTCCGGGTCGGAAAGCAGCGGGAAGGCGAGGTGCTCCTTGTCGCGGAACTTCGCCAGCTTGGCGGGCGGGTCCGGGGAGATGCCGAGCACCGTGACGCCCTCGGCGGTCAGGTCGGGCATGGCCGCGGTGAAGTCGCACGCCTGCTTGGTGCAGCCGGGGGTCATCGCCGCCGGGTAGAAGTAGACGATCACCCGCTGGCCGCGCAGCTGCGCCAGCGACACCGGGTTGCCGTCGGCGTCGGGCAGCGTGAAATCTGGCGCCTGGTCACCGGGCGCGAGCCGCACTTCTGTCACTGTCCCCTCCATTCGCTGATCACCTGCCAGGACATCAAACGCTATCGCAATCCGAGCCGGCCGAACGCCTAGGTTCCGGCGAGCTCGGGCGGTAGCAGCTCGGGCGGGGCCGTCTGGAAGGTGACCGGGCGGAGCCAGCGGTCGATGGCGGTGCCGCCGACCGACGTCGTCGGCGTGGTGGTGGCCGGGTAGGGGCCGCCGTGCGTCATCGCCGGGGCGACAGCGACGCCGGTTGGCCAGCCGCCGAAGATGACCCGGCCGGCGACGCGGGACAGCCGGGCGAGCCAGGCGGCGGCACCGGGCTCGGCGGCTTCCGCGTGCAGGGTCGCGGTGAGGTTGCCGCCAAGGCTGGAAAGCACCGCCTCCGCGTCGGCCGCGTCACGGTACCTGACCAGCACGGTGACCGGGCCGAAGCACTCCTCGAGCAGGTCGCCGCCGAGGTCGGCCGCGTCTACCTCGAGCAGGCCGGCCCGGACGGCCTGCGGCGCGTCGCCGGTCGGCGCGGCGGCGGCCGCCGTCAGGGTACGGACGCCGGGGGCGGCGGCCCGGGCGGCGAACCCGGCGAGGAAGTGCTCCCGCATCCGCGCGTCGAGCAGCGCGCCAGGGACGGCGACCGCGGCGGTCTCGGCGACCGTCCTGGTCAGCGCGTCGCCGGCGGGCCCCGTGGGCACGAGCACCAGGCCGGGCTTGGTGCAGAACTGTCCTTGGCCGAGGATGTAGGAGGCGGCGAGCCCGCCCGCGATCTCCTCGGCCCGGGCGGCGGCGGCCTGCTCGGTGACGAGCACCGGGTTCAGGCTGCCGAGCTCGCCGTAGAACGGGATGGGCACTGGACGGGCCACGGCGAGGTCGAACAGGGCACGCCCGCCGGGGATCGAACCGGTGAAGCCGACGGCGCCGATCAGCGGGTGCCGCACCAGGTCGGCGCCCGCCTGGTAGCCGTGCACCAGCGTGAGCACGTCCGCCGGCAGTCCGACCTGCCCGGCCGCGTCCCGGATGGCGGCCGCGGCGAGCTCGCTCGTCTCCGGGTGGTCGGGGTGGGCCTTGACCACGACGGGGCAGCCGGCCGCGAGCGCGCTCGCGGTGTCGCCGCCGGGGACGCTGAACGCGAACGGGAAGTTGGAGGCGGCGAAGACGGCGACCGCGCCGAGCGGGACCTTCCACCGCCGCAGCTCGGGCCGCGGCGGCACGGCGGCGGGATCCGGCGCGTCGATGACCACGCCGAGGAAGGCGCCGTCGTCAACGATGTCCGCGAAGAACCGGAACTGGTAGGCGACGCGGGCGAGCTCACCGGTGAGCCGCGGCACGCCGAGCGCGGTCTCCGCGTCGGCCGCGGCGATCAGCCCGGCGGCGCGTGACTCCACGGCGCCGGCCGCGGCGCGCAGCAGCGCCGCCCGCCGTGGCCGGTCCGCGAGCGCGTCCAGGGTGGCGTGGGCGGCCCGGACGGCCGCGTCCACCGCTGCGCTGTCCGCCGCCACGGCCACCTGGCCGCGGGCCTCCCCGGTACGGGCGTCGCGGCTCAGCACGGGTTCCATGCTCATACCTCCAGGATGTACCGCGCGATGGCGCGGAAGGCGCGGCCCCGGTGGCTGATCGCGTCCTTGTCCCGCGGTGACAGCTCCGCGGTCGTCGTCTTCATGCCGTCGGGCACGAAGATCGGGTCGTATCCGAAGCCGTTCGTCCCCCGCGGCGCCCGGGTAAGGCGGCCGGACAGCACGCCGGTGGTCGTCCATTCCCTGGTGCCGTCGGGCAGCGCCAGCGCGGCGACGCAGACGAACGCGGCGCCCCGGTTGCCGATATCGCTGAGCTGGCCGAGTACCAGTTCCAGGTTGGCCCGGTCGTCGCCGTGCTTGCCCGCCCAGCGGGCCGACAGGATGCCCGGCATGCCGTTCAGCGCGTTCACGGTCAGGCCCGAGTCGTCGGAAACGGCGGGCAGCCCCGTGTGCGCGGCGATCGCGCGGGCCTTGAGCAGCGCGTTGTCCGCGAACGTGGCGCCGGTCTCCGGTACGTCCGGCGCGTCGGGGAACTCATCGAGGCCGGCCAGCTGGCCGGCGAAGCCCGCGTCGGCGAGGATGCGGTTAAGCTCGGCGACCTTGTGCGCGTTCCGCGTCGCCAACACGACGCGCACAGGTTGCCGCGCGCCCGATACGATGGCGGTTTCTGCCATCGGGCGCGCACTCGGGGCCTCGGGGGGGTATGGGGGGGTCGTCCCCCCGGGGGAGCGGAGTGGGGGGTCGTCCCCCCGGGGGTTAACTGTCATTGAGGGCTGTCGTCTGCAGGCGGGTCAGCTCCGCGCAGCCGGCCACGCCCAGGTCGAGCAGGCTGTTCAGCAGGGCGCGGGAGAACGGCTGCCCCTCGGCGGTGCCCTGGACCTCGATGAAGTCCCCGGTGCCGGTGCAGACGACGTTCATGTCGGTCTCGGCCGCCGAGTCCTCCTCGTAGCACAGGTCGAGCCGCGGCTCGCCGTTGATGATGCCGACCGAGACGGCGGCGACGGAGGCGACGAGCGGGTTTCCCTTGAGCTTGCCGCGGCCGCGCAGCCAGCCGATCGCGTCCGCGAGCGCCAGGTACCCGCCGGTCACCGCGGCGGTCCTGGTGCCGCCGTCCGCCTGCAGCACGTCGCAGTCGATGACGATGGTGTTCTCGCCGAGCGCCTTGTAGTCGACGCAGCCGCGCAGCGAGCGGCCGACTAGCCGGGAGATCTCGTGCGTGCGGCCGCCGATCCGGCCCTTGACCGACTCACGGTCGTTGCGGGTGTTGGTGGCCCGCGGCAGCATCGCGTACTCCGCGGTCACCCAGCCGAGGCCGCTGCCCCGCCGCCAGCGCGGCACCTCCTCAGTGGCGCTCGCCGCGCACAGCACCCGGGTCTTGCCGTACTCCACGAGCACGGAGCCCTCGGCGTGGTCCAGCCATCCCCGGGTAAAGCGCACCTGCCGCAGCTCGTCCGCGGCCCTTCCGTCTGGACGTGTCATGCCGGCCAGCTTACCGGGGAGATATTCAGGTGAACGGCGCGCGCCCCGCGGGCGATACTGCGGAGGTGGACGGGTCAGGGAGCCGCGAGGTACCGCGATGACCGGGGAGGAGATCACCCCGGCCGTGGCGGCGTGGGCGGAGCGGGTCACGCCGGGCGCCCGGGTGGCCGGCTGCACGGTGCGCCCGCTGGCAGGCGGCAGCGTCGCCCGCTGGGTGGAGCAGCTGACGCTGCACCTGTCCGGCGGTCATGCCCCTCTTGAGCTGGTGCGCAAGGAGGCTGCCGGGCTTGAGATCGCCGGGCTCAGCGCCGCGCAGGCGGCACGGGCGGATGACACCGCGATACCCGAGCTCGTCGCGTACGGCAGCGACTGGCTGATCATCCCGTTCGCCCCCGGCGGGCCGCTTGACTGGGGTGACCCGGTCCCGGCCAACCTGTTCGACTCGCTCGCCGCGCTGCACGCCCGCTACCACGGCGGGGCTGGCCTGCCCGACGCGATACCACGGGTGACCCCGGCCTGGTGGCGGGCGCTGTGCCTGGACTGGGTGGACCCGGGGCTCCGCGCGCAGGCCGCCCGGCACCCGGCCGCGACCACCGCGCGGGCCCGGGCGCTCATCGGCCGCGCCGCCAGCCTCCCGGCGGCCTCCGCCGTACTCGCGAGCCTCCCGCCGACACTCCTGCACGGCGATGTGCACCCGGGCAATGTCCTGGTCGACGCAGTGCTGGCCGACGCAGGCGCGGGCCGGGCCACGCTCATCGACTGGGGCGGCAGCCGCGTCGGCCCGGCCGCACTTGACCTGGCCAACCTCGTGACGGCTGACTCCGCGGACGTCGCGCGGTACGCCGGGGCGTGGCTGGAGCGCACCGGGCAGCCGCTGCCCGCCGGCACGGTTGAACTCGGCTACCAGTGGGCCGCCCTGCAGATCCCCGTCCAGTACCTGCCGTGGGGGGCCGGGCACCGGCCCACTCGTGACGTCGAGGCCGCGCTTGACCAGATCGAGCAGGCGATAGACCGGCTCTCCGGTTAAGCCCCCTAGATCGATGACCTGCCCCGCGACCGCGATGTCCAGGTCGCCGGCGAAGGCCGCAGCGGCCTCCGAGCGGGCGTCGTCCGGGCTGGTCCACGGCTGCAAGTGGGTCAGCACCAGCCTGCCCACGCCGGCCCGGCCAGCGTAGACCGCCGCCTGGCGGGCGGTCAGGTGGAGGTTCGGCGGCAGGTCTGGCCCCTCGAGGAACGCGGCCTCGGACAGGAAGACGTCCGCGCCGGAGGCCAACTCCGGTACGGCTTCTGTCTCGCCGGTGTCGCCCGTGTAGACGAGCGACCGGCCGCCGGAGGTGAACCGGAACGCGAAGGTCTCGACGGGATGGTTCACGTGCGCGAACGTGATGTCGAACGGCCCGATTGCCATGCGGCCTGGCCTAAGCGTCTCCCAGGTGAACCGCTTCGTCAGGCCCAGCTCATCACCGTTCGGGCCGTGGATGAGGCCTATCCGCTCGACGGTACCGGCCGGCCCGTAGACCGGGATCGGCGGCTGCGGCCCGGCCGGGGAGAACGCCCTGGCGATCGAGTAGGAGTACAGGTCCACGCAGTGGTCAGCGTGCAGGTGACTGAGGCAGACGGCGTCGACATCGAAAAGGCCCGTGTACCTCTGCAGTGCGCCCAGCGAGCCGTTGCCGAAATCGATCACCAAGCGGAATCCGTCAGCCTCAAGGAGATAACACGATGCAGGACTGTTCGGACCAGGAAAACTCCCCGCGCACCCCACCACGGTAAGCCGCATAGAAGTTATTCTCCCCTGCACGTGCAGGTGCAATGTGCAGATAGATGTATTTAGATATGCCACATACCTGGGGTCAGGCCCAGAGCTGGCCTTCCAGCTTCTGCTCCGCCTCGGTCAGGGTTCCGGTGTAGGCGCCCGTGGACAGGTACTTCCAGCCGCCGTCGGCGATGAGCACCACGATGTCGGCCCGTTCCCCGGCCCGGACCGCCTGGGCCGCCATGCCGAGGGCCGCGTGCAGCGCGCAGCCGGCCGAGATGCCCGCGAAGATGCCCTCCTTGGACAGCAGGTCGCGGGTGCGGCGAAGGGCGTCCTCCGAGGACACCGAGTACCTGGTGGTCAGCACCGATTCGTCGTAGAGCTCGGGGACGAAGCCCTCGTCGACGTTGCGCAGCCCGTAGACAAGCTCGCCGTAGCGCGGCTCGGCCGCCACGATCTTGACGTCGGGCACATGCTCACGCAGGAACCGGCCGGTTCCCATCAGCGTGCCTGTGGTGCCGAGGCCGGCCACGAAGTGCGTCACCGACGGAAGGTCCGCGATGATCTCCGGGCCGGTCGTCTCGTAGTGCGCGCGAGCGTTCGCCTCGTTGCCGTACTGGTAGAGCATGACCCAGTCCGGGTGGTCGGCGGCCAGCCGCTTCGCGACCCGGACGGCCTCGTTCGAGCCGCCCGCGGCCGGCGAGGTGAAGATCTCCGCCCCGTACATGCGCAGGATCTGGCGGCGTTCCTCGCTGGTGTTCTCCGGCATCACCACGATCAGCTGGTAGCCGCGCAGCTTGGCGACCATGGCCAGCGAGATGCCGGTGTTCCCCGAGGTCGGCTCAAGGATCGTCGAGCCCGGCCGGAGCAGGCCGTCCTTCTCGGCCTGCTCGACCATGAAGAACGCCGCGCGGTCCTTCACGGAGCCAGTGGGGTTACGATCCTCAAGCTTGGCCCACAGCCGGACTTCGTCCGACGGTGACAGCCTCGGGAGCCCCACCATCGGGGTATTGCCGAGAGAGGCGAGCAGCGAGTCGTAACGCATCGCACGAGTCCGTTCGGAGTGATCTCTAGCGCGAACCGCCGGCCACGGCCGGGAGCACCGTCACGGTGTCGCCGTCCTTGACGGGGGTCTCCAGGCCGCCGAGGAAGCGGACGTCCTCGTCGTTCAGGTACACGTTGACGAAACGGCGCAGCTTCTCACCGTCCACCAGGCGCTCGCGCAGGCCGCCGTGGGCCGCGTCCAGGTTGTTCAGCAGCTCGTCCAGCGTCGCGCCCGAGCTCTCGACCGCCTTCGCGCCGCCGGTGTAGCTGCGCAGGATCGTAGGGATGCGAACCTCAATGGCCATGTCTGTGGATGCTCCTTAGTGGACTTCTAACGATTTGATGGAACCCGGATCCGGGCCCGATCATTCCGTCACGTCGACCGGCTCCTCGGTGACCTCGCCGTCGTGGATCCGGTACGAGCGGAACTCGGCCTGCGACGCGTCTCGCGTCGACACCAGGACGTAGTGGGCCTGCGGCTCGCTGGCATAGGAGATGTCGGTGCGCGACGGGTACGCCTGCGTGGCGGTGTGCGAGTGGTAGATCACCACGGCTTCCTCGTCGTTGTCGTCCATCTCACGCCAGACGCGAAGCTGCTCGAGGGAGTCGAACCGGTAGAACGTGGGCGACCGCTCGGCGTTCTGCATCGGGATGAACCGTCGCGGGCGGTCGCTGCCGGCCGGGCCGGCGATCACCCCGCAGGCCTCGTCCGGGTGGTCCTTGCGGGCGTGCTCGACGATCTTCTCGTAAAGGTCGCGCGAAATGGTTAGCACTTTGCCGAGGTTACCTGGCTATCGCGCGGACCAGGGACTCCTGGACCTCGCCGAGCCAGCCGTAGACCTGGAAGGCCGCCACGCGCGGGTCCTTGGGGTCGAGCGAGGTGAGCTGCTCCTCGAAGTCCTCGGTCACCTCGAGCCGCACGCCGAACATCAGCCGGACGTCGTTAAGTGCGCGGAGCCAGTCCCTGGCCTGGTCGGCGCTGAGCTTCACCCGGCCGCCCTTGGGCGGCAGGGTCTCAAGTAGCATCTGCGCGAAGTACTTCTTCGCCTCGCGCAGCGATGACTCGGTGTACTTGCGGAACTCGCCGGCCGCCTCGGGATCGTCCTGGTAGGCGTCCGGCAGCAGGCGGGCGAGCACCGGGTCGGCCGGCGCCTCTGGCAGCTCGGCCGAGGTCTCGTTGAACATCTTCTCCAGGTCGGCGAAGAGGTCATCCGGCGTGGCGGTCCCGTCGGGCGCCGGCTCCGGCTCCGCGGGCGGGGCGGGGCGGTCCGGGTCGTTGAGCAGCTCCATGACTGGTACGACCAGCGTGCGCAGCAGCGACGCCTCGCCGGGTGACAACCATGCGCTGGCGCCACCGCCCTTAGTAGGCCGGAACATCTCCATCACTCCATGCGCCGCTATGTATCCTGCCGGACTGTTGCCCACAGGCCGTACCCGTGCAAGACCTCGACATTGCGCTCCATCGCCTCACGGGTACCGCTCGCCACCACGGCCTTTCCCTTGTGGTGGACGTCAAGCATCAGCTTCTCCGCCTTCAGCCGCGGATAACCAAACACGTGCTCGAACACGTAAGTGACGTAGGACATCAAGTTGATCGGGTCGTTCCAAACGATCGTCAACCATGGCTTTTCCGGTGTCACCTCATCCGCTGACCGCGGCAGGTCGACCTCAGCGGGTGCCACGCTCACTCGTACGCACCTCCTTATCCGTAGTCTTCCACCTGTGACCATTACGGCGAACAGCGGGACAACCGCGCTGCTGACTGACCACTACGAACTCACCATGCTCCAGGCGGCGCTGCGCAGCGGTGCGGCCTCGCGGCGCGCGGTCTTCGAGGTCTTCGCCCGCCATCTGCCCCACGGTCGCCGTTACGGCGTCGTGGCCGGCACCGGCCGGCTGCTCGACGCGCTTGAGCGATTCCGCTTCGGGCCGGACGAGCTGTCCTTCCTGCGGGACAACCAGATCGTGGACGAGACCACGCTCCGGTTCCTGTCATCGTATCGGTTTTCCGGGAACATCTGGGGTTATGCCGAGGGGGACGTCTACTTCCCCGGATCGCCGATTCTCGTCGTGGAGGGGACCTTCGCGGAGTCGGTCCTGCTCGAGACGATGGTGCTGTCGATACTCAACCACGACTGCGCCATTGCCTCCGCCGCGTCCCGCATGGTGACCGCCGCGGGCGGTCCAGGGCCGACCGGCCGGCCGCTGATCGAGATGGGATCGCGGCGCACTCACGAGAGGGCGGCCGTCGCCGCCGCGCGGGCCGCGTACATCGCCGGGTTCGCGTCCACCTCGAACCTCGAGGCGCGGTTCGCCTACGGCGTCCCGTCGGGCGGGACGGCGGCGCACGCGTTCACGCTCGTCCACGACAGCGAGCCGGCCGCGTTCGCCGCTCAGTTGTCATCGCTCGGCCCCGGCACCACGCTGCTCGTGGACACCTTCAACGTGGACCAGGCGGTCCGGGCCGCCGTGGCGGCGGCGGGGCCGTCGCTCGGCGCGGTGCGGATCGACAGCGGGGACCTGGCGGCCCTCGCCGTTTCGGTGCGCACGCTGCTCGACTCGCTCGGCGCGACACGCACCCGGATCATCCTGACCGGGGACCTCGACGAGTACTCGATCGCCGGGCTCGCGGTCGCTCCCGTCGACGGCTACGGCGTCGGCACCTCGCTCGTCACCGGATCGGGCGCGCCGACCGCCGCGCTCGTCTACAAGCTGGTGGCGCGCTCGGATACGCCGCTGGCCGACGGCGAGCCCGCCGCGCCCGGCGCGCTGCGGCCGGTGGCCAAGCGGTCCGTCGGCAAGCCGGGGCGGGGCGGGCGCAAGTGGGCCGTGCGCGAGCGGTCAGCCTCCGGCGAGGCGGTGACCGAGCGGATCTGGCTCGCCTCTCCTGGCGAGCACGGGTCGGCCGACCTCGGGCCGGCCGACCGTGTCCTGCTGCGAGAACTGGTTCGCAACGGGAAGATCGTCGGGCAGGAGCCGCTCGCCGACGCGCGAGCACGGCACGCCGGGGCGCTCGCCGAGCTGCCCTCGTACGCGCTGCAGCTGTCGCGCGGCTACCCGGCCATCCCCACCGTCTTCGGCCCCGACCCCGCCGAGTAGGCCGCACGGCTACAGTTATCCAATGCGCGCGCTCATTATCGTTGACGTGCAGAACGACTTCTGCGAAGGCGGCTCGCTCGCGGTCGCCGGCGGAGCCGCGGTGGCCCGCCACATCAGCTCGCTGCTCGCCGACGGCAATCATGGCTACGACCATGTGGTGGCCACCAAGGACTACCACGTCAGCCCGGGCACCCACTTCGCGGACCAGCCGGACTACGCGCATTCCTGGCCGCCGCACTGCGTCGCCGGGTCCACGGGTGCCGACTTCCACCCCGACCTCGTGACCGAGCCGATCGAGGCGGTGTTCCGCAAGGGCGCCTACGCCGCCGCCTACAGCGGGTTCGAGGGCGTCGACGACCACGGCACGCCGCTCGCTGACTGGCTCCGCGGCCACTCGGTGGACGAGGTCCACGTCGCCGGGATCGCGACCGACTACTGCGTGCGGGCCACCGCGGCGGACGCCGTCGCCCGCGGCTTCACCACCCGTGTGCTGCTCGGCCTCACGGCCGGCGTCGCCCCTGGCACGACCGCCGAGGCGATCACGGCGCTTGGCGACGCCGGCGTGGAGGTCACCCGCGCCTAACGCGCGGTACTCCTAACGCTCGGTACTCCTAACGCACAGTGGGCCTGCCCAGCGGGTAGGGCCGCCCCCCGGTGGCGACGGAGGCGGTCGACGCGTACAGGTACACGCCGATGGCGGCGAACACCAGCGCGACGTACCCGGCCGTCTTGAGCAGCCCGGTCGACGACTCATTGACCCCGAGGAACACCAAGAGCAGGGCCAGGTCGACGAGGGCGAACACGGCGGTGTAGGCCACCGGCAGCCGTAGCGTCGCCAGGGTGAGCATGACCATCACGACCAGCCACGCCACCAGGAACAGCTCCTGAGTCGCCTGCACGGACGCCGGCGCGATGCCGAACCAGTTGTGCGTGAGCCCGAGTACGAGCACCGCGTAGCTGAGCCAGAAGCCGGCGAAGATGCCGAACACGCTGGCCACCGCGCTCTGCCCGAGCGACGCGCTCCAGATCGTCGCCAGGAACAGGCCGACCGACGTCGCGGTGAGGATGATCGGCAGGGCAGCCCCGATGGCCGCGGCCGGGACGACGCCCACCAGTGCGAGCCCGAGCGATACCGAGCCGGCGATGAAGCAGGGCAAGCCGAGCGCCATCGGGTCGCCGACAAGCGGCCCGGAGGCCGCCGCTGCGGCAGGCTCCGGCGCCGCGGGCGGGTCCTGCGGCGAGGCCTGGGCCGGAATCAGGCTCGAGGCGGATGCATCAGCGCTCATCGGTACTCCTTTGCGTAAGCCGGGTTGAGCGCCCCGTAAGGGGTTAATGCATCGGTACGCCCCGGACCGCGCGCGCGTGTTCTCACTTTGAACCAGTGCACGCTAACGGGCCACTTCACCGTAGCGTTTACGCTGGTCAGCGGGTTTTGCGGGACAGGCTTCCCTCAGCGGCGAGACAGCGCCCACTGGCGGATCTTGTCGATGCGCGCCTGGATCTGCCCCGCGGAGGCCTGCGGCAGTGCGGGGCCGCCACAGGAGCTGCGCAGCTCGTTGTGTATCACCCCGTGAGGCTGGCCGGTGCGGTGCGACCACGCCCCGACCAGGCCGTTCAGCTCCTTGCGCAGCACGCCAAGCTGCTCACGGCTCACCGTCGGCGCCTTCTCCGGCGCCTTAACGGCCTGGGCCGGGTCGGCGAAGAGGCTGCCGTCGGCCGGGCCCGCATCTTGTGCGGCCGCCGAGCGCGCCGCGAGCTGTGCGGTCTGCCGCTTGCGCAGCAGCACCGCCACCTGGTCAGGCTCGAGCAGGCCAGGCAGCCCGAGGAAATCCTCCTCCTCGGGCGAGCCCGCCTCGGTCGCGGTGCCGAACTCACCCCCGTCGAACAGCACCCGGTCGAACGTGGCCGACGCCTTGAGCACCTCGATCGACTTCCCGACGAGCTCGAAGTCGTCGGGAGTCTTCCGCTCCCGCTGCGCCTCGTCGAGCTCTGCCTCCGGGTCCCGGTCGAGGGCCCGCACCACGTGGTCGCGCTCGGCCTCAAGCTCGGCCGCGAACGCCAGCAGCACCGGCACCGACGGCAGGAACACCGACGCCGTCTCCCCGCGCTGCCTGGCCCGGACGAACCGGCCGACCGCCTGGGCGAAGAACAGCGCGGTCGACACCGATGTCGCGTACACCCCGACCGCCAGCCGGGGCACGTCCACGCCCTCGGACACCATCCGCACCGCCACCATCCAGCGGGCGGCGGACGTGGCGAACGCGGAGATCTTCCGTGATGCCGTGGGGTCGTCTGACAGCACGACGACGGGCCGCTCGCCGCTGATGCGGCGCAGCAGCGCCGCGTAGGCGCGGGCCGTCTCGTGGTCGCCGGCGATCACCAGGCCGCCCGCGTCCGGCATCGCCCGGCGGACCTCGGCGAGCCGCTTGTCCGCGGCCTCGAGCACCCGCTGGATCCAGTCGCCGCCCGGGTCGAGCGCCGTCCGCCAGGCCTGGGCGATCTGGTCCTTGGTCATCGGCGTGCCCAGGGTCGCGGCGATCTCGTCACCGGCCCGGGTGCGCCAGTGCATCTCGCCCGAGTAGGCGAGGAAGATCACCGGCCGCACCACGCCGTCCGCCAGGGCCGGCCCGTAGCCGTACACGTAATCGGAGGCGGACCGCTTGGACCCGTCGGCCTCTGGCACGTAGGTGACGAAAGGGATCGGGTTGGCATCCGACCTGAACGGCGTCCCGGTCAGCGCGAGCCTGCGCTTGGCGGGGTCGAATGCCTCCTTCACGGCGTCGCCCCAGGAAAGCGCGTCCCCCGCATGGTGGACCTCGTCGAAGATCACCAGCGTCGTGCGGTTCTCCGTACGCCCCCTGTGCAGCGCCGGGTGCGCGGCGACCTGGGCGTAGGTGACCGCCACCCCGTGGAAGTCGGCCCCGGCCTTGCCCTGGGCGTTCCGGTAAGACGGGTCGATCGCGATACCGAACCGCCGAGCCGCCTGCGCCCACTGGTACTTGAGGTGCTCCGTGGGCGCCACGATCGTGACCGCGACGATCTCCCGCCTGGTCAGCAGCTCCTTGGCGACGGTGAGGGCGTAGGTCGTCTTCCCCGCGCCAGGCGTCGCCACGAGCAGGAAATCACGCCGGGCAACGCGAAAATACTCTGCGTAAGCAGCATTCTGCCAGCCGCGCAGCAATGGTAGATCGGAACTCAGAACGTGGGCGGCTGACTCGGGAACGGCCGCCACTACTCGTCGGCGTCGTCGCCAGGCGGCAGCGACTCGTAGATTTCCTTGCACTCCGGGCAAACCGGGAACTTCTGCGGGTCACGGCTCGGCACCCAGACCTTGCCGCACAACGCCTTGATGGGCGTGCCGAAGACGGCGGCCTGCATCATGTCGTTCTTGTCGACGTAGTGCGCGAACCGCTCGTGATCGCCATGCGACGTTTCGACCTTGCGATCCTCGTGGACCTTGAGGTCGCTGTCCGGCATTACTTCGGTGCTCACGTGGTCCAGTTTACCGTCTCGGTGACCCCGCCATTACCCCGCCGCGCGCTTCCGCGGGCACAGGGCGGAGACAGAGCAAGCCGCAGACGTTCTGGCGACTAATTCAACGAGGGATCGTCCGGATAGGTGGCCAGGAAGGCGAGGTCGCCTTCCTGGCGGCGCAGTACCTGGCGCCAGAGCCGGTCGGGTTCTTCGGCGAAGACGTCGCCCGGCTGGGCGCTCAGCACGTACCAGGCGCCCTCCTCGATCTCCGCCTCGAGCTGGCCGGGTGACCAGCCGGCGTAGCCGGCGTAGACGCGCAGGCTGGTAATGGCGGGAGCGAGCAGCCGGGGGGGCGTGTCCAGGTCGAGCAGGCCGAGCCTGGCCAGGGCCGGGGCACCGTCGAGCGCCCGCCAGCCGATCGGCTCGTCCTTGCCGGGGATCATCGCGAGCGCGAGGGCGCTGTTCGGCGCCACCGGGCCGCCGCGGAATACCACGGAAGGCTCGGTAGCGACTTCCGTCCACTGCTCGAGGACCTGGTCAACGCCGATCGTCGTCGGCCGGTTAAGCACGACGCCGAGTGTGCCCTGGACATCCTCGTGCTCAACGATGAGGACCACGGTGCGCCTGAAGTTCGGATCCCCGAGCAGCGGGGTCGCCACGAGCAGCCTGCCAGCCTTTGGATCCGAACCCATGTGGTCCATGTAATCATCATGCGGCAAGGTTTTGGGTGCGACCTGCGCCCGGCCGCTAACTCGGCAGCACTCTCCGCGACCACGGCCTCGCGAACCGCCGCGGCCACGCCGGAGGCGACGTCCGGGTGGAACACCGACGGGATGATGTAGTCGGGGCCGAGTTCCTCGGCGGGGACGACGTCGGCCAGCGCCCGTGCCGCGGCGACCAGCATCGCGTCGGTGATCGTGGTGGACTGCGCGTCAAGCAGGCCGCGGAACACGCCAGGGAAGGCGAGCACGTTGTTGATCTGGTTCGGGTAATCGCTGCGGCCGGTGGCGACCACGGCCGCGTACTCGCGCGCCTCGTCGGGATCCACCTCAGGATCGGGATTGGCGAGCGCGAACACGATCGCGCCGGGATTCATCGTCTTGACGTCCTGCCCGTGCAGCACGTTGGGCGCGGACACCCCGATGAACACGTCGGCATCGACCACCGCGCCGACCAGGTTCCCGCTGTAGCAGGCGTCGTTGGTGTGCTCGGCGATCCAGGTCAGGCTCTCGTTCATCCCGTCCCGGCCCCGGTACACCGCGCCGTTGATGTCGCAGGAGATCACGTTCCGCGCGCCCGCGTTGAGCAGCAGCTTGAGCACCGCGGTGCCCGCCGCGCCGGCGCCCGCCATGACGATCTTGACGTCCGGCAGCTCCTTGCCGACCACGCGCAGCGCGTTGGTCAGCGCGGCGAGCACCACGATCGCCGTCCCGTGCTGGTCGTCGTGGAAAACCGGGATGTCGAGCATGGCCCGCAGCCGCCGCTCCACCTCGAAGCAGCGCGGCGCGGAGATGTCCTCCAGGTTGATCCCGCCGAAGCCGGGCGCGATGGCGGCGACCGTGGCCACGATCTGGTCGGTGTCCTGGGTGTCCAGGCAGATGGGCCAGGCATCGATGTTGGCGAACCGCTTGAACAGCGCCGCCTTGCCCTCCATCACCGGCAGTGCCGCGTAGGGGCCGAGGTTGCCGAGGCCGAGCACCGCGGACCCGTCAGTCACCACGGCAACGCTGTTCCGCTTGATGGTCAGCCGCCTGGCGTCCTCGGGCTTGGCGGCAAGCGCGAGGCTCACCCGCGCCACGCCCGGCGTGTAGGCCATGGACAGGTCGTCGCGGTTGCGCAGCGGGACCTTGGACCGCATCTCGATCTTGCCGCCGAGGTGCAGGAGGAACGTGCGGTCGCTGACCTTGTGCACCGTGACGCCGGGGATCGCGGTCATCGCGGCGACCAGCGACTCCGCGTGCACGGTGTCGGTCGCGGCGCAGGTCACGTCCACCCGCAGCGCCCCGCGGTTACCCGAGGTGACGTCGAGCGCGGTCACCACGCCGCCCGCCTGCTCCACGGCCCGGGTGATCTCACTCACCGCACGGCCGTGGGAGGAAACTTCAAGCCGTGCCGTTATCGAGTAAGACACGCTCGGCGCCATGGTCATGTCGCTTCCGCCTTCCATTAGCGACACCGCTCCGGCGACACTGCCGGGGGAAACGTCCTAAGAATATTGAGGTCCGCCTGGTACCGCGTACTCTTCATGCATGGCGCGGGATACAACGATCAGCCCGTCGGCCGCCGGAGCGCGCGATATGGACGCAGAGTCCGGCGTCATCGACGTGACGCGGCTGCGTGTTTCCCTCGCCCGGCTGTCCCGGCGGATGCGCAGGCACCAGCTGGCCGGGCTGACCCCAACTCAGCTGGCCGCGCTGTCGACCGTGGAGCGGGCCGGCCCGCTCCGCCTCGGCGACCTGGCCGCCGCCGAGGGCATCGCACCGTCCACGCTGACCAGGATGGTGGCCGTCCTCGAGGACCTTGGCTACGTCCAGCGGGACGCCGACCCGAAGGACGCGCGCGCGTCCACGCTGGCGATCACGCCCAAAGGGCACGAGACCCTGGAGCGGCTCCGGGAGGAGGGCACGGCCCTGCTGACCCAGTGGCTGCAGCTGCTTACCGCCGAGCAGCGCGCCGCGCTCGCGACCGCGCTGCCCGCGCTCGAGGCCCTCGCCGAGCCCGAGACCCCGGTGCCGCGGCCGGGCCGGTAACGGGCCGCCCGCTCACCCGCCCGCTCAGAACAAAAGCAGGGTCAGCTGGGTCCTGGCCTTCTTGAGCCGCTCGTCGTCGGGCGACAGCACCTCGAAGAGTTCGAGCAGGTGCAGGCGTGCCTTGTTCCTGTCATCACCCGAGGTCCGCTTGACCACGGCGAGAATCCGGTCGAACGCCCGCTCGGCATCCCCGCTTGCCATCTCGAAGTCGGCGGCCAGCAGCTGCGCGCCGACGTCCTCCGGGTGCGCGGCGGCCTCCCTGGTGACGGCCGCCGGGTCAGCGGAGGACACCCGGCGCATGAGGTTGACCTGGGCGAGCCAGCTCTTCGCCAGCGAGTCAGCCGGGGTGTCCGCGAGCGCCTTCTCCAGGGCCCCCGCGGCCGCGTCGAGGTCCCCTTCCTCCATCGCGTCCCTGGCCGCGGCGAGCGCCGGCGGCAGGTCATCGAAAGCATCCTCGCCCGGCTCCGCGCCGTCACGCGGCGCCCCCTGGACGCCGAGTTGCCCGGCGGCCGCAAGTACCTGGTCCAGCCACTGCCTCACCTGTGCCTCGGGCATCGCGCCGAGGAACGCGTCCACCATCTGACCGCCGACGATCGCAACGACCATCGGAATGGACTGCGCCTGGAACGCCTGCGCGAGCCGCGGGTTGGCGTCCACGTCGATCTTGGCAAGCACCCACGCGCCGCCCGCCTCGATGGCCAGCTTCTCGAGCACCGGGCTGAGCTGCTTGCACGGGCCGCACCACTCGGCCCACAGGTCCACGATCACCGGGGCGGACCTGGACCGGAGCGCGACGTCGTTGTTGAAGGTCTCTTCCGTCACCTCGATCACGAACGCAGACGCCGGCCCCTCGGCCCGTCCGCCCTCGCCAGCATCGGCGGCCGTGGCGGCCCGAGCTGCCTGCTGCCTGCGCTGCGCGGCTGCCTGTCGCGCGCCAAGGTCGACGGCACCGTACATAGAGAAGTCCCGCGGCGATTGCATACCTCTATCCTGCACCAGATCTTGGCGTGATCGTGACCGTTGTCCCCCCGTTGAGTAGCCGCGCCCGGCGACAACGCGTTGCGAAAAGCAGGAGCACTGTAGCAGTCATGTGCTACAGTCGCCGCATGGCACAGAAGGGCGACAGGAAGCGCGGCAAGCCCCTCAATCCGGACCTGGGGTACGCGGGCGATCCGGTGCACCACACCACGTCAAACCTGCCGCAACAGCGGATCGGCATCCGGGAGCTCAGGCAGCACGCCAGCGTCTACGTCGACCTGGTGGAACGCGGCTACACCGTCGACATCACCAACCGCGGACGCCTCGTGGCGCAGATGATCCCGGTGCGCGACCCAGAGAGCCCGCTTGAGCGATGGATCGCCAAGGGCGTCATCGAGCGGGCCGAGGACGAGGGCAGCGTCCTTGAGATCGACCCCTACACCGGCGTGGGCGGCGGGCCGCAGACCGCGAGCCAGGCGGTAACGGACCTTCGCGGCGCCGAGGAAGCGGCGCGACCGTGATCTATCTCGACTCGTCAGCGCTGGTCAAGCTCGCGCTCAGCGAGCCGGAATCCGGCGCGCTCACCAGCTTCCTCGCCGCGCGGTCCGACCAGGCGCTCGTCTCGAGCTCGCTGCACCGGGCCGAGTTGCTCCGTGCGATCTGGCGGTCGGAGCCGGGAGCGCTGCCCCGCGCCCAGCGGATCATTCGCCGGATCTCGGTCGTCTCCCTCACCCACGACCTGCTTGACAACGCGGCGACTGCGCCGCCCGCCGGGCTGCCGACCACGTCGGCGATCCACCTCGCCTCCGCCCTCGCGATCAAGCGCGACCTGACGGCCTTCGTCTGCTACGACAAGCAGCTGAGCGACGCCGCCCAGGCCGCCGGCCTTCCGGTCGCCGCCCCTGCCTGACCGCGGCGGCGTTCGCCGGCAGACGTCTAACTAACGACCCGCAACGGGCTGTGCTTAAAAATCCCAACCGAACGAGCCGCTGCGCCGTCTAAAGAGGCGTCCCGGGGAATCGGGTCTCCCGCCGCCGCGCGAAAGTGTGGTAACTCGTTGACGTACGCCATTAATGCCCTCGCGGCGCCGCCACTTGCTGAAAGTATGTCTTTCGACGCGGGCGGCGCCGTGCTGACCAACGCGAGGTCGGCAGCATCCCTGGGGGCACCGCGCGCTGGGCGTCGGGGAGGGGGACCGGTGGGCACGGACGCGGGCGCGGAAACCGGGCCCTACGGCGTCGTCACCGATAACTCGGGCGCCGCCGCGCGGCACCTGGTGGCCGAGCAGTTGTTCACCGTGCACTACCCCAAGCTGGCCGGGTGGGTCAGGCGCCTCGTGGACGACGACGAGACCGCGCACGAGATCGCCTCGGAGGCGTTCGTCCGGCTGCTGTCGAAGTGGACAAGTCCCGACAAGTTCGAGAGCCCGCAGAGCTACCTCTACATGATCGCCACCAACCTGGTCCGCGACCACTGGCGCAAGATGGAGCGAGAGCGCCGCGCCATCAGCAAGGCGGCCGCGGGCACCGACCCCGAGCCGTGGGCGGACCCAGCGCAAGACGTGGACATCCGTGACCTGCTCGCCGCGCTGCCCGTTCGGCTGCGCGAGCCGTTCCTGCTGCACTACTACGCGGGCTTCGGCGTCAAGGAGATCGCGGTCCAGCTCAAGCGACCCGAGGGGACAATCAAGGCCGATCTGTACCACGCCAGGGCAAGGCTTAAGGACGCCCTGGCCGAGCACGGGGCCAAGCGGACGGCCCCGCCGATGCCGGCTCGGCGCGGGGAGGGTGGCGCGGGTAGGGAGGCTGGCGCGGATAGGGAGACTGGCGCGGGTAGGGAGGGTGGCGCGGGTAAGGACAGCGCCGCAGGCGCAGGTGGCCGTGGCAAGCGCCGCGGCTGGGGGAGGACCAATGCCAGCTGACAACGAGCTTGACCCGCTCGACCACTGGCTGAACCAGCAGGTGCGGCCGCTACCGCCGCCGCCGGGCACCTTCGAGCTCATCACTAGGCGAGCCCGCCGCCGCAAGCTGCGCCGGGCCGCCGTCTCCGTCGCGTCCGTCGCGGCGGTCGCCGCGGCCGTGGCGGTCGCCGTGCCGGTCGGCCTCACGCTGCACCTGACGCCCACGCCGTCGACTGGCGCCAGCCTGGCCGCGGGCGGCTCGTCCGGTACAAGCGGGTCGCCCTCGACGCTCGGGACCGGCACCAAAGAGCCGACACCGGGCGCGTCGGGCGGCACGGCGTCCGCGTCCGGTAGCAGTACCCCTGGTGTGACCACTCCCGGGTACCTGCCGCCCAACTTCCAGCCCTACTCGGTGACCTGGGTCTCGCTGAGCACCGGCTGGATCATGGGGCCCGCGGGGACACCCGGCCGCTGCGGTGCGCACCAGGACTCCGCTATCTGCACGTCGATCGCGCGCACCGGTGACGGCGGGGCCACCTGGCACGGCCTGCCCGCCCCGCCCGTCGGCGGGCCGGAAGGGCTGACGGGCGTCACCGGGCTGCGCTTCCTCAACGGGTCAAACGGCTGGGCGTTCGGCCCGGAGCTGTGGGCGACAGACGACGGCGGTGAGCACTGGCACGCGGTGGACACCGGCAACGCCTCGGTCACCGACCTGGAGACGGTCAACGGACGGGCCTACGCCCTGTTCGGCCAGTGCAGCACGGCCAGCGGGGACAAGATCGCCGAGTGCTCCTCCTACACGCTGGAGACCGCCACCGCGGGCAGCGACACCTGGACCCCGGTCGCGGGCGTCCCCGCCGGCCTCAGCGCGGAAAGCACCGCGGGCAGTACCCCCGGCGTGACCGCGACGGGCAGCGCGGTGATCGAGCTGGCCGGCGCGGCCGGCTCCGTCCCGGCCACCGGCTACCTCGCGGCACCGGACGGCACGCTGTACGCCGGCCCGCTCGACGGGAGCGCCTGGCACAGGGTCGCGGCGCTGCCCTGCACCCCCGGGGCGGCGGCGAACAGCGGGCTGCCCAGGCAGTTGCTGCTTGCGCCGGACGGCATCGGCCCTGGCGGCCATGCGCGCCTGGCGGTCGTGTGCGCGGTGCCGAGCCCGGGCAGCACCGTCGTGTACCTGTCGGTCGACGGCGGGGCGAACTGGACCAAGCAGACCGGCGTCGGGTCGGCGGGGACGGCGCTCATCGGCGAGCCGCAGTCGCTGACCGACCGGACCGACGGCACCCTCATCCTGGCCACCGAGGGCAGCACCTCCTCACCCGGCGGCATCTACCTGCTGAAGCCCGGCGCGTCGAAGTGGCAGGCGGCCACCTTGTCTGACCCGTCGGCGACGGTGCCCGGATTCACGTACGTGGGCATGACCGAGCGGCTGCAGGGCGTCGCGCTGAGCGGCAACCCGGGCCTGCACGAGATCTGGATGACCACCGACGGCGGCCAGACCTGGCAGCCCCGGCCGATCCAGAGCTAACCGGCGCACCGTAATTCCTTGAAGATCACCGCGGAGTCGAGCAGTTCCTCGGCCGCCGCCTCCGGGTCGCAGCGGCCCTCGGCCACCCGCGCCGCGAGCTCGTCGGGGACCGCGACGTGCCTGGCCAGCGTGCCGAGCACCAGGGCGGTCACCTCATCGCGGGCCCGCGCCAGCCGCCGCCGCGCCCGCTCGCCGCTCGACTCCAGCCAGGCGTCATGCTGGTCAAGCCGCCCGACGAGCTCGTCCACCCCGTCTCCGGTGGTGCCGACCGTCGGCACGATCGGCGGCTTCCATTCGCTCGTCGCCAGGGACACCATGTGCCGTAGGTCGCGCAGGGTGGCCTGGGTGTCCGGACGGTCCGCCTTGTTCACCACGAGCACGTCGGCGACCTCGAGCAGGCCCGCCTTGGCCGCCTGGATGGAGTCGCCCATGCCCGGCACGACGAGCACGACGGTGCTGTCGGCCGCCGAGGCGATCTCCACCTCGGCCTGGCCGACCCCGACCGTCTCCACCAGGATCACCTGGTAGCCGGCCGCGCTGAGCACCCGGATCGCCTGCGGCGTCGCGGCGGCGAGCCCGCCGAGCTGCCCCCGGCTGCCCATCGACCTGATGAACACCCCGTCGTCGGTGGCGTGCTCCTGCATCCGGATGCGGTCGCCGAGCAGCGCCCCGCCGGTGAACGGCGAGGACGGGTCGACGGCGAGCACCGCGACCCGGCGGCCGCGCGCGCGGAACGCGCGCACCAGCGCGCTGGTGACGGTGGACTTTCCCGCGCCCGGCGCGCCGGTCAGGCCGATCACGCGGGTGCGGGCCTGCGGTGGCTTCAGGTCCCGTAGCACCGAACGGGCGCGCGGGTCCCCGTTCTCCACCCACGAGATCACCCGGGCGAGCGCGCGCTTATCGCCTGCCTGGACCGAGGCGGCGATGTCGCCGGTTTCCGTGGCGCCCGTGCTCAGGATGCCAGCGCCCGCAGCAGCAGCGCCGAGCCCTGGCCGCCACCGCCGCACAGCGCGGCCGCGCCGAGCCCGCCGCCACGGCGCCGCAGCTCGTACATGAGCGTAAGCGCGATCCGCGTCCCTGACGCGCCGAGCGGGTGGCCGATCGCGATCGCGCCGCCGTTCACGTTCACGATGTCGGGACTGACGCCCAGTTCGCGCATGGAGGCCACGCCAACCGCGGCGAAGGCCTCGTTGATCTCGATGAGGTCGAGGTCGCCGACGGCGAGGCCGGCCTTGCCGAGCGCCTTCTTGATCGCGTTCGACGGCTGGTAGTGCAGGCTGTTGTCCGGGCCGGCGACCGTGCCGAGCGCGCCGACCTCGGCGAGGACCGTGGCGCCGAGGTCGGCGGCCTTCGCGCGGCTCGTCACGATGACCGCGGCGGCGCCGTCGGAGATCTGCGAGGACGAGCCGGCGGTGATCGTGCCGCCCGCGCCGAACGCGGCCGGCAGCTTCGCCAGGCTCTCGACCGTCGTGTCGCCGCGGATGCCCTCGTCGGCTGCGAAGACGATCGTGTCCTTCCGCGACCTGACCTCGACGGGGACAATCTCCTCGGCGAACAGCCCGTCCTTGGCGGCCCGGGCGGCGCGCTGCTGCGAGCGGCTGGCAAATTCGTCCTGGTCGGCGCGACTGATCCCGGTCTTCGCGTTGTACTTCTCGGTGGACTCGCCCATCGACAGGCCGTCGAACACGTCCTGCAGCCCGTCCACCGCCATCGAGTCGAGCATCTCGACCGAGCCGTACTTGTAGCCCTTGCGTGAGTTCTTGAGCAGGTGCGGCGCGTTGGTCATCGACTCCATGCCGCCGGCCACGATGACGTCGAACTCGCCGAGCCTGATCAGGTCGGCCGCCTGGGCGATCGCGTCGAGCCCGGACAGGCACACCTTGTTGACCACGGTGGCCGGGACCGACATCGGGATGCCCGCCTTGACCGCCGCCTGCCTGGCGGTGATCTGCCCGGTGCCCGCCTGCAGCACGTGGCCCATGATCACGTACTCGACCGCGTCCGGGGCGACGCCGGCCTTGCCGAGAGCGCCCTTGATCGCGAACCCGCCTAGGTCGGTCGCGCTGAACCCGGCCAGACTGCCGAGCAGCCGTCCGATGCCAGTCCGCGCTCCGCCGATGATCACTGGGTCACGGTCGCCCATGCCGGCCTCCCTGCCTGTCTGCCTATCGGCAATACGCCATCTTTGCCACGATACCCAGCCGTGCGCCAGGGACGATCGTGGGCTTCGCCATACGGGCCACGCCCCCGGGGGATAATTGAGAGCATGCTGCTGCGCATTGATCATGTGGGGATCGCCTGCCGGTCGCTTGAGGCCACCATCGAGCGGTACGTGAGCGTGTTCGGGCTTGAGGTGGTGGCCAAGGAGGTCAACGCAGAGCAGGGCGTCCACGAGGCGATGCTAGCTACCTCCGAAGGTTCCTCCTACGTTCAGCTGCTTGAGCCGCTCGGCGACGACACCCCGGTCGGCAAGTTCCTCGCGCGGCGCGGTGAGGGCATGCATCATGTCGGGTACGCAGTGGCGGATGTCACAGCGGCACTCGCGGAGATCGGCGGGGCCGGCGTGCGGCTGATCGACTCGCGGCCCAGGCACGGGTCGATGGGGGCCTCGATCGCGTTCCTGCATCCCGGTGATCTCGGGGGGGTGCTGACCGAGCTCGTGCAGCCGGCCCGGTAGGGTGGCGAGACGGCTTTTTGGTGCGGATGCGATCGATTGCAGCGCCAGTGCGGCCCTGAGGTGCATGAAACGTAACCTTCCGGGCGGACACACAGGGTCATATGAGGGCCATGTGACCATTAGAATCCTCTGGTAGGTGACATCGAAGCCACCCGCCGGGAAGAACGTCGAAGCACCCGCAGAGCCGGCGGCGGCAGAGTAGATTGCCTCTCATTGGCGAGACCGTATCCCGCGCCCGGTTCCGCCTGCCGACCCCCGTCTAGCTTGGATTAGGCTCATATGCAATCGGATATTGACGCTCAGCTGACCAGCTTCTTCGAAGAGACCCCACCGCGCGACTTCGCCAAGGTCATGCGCGGCTATGATCCGCACCAGGTCGACGAGCACATCCGCACGCTCGCCAACGAAGTGCGCCGCCACCAGGAGGACGCGGTCTCCGCGCGCCGCGACCTGCAGGACGCGCAGCGGCAGATCCAGGAGCAGGAGCGGCCGACCTATTCCGGTCTTGGCGCGCGCATCGAGCAGCTGCTGCGACTGGCCGAGGAGCAGGCCACCGAGCTGGTCCAGGCCGCGCGGTCCGAGGCCAACGAGATCAAGGCGGCGGCCAAGGTTGACGGCGCCGAGATGCGGGCCGCGGCGGAGAACGAGGCCGCCGAGCTGCGCGCCAACGCCAAGCGCGAGACCGACGACGTGCGCGGCGCGGCGGAGCGCGAGGCCGACTCGATCCGCAGCACCGCGCGCCGCGAGTCGGACGAGCTGACCTCCACCACCGAGCGCGAGGTCGCTAAGCTGCGCGCCACCGCGGACCACGAGGTCGCGGAGAAGCGGGCGGCCACCGAGCGTGACATCGCCAAGCTGCGCACCACCACCGAGCGCGAGGTGGCGCAGAGCAAGGCGCTCGCCAAGCGGGAGCGCGACGAGATCCTCACCACCTCCAAGCGCCAGGCGGACGAGATGCGGTCGCAGGCGCAGCGCATCCTCGACGAGAGCGAGGCGCAGCGGACGCAGGCCGAGGCGGAGTTCGAGATCCAGCTGGCCGCCCGCCGCGAGGAGGCCGAGCGGCAGGAGGCCGAGCGGCTCGCCGGCGCCCAGGCCGCCACGCAGAAGCTGGTCTCCGAGGCGGAGCAGCGCGCGTCGACCGCCGAGCAGCGCGCCGCCAAGGCGTCCGCGCAGGCGGACCAGACCCGCCGCGACGCCGACCAGCACGCGCGGCAGCTCGTGTCCAACGCGAAGAAGAACGCCGATCAGATCGTCGCCCAGGCCAAGGCGCAGGCCGATCAGCTGCTGACGGAAACCAAGACCGACGCGGAGCGCCGCCGACTCGCCGCCCAGCGCGAGGTCGACGACCTTACCCGCCAGAAGGACAACATCTCCTCGCACCTCGCCCAGGTGCGGCAGCTGCTCGGTGGCCAGCTTGGCATCCAGCTGCCGCCCGAGCCCGCCGTGGCCGCGGCCCCGGTCAAGCAGGCCGTGGAGAGCGCGCCCGTCACTGCCGCCACCCCGGTTGCCCGCCCCAACGGCAACGGCGCGGCCCCGCGGCCAGCCGGCGCGAACGGTGAGGCCAAGCCCAACGACGAGGACTGGTGGACCGAGTAACCCTAGGCACCGCCTGACGGGGCTCGTAACCGAACTGAGGCCCCCGACCCATCCGGTCGGGGGCCTCAGTCTTGCCGCTGGTGGGCAGATGGTTGTGGCATCCAGCCGCCTATAGCCGTATCGATGCCACAACCATACGGCCGGCACGCCTTTTGAGAGTTAGTCGTCCCAGGTGGTCGGCAGGGTCTCGGCGCCTTGCATGGCCGCGGGGTTGACTGTCCGGACGATCTCGGCGAGCGCGATGCGGACATAGTTCTCTCCCACCCACAGGTGCTTAGCGCCGTCAACGCCGATGACCTCCGCCTTGGGCACGCGAGCGAAGCGCTGGCGCGCCTCGTCGGGGCGCAGGTAGTCGTCGAACTCGGGCACGAGCGCGATGAGCGGCCGCCCGTCCGCCGCCCACCGGTCTAGGTCCTGGTCGGTAGCGCGGCGCAACGGCGGTGAGAGCAGGATGCCGCCCTGGACGCCAGGCAGTAGCCCCCAGCACAGCATCAGCTCCGTGCCGAACGACCAGCCGACCAGCCAGACATCTGGCAGCCCCGCCGCCACGGCGTAGCGGACGGCCGCCTCGACGTCGAGACGCTCGGTCTCACCGCCGCCGAACTCGCCGTCGCTCTTGCCCTGCTCCGACTCGGTACCACGGGTGTTGAAGCGCAGCACCGCGAGGTCCGCCAGCGCGGGCAGCCGGCTCGCCGCCTTACGGTACACGTGGCTGTCCATCATGCCGCCGTGGGTCGGCAGCGGGTGCAGGCAGACGAGCGTCGCGACCGGGTCACGGCCCGCGGGCAGCGCAAGCTCGCCGACCAGCCGCAGCCCGTCCTCCGTGGTCAGCGTGATCGGAGCCCGCCGGGCAGGCAGGACCGTCGTCGCCCTGATGTCGGTCACTCGTTTCCCCTCACGTTCATCTCGGACGGCGGTGCATGCGCCGCTGCCAGCATGCGGTGTGCCAGTGACGGCGCGATGCCACGCCCGCGTGCGTCGGCCACACCACCACGTGCGCGAGGCCCGGGTACAGTTCCTGGTCGCAACCGGGGCATCGGTACGCCTTGGTCGCCGCGGCGCCGGGCACCGGGCGCACCACCCAGTCGCCGTCCGGCCAGTCCTCGATCCGCTCCGGCCCAAGGGGCGCGGCCGGCGCGGCCGGCCGGGCTTTCCTGGTCTTGCGCGGGCTCACGGCCATCAACCTTATCCGGGAGAGAATTGCCTGGTTCCGTGCCCGCCGTCCAGCGGCACGGCGGCCTGACTGGCCCCGGTCGCCGGGGCGAAAGGGGCACCGCTACTATCAACGCGCGAGCGGCACCGGCTAGTCCGCACTAGAGTGCCTAGGTGCGACTCGTCATCGCGCGGTGCAGCGTCGACTACGACGGCAGGCTCACCGCCCATCTCCCGACCGCCCTGCGGCTGCTCATCGTGAAGGCCGACGGGTCGGTGCTCGTCCATTCCGACGGCGGCTCCTACAAGCCGCTCAACTGGATGTCACCGCCTTGCCGCCTGACGGAGCATCCCGGTGGTGACGGGCAGCCGGGCAAGTGGACGGTGACCAACAAGGCCGGCGAGACCCTGACGATCACCATCGAGGAGACGCTGTCCGACGTCTCGGCCGACCTCGGCGTCGACCCGGGACTGGTCAAGGACGGCGTCGAGGCCCACCTGCAGGAGCTGCTCGCCGAGCAGCTCCACCTGCTCGGCGACGGCTGGCGGCTGATCCGGCGCGAGTACCCGACCCCGATTGGCCCGGTCGACATCATGTGCCGCGACGACTCCGGCGCGCACGTCGCCGTCGAGATGAAGCGGCACGCGGGGATCGACGCGGTGGAACAGCTCACCAGGTACCTGGAGCTGCTGAACCGGGACCCGCTCCTGTCGCCGGTGCACGGCGTCCTCGCCGCGCAGACGATCAAGCTACAGGCGCGCACGCTCGCCGAGGACCGTGGCATCCGCTGCGTCGTGCTCGACTACGACACCATGCGCGGCATCGAGCGTGAGGGCACGTTGTTTTAGCCGCCCGTGAGTCAGCTCACCGGGCGGGTGACGGGGTGAAGTTGTTGGCCACGGTGGGCCGGGCCGCCTGCGGCTCCTCGAGGAGCAAGTCGAGCTCGACCTCCTCGCCGCCTACTCCCCCGGTGTCCCATGCACCGCTCACCAGCAGGGTGTGCAGCAGCGGGCCGTCGAGCGGCTCCAGGTGCTTGCGCAGGGTGTCGTCGTCCGGCATGCCCGCGACGCGCGTCGCCAGCCGGTCCCTGATCTGGCTCAGCCGCTCAAGCAGCGCCTCGAGGTCGGCTTCCTTGTCGAAGGCGCCCTCTTCGCCTTCCGCGATGCCCTGGGCGATGATGTCCTTGATCGCCCGGAAGTTGCCCTCATCGTCCGCGGTGACCATCTGCAGCCAGGCCCGGCTCTTGTGCCGGTACTGCAGCATGGACATCACGGCCTCGTGCCTGGTGAAGTCCGCGTCGCGCAGCGTCATGCCGCGCCGCGGCCTGGCCAGGCAGCGGGCCAGGGAGATCGCCGACGCGAGCCCGCTGTTCAGGCCGCGGCCCGGCCAGAAGTGGATCGCGTTGGCCGCGTCGCCGAGCAGGAAGCCGAACGTCCCCGGCGTGGTCGCGGTGGGCGGGAACAGCCGGGCGGTGAACCGCGGCCGCTGCACCATGTTGAGCTGGAAGCCGGTCACCGCGGTCAGGTTCTCCGTCGGGACGCCGAACAGCGCGAGCCCCTCCGCCACCCGCGACCAGAATGCCGAGCCGCGCAGCAGCGCCGGCAGGAACAAGGTGTGGTGCGTGCCGCACACGAAGTCGCCGCCCGGGCTCAGCTCGAGCAGGCACGGCTCGGACTGGATGCAGCCGCTGAACGTCTGCTTGACCGGGTTGATCCCGACCGCTTCCTTCGCCTCCGTGTCGGTGAGCCGCATGTTCAGGAATCCCTCGCCGTTCAGCGAGTTCAGCAGGAACCGGTTCTGCGCCACCGTGAGCAGCACCGCCATGGGATCGGGCAGCAGGGACTTCACCCGCAGGCCGAGCACCATGTCGGAGAGCTGCTCGCCGTCGAGCCCGTACAGGCTGAAGTCGGCGGCGCCGAACTTGCTCTTGAAGTGCGAGAAGGTGCGTGACCGGCTGCCCTCGCAGATGGCGAGCACGTGCGTCTTGACGATCTCGGGACGGGCCGACTCGGCGTCGAACGGCTCGGGGACGAGCTCGATCTGCCGCTTGCGGTTGGCGAGTTCGAGCAGCTGGTCCTCGATGTAGGCGATGCGGATGTTGCGCGGGCCGACGCCGTTGACCGAGTCGGGACCGGACGGCCACATCTCGGTGAAGTTGCCCGGGGTGAACAGGGTGTCCTGTATTTCCTGCGGGAGCTTGAGGAACTGGCGGCTCTGGATGGTCACCACCTGCATGCGGCGGACGTTGCCCTCGTCGTGGCCCTTCCAGACCACCTTGCGCCCCTCGCGCTTCCAGCGGCCGTTGTACATCCGGATGGACACCTTCGACCCCATCAGGTCGGCGAGCAGCAGCGCGAAGGTCAGGCCGACCGGGCCGCCGCCGCTGACGATGACCCGCATGACGTTGCTGTCGGGGGTGGCCCTGGTCCGGTCGGTGTGCAGCGCGGTGACCGGCATGGTCACCGCGGCCGCGTCAAGCCCCTCAAAAGTGAACCGGTGGGTGGCGATGGTGATCTCATCGCCCGGCCGCAGGTGCTGAGTGGTGATCTTGACGCCGTTGACCCGGGTGCCGTTGCTGCTGCCCCGGTCGGTGATAACGAAGCCGTCGGCCTCCTGCCTGAGCTCGGCATGGTGCCGGGAGACCGCCGGGTCAGGTATGACGATGTCGCAGTCCTCGCCGCGGCCGAACGTGACCGGTGCGTCGCCGACCGGAAACCGCACGCCAGACAGGGTCCCGTGCAACCCAACGACAGAAGCCTTCACCGCGCCATCTCCCAACTGGACCGGCCAAGCCGTCTGACAATTTCCCGGCAGTACGGTATCGCCGACGCCCGCCCCGTTCCATGGTTCCCATATCTCGTTTCCGCGTCAACAGCTGAGCCTTTTCAAAATCCCAACCTCAATTCGTTCTTTGATGTTGGAAACAGATGCTCTTGGGCCGCCGACGCTACCTGGTCGGGGAATTGCGCCGGTACCGCAGCACCGCGAGGCTGCCAAGGCGGCGCACGCTGGTCAGCGCCATCGGGTTTCCCTTGCCGTGCGGGTAATGCGCGGGCAGCGCGAACCTCGGCGCATTCTCGTCGCCCACGAAAAAGGGCGCGACAGCGAGCCTGATCTCGTCAACGAGATCCTGCGCGAGCAGGTCACGGGCCAGGACGGCGCCGGCTTCCGCGAGCAGGGTAAGCACCATACGTTCGGCGTAAAGGTCATGCAGCACGGCCGCGAGCGACAGTTCCTCGCCCGCGTCGATGACCACCGCCTTGTCCCCGAGGTTCCGCCGCGCCGCCGCGGCGGCGCGGGCGGGCGCGTACACCAGCGAGGTGCCCGGGCCGGCGAAGAAGCGGGCCGCGGGGTCCAGGTCGCCGGTGGCGGTCACGGTGACCCGCAGCGGCTGCGACGGCCTGCCCTCGGCCTCGCGGACGGCCAACCGCGATTCGTCCCTGACCAGCAGCCGCGGGTTGTCGGCGCGAATCGTGCCGGCCCCGACCATGATCGCGTCAGCGGCCGCCCGCAACTCGTCCACCTCGTCCAGGTCCTCGGGTCCGGAGAGGACCAGGCGCTCGGGCGAGGCGTCGTCAAGGCAGCCGTCGAGGGAGACGGCGCAGCTCACGATCGTGTAAGGGCGGGCGAGCACGGTGCTTACGGTACTCGCGTCCGATGGTTTACTGGGTGGTATGGCAGGTCATGCGGTATCGCCCACCATCCCGGCATGGGGCACGGTGCGGGAGACGTTCGAGTCCCTTAGCCCGGCGACCGGCGAGGTGCTCGCCACGTACGGCATCGACGGGCAGCGGGAGGTCAGCCACGCGGTGCAGCGGGCGCGCGGTGCGGCCGCCTGGTGGGGCGGGCTCTCCCACGGCGAGCGGAAGCTGCGACTGCTTGCCTGGAAGTCGCACCTCACCCGGTACATGGGGCGGCTCGCGCAGCTGGTTCACGACGAGACGGGCAAGCCGCTCGACGACGCGACCCTGGAGATCGTCAACACGATCGTGCACCTGGACTGGGCGGCGAAGCACGCCGCGCCGGTGCTGCGGCCGCGGCGGGTGCCGTCGGGCATCGCGATGCTCAACCAGGCCGCGTCCGTCGAGTACCAGCCGCTCGGCGTGATCGGGGTCATCGGGCCATGGAACTACCCGGTGTTCACCCCGATGGGCTCGATCGGCTACGCGCTCGCGGCCGGGAACGCGGTCGTGTTCAAGCCTTCCGAGCTGACCACCGGCGTGGGGCAGTGGCTGGTGCAGTCGTTCGGCGAAGTGCTGTCGGAGGTGTTCGGCGAGACCGAGCCGGTGCTGCAACTCGTCACCGGGCGCGGCGCGACCGGGGCGGAGCTGGCGCGCTCGGGGGTGAACAAGCTCGCGTTCACCGGCTCGGCGGCCACGGCGCGGAAGGTGCTGGCCGCCGCGGCGGAGACCCTCACCCCGGTCCTCGCTGAGTGTGGCGGGAAGGACGCGCTGCTCATCGACGCCGACGCGGACCTGGACGCCGCGGCGGACGCGGCGGCCTGGGGCGCCATGTCGAACGCCGGGCAGACCTGCGTCGGCGTCGAGCGGGTGTACGTCGTTGAGTCGGCGTACCGCGCCTTCCTCGACAAGCTCGGCCAGCGGGTCGCGCAGCTGCGCCCCGGTGACGACGCATCGGCGACGTACGGGCCGATGACGCTGCCCGGGCAGGTGGAGGTCGTGGAGCGGCACCTGGCCGACGCGATCGCGCGGGGCGGGCGGCCGGCCTTCGGCGGGCTCGACTCGGTGCGGGCGCCGTTCGTCTCGCCGGTGGTGCTGGTCGACGTGCCCGAGGACAGCGCCGCGGTGCGCGAGGAAACCTTCGGGCCGGTGGTGACGGTCACCCCGGTGCCGTCACTCGCCGAGGCCGTGCGGCTGGCCAACGCCTCACCGTACGCGCTCGGCTCGTCCGTGTTCACCAAGGGCCGTCGCGTTGGTCTTCACACGGCGCGCGCCCTGCGGTCCGGGATGACGTCGGTCAACTCGGTGATCTCGTTCGCGGCGGTTCCCGCGCTGCCTTTCGGCGGGACCGGCGAGTCCGGGTTCGGGCGGATCCACGGGGCCGACGGGCTGCGGGAGTTCTCCCGGGCCAAGTCGATCACCAGGCAGCGCATGAAGCCGGTGGTGCGGACCACGACGTTCAGCCGGACGGCCACGGACATGGACCGGATCGTCAAGCTGGTCACGGTGCTGCACGGCCGCCTCTACGGGCCGGCGCGGCGCCGCGGACCACGGGGCGCCGCTAACCACGGGGGCCGCTAGCCCCGGGCGGAAAGCATGGCCGGGGCCTGCGCGGCAGCCGGGTCAAGGGGGACGAGCGGAGCGCGGCCGGCGATGAGGTCGGCGGCGCGCTCGGCGACGGCGATCACCGGGGCGTTCGTGTTGCCGCGCGGCACCGTGGGCAGCACCGACGCGTCCACGATGCGCAGTCCGGACACGCCGCGGACGCGGAGCTGGGTGTCGACCACGCTGTCGTAGCCGCTCGCCGACTTCGCCACGTCGCCGCCCATCGCGCAGGTGCCGACCGGGTGGTAGCCGCTCACCACGCTGCCCCTGATGAAGTCCCGCATCTCGTGGTCGGTGGTGACCGCACTGCCCGGGATGAGCTCCGCGGCGCAGACCTTGGACAGCGGCGCCGCGGTGCCGTAGTCGCGGGCCATCCGTACCCCGACGGCGAGCGCGTTGAGGTCGCGCACGTTGGACAGGTAACCGGGGTCAATGAGCGGCCGGTGCCTCGGGTCGCTCGAGGCGAGCCGCAGGCGCCCCCGGCTCGCCACGTCCGCCAGCTCGACGAGCACGGTCATCGCGCGGCTCGCCGGGTCGGTCAGCCCCTGCTCCCGGTACGCCACCGGCAGGACGAGCCACTGCAGGTCCGGGGCCGGCAACCGCGGGTCACTGCGAGCGAACCCGCCCGCCTCGGCGATGTTCGAGGTCAGGGGGCCCCGGTGAGTCAGGCGCCAGCGAGCGAAGCCGCTGTTGCCGGTCGACTCCCACAGCCCCTTCAGGCCAGGGGTGGACCAGAGCACGGGCACGGACGGGTGGTCGATCAGGTTGGCGCCCACCGCGGGCACGTCGGCGATCACGTAAATGCCGTGCTCGCGCAGGTGGTCGGCCGGCCCGATGCCAGACAGCATGAGGAGCTGCGGCGTCCCGATCGCGCCCGCGGCCAGGATTACCTCGGCCTCGGCCCGGGCCGTCTGCTGCCTGCCCGCGGAGCGGAAGGTCACCCCGGCCGCGCGGCCGCCCTCGATAACCAGGCCGGTAACGAAGGCGTTCGTGACAACCGTCAGGTTCTCCGGACGGCTGGCCAGGTAGGCGTCGGCGGCGCTGCACCGCTGGCCGTCCCGCTGAGTGACCTGGTAGAAGCCGACGCCGTCCTGCTGCGCGCCGTTGAAGTCGTCGTTGGGTGCCGCGCCGCGCCTCGTGGCCGCCTCGATGAAGTGCTCCGCGTGCGCCGAGCGGTACCGCAGGTCCTGCACCGGCAGCGGCCCGCCCGCCCCGTGGTACGGCCCCGCGCCGCGCGCGTTGTCCTCCGCGCGCAGGAAGTAGGGCAGCAGCTCCTTGTAGCCCCAGCCGGCGCAGCCGTACTCGTCCCGCCAGGTGTCGTAGTCCAGCCGGCTGCCGCGGATGTAGATCATCGCGTTCATCGCCGACGAGCCGCCGAGCATCTTGCCGCGCGGCCAGAACACCGGGCGCCCGTCGGCCCGCTCCTGCGGGAGCGTGACGTAGTTCCAGTCGTACTGAGTGCGGAAGAGCCTGCTGTAGGCCGCGGGGACGCGGGTCTCGGCGACGGCGCCGGCGTCCGGCCCGGCCTCGATCAGCAGCACCCGGCTGCCAGGATCCTCGGCGAGCCGGGCGGCGACCGCGCAGCCCGCGCTTCCGCCACCCACGATCACGTAGTCGTGCACAGGGTTACCTTATCGGCAAATGACGGCCCGGCTTCGCCAACCGGGATCCGGCGGGCCCCCGAAAACCGCCGGATCCCGATGTTGGCGCATGTGACTACCGATTGTCACTTTCATGGCCGTCTTCTGTGTACGCACGGTTCAATACCCAGGTTATAGCCGTCCTCACCTCAATCTTGTGATTACTTAGAGTAACTGCGCTACGGTGTCTGACATGAGCGACGACAGCCGCGACACCCCGGTAGTGCTCTCCAGGATCTACACCCGCACCGGCGACGAGGGAACCACCGGGCTCAACGACGGCGCCCGGGTACCCAAGACCGACACCCGCCTCGCCGCCTACGCCGATACCGACGAGGCCAACTCGGCCATCGGCGTGGCGCTCACCCTCGGATCCCTGCCCGCCGGCATGGTGACCCTGCTCCGCAGGATCCAGAACGAGCTCTTCGACTGCGGCGCCGACCTCGCCACCCCGATCCCGCCGACGCCACCGGAGTACCCCCAGCTTCGCATCGACGCGAGCTACATCACCGCGCTCGAGGCCGCCTGCGACGAGTACAACGCCGCGTTGCCCGTGCTGCGCTCGTTCATCCTCCCCGGCGGCACCCCAGGAGCGGCCCTGCTGCACACCGCGCGGGCCGTTGCCCGACGTGCCGAGCGCACCGCCTGGGCCGCCGTCGCCGACCACGGCAACACGATCAGCCCTTGGCCGGCCAGGTACCTGAACAGGCTCTCCGACCTGCTGTTCATCCTCGCCCGGGCCGCCAACGCGGAGACCGGCGACGTGTTGTGGCACCCCGGCGGCGACCGCTAAGCACGGGCGGCAGCCTCGGCCGACGTGCCATTGCCCGGCCGACGGGACGCCAGAGGGCTGCGCACAAGGACTTCAACTCGCTGCGGGATCGGGACCGGAGGGGCGAACCGGATGGGGCGCACGTTACCGGTGACACTGACCGGCTCGCCCGCAAACGGGCAGGCACGACGACAAGGGGTCCCTGACCGTCGGGATCCTCTCTCTTGTCCCGCCCGCAATGGCAGTCACAGGAATCTCTACGGCAGCGTGACCGGCCCCCGGGACGAGCCGGCTTTGCATAGCCGATGACCACGGATTTTCAGCTTTGCATAGCCGGCGGTTGGACATTTGCCGCAAATTGGTGATGATCATGGACGCCCGCTATGCAAGGACGATTGATAGTGGTCGCCAGCTATGCAAACAACGTGGGAGCGGGCGGGCAGCAACGGGGAGTTGTCCAGCGACTAACCGGACGGCCCCTCGACCATGAGAAGCGTGGGGCGGATGGGGTGTCAGCCGCGCCCCTTCGGGGCCCGGTCTTTGGGCCACGACGAGGGCGCGGCTGACACCCTCCGCCCACCGCGACCCGCAGCTAACCCGGGGTTTTGACTTTAGGTGAAATCACTCAGGTGCGAGCCGGGCGGCGAGGCCTCAAGCCACGCCAGGAAGCCGGTGAGTGCCTGGTCGGTCATGGCCAGCTCGACGTGCTCGCCGGGTCCGCTGTCCACGCCAGGGATGTCCGGCGTTGCGGTGGCCTCCACCTCGACGACGATGCGCTCCGTCCCGAGGGTGACCGCCTCCGACGGCTCCGCCGGGCGGCGCGAGACGACGCTCAGCGAGCGCCGGTGGAACTCGTGCTCGGGCCGCAGCAGCACGCCGAGCGCGCCGTACCAGCTCACCGAGTCATGCTGGTACGAAAGCACGCCGAGCCGCCAGGAGCCGCTGCCCGCCGGGCTGCGCAGGGCGCACTCGACGGTCCCGCCGCTGCGCTCAAGCAGGTAGCGGCGGGACGCGAGGACGGCGGCGGCGAGGAAGACGAGCACCAGGACGGCGGCGAAGATCCATACCGCGTCCGTTAGCGCTCCCCCCACCGCCGCTCAGCCCGAACCCGTGATCGTTATGTCAGGCCTGATCGCCCGCGGCTCGAAGCCGGGCGCGAGCGTACCTGACCTCGACCGACTCCTCGGCCGCCGACGCCGAGCCGGCCTCGGTGGTGGCGCTGTCCAGGTCCGCGCGGGCCCCGGGAACGTCCACCTCGTGGGCGATCTCGCCCGCCGAGGCGAGGATTGACACCCGGTCGCTGGTCACGGACAGGAACCCGTCCCTGACGGCGGCGCGGACCGCGTCGCCGGGGCTGTCATCCCCCGGCACCTCGCGGATCCGGACCAGGCTGCCCGGGGACAGGATGCCGAAGACCGGAGCGTGCCCGGGAAGGATACCGATGTCGCCGTCGATGGTCTTCGCGATGACCATGCCTGCCTCGCCGGACCACAACGAGCGGTCCGGCATCAGCAGCTCCACGTGCAATGTGGCCACTAGCGCTCCAGTTCCTTGGCCTTGCGCTCGACGTCCTCGATGCCGCCGACCATGTAGAACGCCTGCTCGGGGTAGGCGTCGTACTTGCCGTCCGCGATCGCCTTGAAGGACGAGATCGTCTCCTCAAGCGGCACGAACTCGCCCGCCTGACCAGTGAACTGCTCGGCCACGTACATCGGGTGCGAGAGGAACCGCTCGATGCGCCGCGCGCGCTGCACGGTGATCTGGTCCTCCTGGGAGAGCTCGTCGATGCCGAGGATCGCGATGATGTCCTGCAGCTCCTTGTAACGCTGCAGGATCGACTGCACGGTCCGGGCGACGTCGTAGTGGTTCTGGCCGATGTACTTCGGGTCCAGGATCCGGGAGGTGGAGTCGAGCGGGTCCACCGCCGGGTAGATGCCCTTCTCCGTGATCGCCCGGGACAGCACCGTGGTGGCGTCGAGGTGGGCGAACACCGTGTGCGGGGCCGGGTCGGTGATGTCGTCCGCGGGCACGTAGATCGCCTGCATCGAGGTGATCGAGTGGCCGCGGGTGGAGGTGATCCGCTCCTGCAGCTGGCCCATCTCGTCGGCCAGGGTCGGCTGGTAGCCCACCGCGGACGGCATGCGGCCGAGCAGCGTGGACACCTCCGAGCCGGCCTGGGTGAACCGGAAGATGTTGTCGATGAACAGCAGCACGTCCTGCTTCTGCACGTCGCGGAAGTACTCCGCCATCGTCAGGGCGGACAGCGCGACCCGCAGCCGGGTGCCCGGCGGCTCGTCCATCTGGCCGAACACCAGCGCGGTGTCCTCGATGACGCCGGACTCGGTCATCTCAAGGAACAGGTCATTGCCCTCACGGGTCCGCTCGCCGACGCCGGCGAAGCAGGAGACGCCGCCGAAGTTCTTGGCGACCCGGCGGATCATCTCCTGGATGAGCACCGTCTTGCCCACGCCGGCCCCGCCGAACAGGCCGATCTTGCCGCCGCGGACGTACGGGGTCATCAGGTCGAGCACCTTGATGCCGGTGACGAACATCTCCGTCTTCGACTCGAGCTGGTCGAGGGGCGGCGGCTGGCGGTGGATCGGCCACCGCTCGGTGATGTTGAGGCTCGCCTTGGGCACGTCGAGCGGATCGCCGAGCACGTTGAACACGTGCCCCTTGGTCACGTCGCCGACCGGCACCGAGATCGGCGCGCCGGTGTTGATCACCTCGGCGCCGCGGACCAGGCCGTCGGTCGCCTCGAGCGAGATCGCGCGGACCAGGTTGTCGCCGAGGTGCTGCTCGACCTCGAGGGTCAGCGTGCGGGTGTTGCCGCCGTACGTGATGTCCACGTGCAGCGCGAAGTAGATCTCCGGCATCGCCTCGGCCGGGAACTCCACGTCGACGACGGGGCCGATGACCCGGGCGACGCGGCCGGCGCTGGTGCCGGCCGTTTCTGCGGCGTTTTCTACGGTCACGGTCATGGTCTGTTACTCACTCCCTGCGTTCGCTTCAGCGAGCGCGTTTGACCCGCCGACGATTTCGCTGATCTCCTGGGTGATCTCGGCCTGCCTGGCGTTGTTCGCCTCCCGGGTCAGCCGGTCAAGCAGGTCGTTGGCGTTGTCCGTGGCGGCCTTCATCGCGCGCCGCCGCGCCGCGAGCTCCGAGGCCGCCGCTTCGAGCATCGCATAGTAGATACGGCTGGCAATGTACTGGGGCAGCAGCGCGTCGAGCACCACGTCGGTGGACGGCTCGAACTCGTACGACGGCAGCGCGCCGCCGGGCCGCTCGCCCTCCCGCTCCTCGATCTCCATCGGCAGCAGGCGCCGCACCAACGGCCGCTGCGTCAGCATCGAGACGAACTCGGTGGAGACCAGGTAGATCTCGTCGACGCCGCCGTCCGCGGCGTCCTTCTCGAACGCGTCGAGCAGCGCCATGGCCACCTCCTCCGCCTGCGCGTAGGAGGGCTGGGCGGAGAACCCGCTCCACTCGGCCTCGACGGCGAGATTGCGGAAGCGGTGCCAGGCGATGCCCTTGCGGCCCGTCACGTAATTGACCGTGGCGGCGCCATTCTCGTGATTGCGCTCCCGGAGCCGGGCCGCCTCCCGGAGCACGGTGGCGTTGTAGGCGCCGGCGAACCCGCCGTCGCTGGTGATGATGAGCGCCGCGGACCGCTGCACCGACTCGGGCTCGTTGATCATCGGGTGGCTGATCGTGGACGAGCGGCCCACCACGGCCTCAACCGCCGTGGTGAGCTCGCGCGCGTACGGCTCGGCCGCCCGCGTGCGCTGCTGCGCCTTGACGATCCGCGACGACGCGATCAGCTCCTGGGCGCGGGTGATCTTGGCGATCGACTTGACCGCCCTGATCCGCGCCCGGACCGCGCGAAGCTGTGCTGCCATGGCGCCTACTCGCCGCCCGTCGAGTCATCCGGGGCGACCGAGTCAGCCGGCGGGCTGTACTTCGCGACCGTCTCCTGGTCGACCTCGCTCGCGGCGAGCGGCGTGACGGTCTCGTCGTCGGAGACCAGGAGCTTCCCGCCGGTCACCTCGAAGGTGCGGCGGAACCGGCCCATGGCGTCCTTGAGCGTGGTGATGCTGTCGTCGGGCAGGTCCTTGGTCTCCCGGATCGACGTCAGCAGCCCCTCGTTGTTCCTGCGCAGGTAATCGAGGAACTCGGTCTCGAACCGGCGGATGTCCTCGACCGGGACGTCGTCGAGCTGGCCGGTGGTGCCCGCCCAGATCGAGCAGACCTCCTCCTCGACGGGGAACGGGTCGTACTGTGGCTGCTTGAGCAGCTCGACCAGGCGGGCGCCGCGGTCGAGCTGTGCCCGCGAGGCCGCGTCCAGGTCGGACGCGAACGCCGCGAACGCCTCCAGGTCACGGAACTGCGACAGCGACAGCCGCAGCTGGCCGGCCACCTTCCGCAGGGCCCTGATCTGGGCCGCGCCGCCCACCCGGGAGACGGACTGGCCGACGTTGATGGCCGGGCGGACACCGGAGTTGAACAGGTCGGTCTCCAGGAAGATCTGCCCGTCGGTGATCGAGATCACGTTGGTCGGGATGTAGGCCGAGATGTCGTTGCCCTTGGTCTCGATGATCGGCAGGCCGGTCATCGAACCGCCGCCGAGCTCGTCGCTCAGCTTGGCGCAGCGCTCGAGTAGCCGCGAGTGCAGGTAGAAGACATCGCCCGGGTACGCCTCGCGGCCCGGCGGGCGGCGCAGCAGCAGCGACACGGTCCGGTAGGCCTCGGCCTGCTTGGACAGGTCGTCGAAGATGATCAGGACGTGCTTGCCGCCGTACATCCAGTGCTGCCCGATCGCGCTGCCGGTGTAAGCCGAGATGTACTTGTAGCCGGCCGGGTCGGAGGCGGGAGCGGCCACGATCGTGGTGTACTCCATCGCCCCGGCCTCTTCGAGCGACTGCTTGACCGCCGCGATCGTCGAGCCCTTCTGGCCGATCGCGACGTAGACGCACCGCACCTGCTTTACCGGGTCGCCGGACTCCCAGTTGGACTTCTGGTTGATGATCGTGTCGATCGCGATCGCGGTCTTGCCGGTCTGCCGGTCGCCGATGATCAGCTGCCGCTGGCCGCGGCCGATCGCGGTCATCGCGTCGATGGCCTTGATGCCGGTCTGCATCGGCTCCTTCACCGGCTGCCGCTGCACGACCGACGGCGCCTGGATCTCGAGCTGCCGCAGCGTGGTGTCCGGGATCGGGCCGAGGCCGTCGAGCGGCTCGCCGAGCGCACCGACCATACGGCCGAGGAACCCGTCGCCGACCGGCACCGAGAGCACTTCGCCGGTCCGCTTGACCGTCTGGCCCTCTTCGATCTCGGCGAACTCGCCGAGGATGACGACGCCGATCTCGCGCACATCGAGGTTGAGCGCAAGGCCGCGGACGCCGTTCTCGAACTCAAGAAGCTCGTTCGCCATGGCCGAGGGCAGGCCCTCGACCCGCGCGATGCCGTCGCCGCACTCGACGACCGTGCCGACCTCTTCGCGCGCGACGCCCGTGGGCTCGTACTCTTCTACGAACCGCGCCAGCGCGTCGCGGATCTCATCCGGCCGGATTGTCAGCTCCGCCATCTTCCTCATTCCGTTCGTGAATAAAAGTCAAGGTTCGGTCTCGCGCCCGGTTGGGCGATGCCCTGCGGGACGGGTCAGCCCGCGAGCTTGCGGCGGACCGCGGCAAGGCGGCTGGCCGCGGTCCCGTCGATCAGTTCATCCCCGATCTGGACGGATACGCCACCCACGACCGTCGGATCGTGCACGACGTTCAGGTGAATTCCCTGTCCGTATGTCTCGGTGAGGGCGGCGAGCAGCCGCTGCCGCTGCGCGGCCGACAGCTCCGTCGCGACCCGCACCACCGCGATGAGCTGCTCGCGCCGCCGCGCGGCGATGCCGGCGGCGAGGTCGAGCACCGCCTGCGGCGAGCGGCCGCGCGGGTGGGTGAGCACCTGGGTGAGCAGGCTCAGCGCGGGGCCGCTCACCTTGTCCGACAGCAGGTTCGCCAGCAGCGATGCCTTCGCGTCCACTCCGGCCGGCCCGATCAGCGCCGAGCGCAGCCCCGGCTGGGCGGCGATCACCCGGCTGAACCGGAACAGGTCGTCCTCGAGGTCGTCAAGCCTGTCGCCGAACTGGGCGGAGAGCGTGAGCGCCTCGATCGCGAGCTGCTCGAGAGCGTCGGCGAAGTCGTTCGAGGTCGCCCAGCGCGCGGCGGCGGCGTCGGCGACGAGATCCTCGGTCGCCCTCGTCACCTTGCCGTGCAGCAGCCGCCGGACCACGTCCGACTTCTCATTGGACGGCTTGGACGTGTCGGCGAGCGCGCGGCGCAGCCCATGCTCGGAGTCGAGCAGCCGGACGACGGCGAACAGCTGGTCGCCGATGTTCTCGGCGGTCCCGGCCGAGCCCGCGACCCCTTCAAGCCGGTCGCGGAGCTCCTCGTACGAGCCCCGGCTGGCGCCGCGCATTACTGTGCCGCCCCGGACTGGGCCGCCCCGGACTGCGCCGCCCCGGACTGCGCCTCGATGCCCTCAAGGAAACGGTCCACCATCCGGCTCTGCCTGGCCTGCTCGGTGAGCGACTCACCGACGATGCGGCTGGCCAGGTCGACCGCGAGCGAGCCCACCTCGGCGCGCAGCGAGATCAGCGCCTGCTGCCGCTCCGCCTCGATCTGGGCCTGCGCGGCCTCGGTGATCCGGCGGGCCTCGGCCTCGGCGCGCTCGCGCATCTCGGCGATGATCTGCGCGCCCTGCTCACGGGCATCCTCGCGCAACCGCGAGGCCTCGTGCTTGGCATCCTCAAGCTGGGCGCGGTACTGGGCCAGCACCGCCTGGGCCTCGGCCTGGGCCTCGTCGGCCCGGTTGATGCCGCCCTGGATCGCGTCCTCGCGCTCGGCGAGCAGCGTCAAGATCCGCGGCAGCAGCATCTTGCCGAGAACGCCGAACACGACGATGAAGACGACGGTCCCGATGATGAACTCGGGCCAGGAGGGCAGCAGCGGGTTCTGCGCCGTCTCAGCAGCGAGATTAATCACGTGGTACTCACTTCCTTCGAAAGGCCAAGTGGTACCTGGGTCAGCTGTACTTGAAGATGAACGGCGCGACGAGGCCGATCAGGGCCAGCGCCTCGGTCAGCGCGAAGCCGATCCACATGTACAGCGAGATGCGACCGGAAGCTTCCGGCTGCCGCGCCATGGCCTCGATCGCGTGACCGAAGACCAGGCCGATGCCGATGCCCGGGCCGATGGCCGCGAGGCCGTAGCCGACGGCGCCGATGTTGATGTTCAGCGTCGAGGCGGTGGCGAGAGTGGCGGCGAGAGCTGACATTCCGTTTTCCTTTGCGGTCGGTCCGGCGGACACAAGCCGCCGGGCTGGCTAGAAACTGCTAGCTGGTGGGTCTGCTGGCGAGCCGGGCCGGCTCAGTGCTGGTACTCCAGCGAGTCCGCGATGTAGGTGGAGATAAGCGTGGTGAAGATGAATGCCTGCAGGAGGTCGACCAGGAGCTCGAGCAGGAAGACGAAGAACACCATGAACAGCGACCCGGCGGCGTACAGGAGGCCGACGGAGAAGCTCGCCAGGTACCAGGTCGCGACCATGAAGATGGACAGCAGCAGGTGGCCCGCGAACATGTTCGCGAACAACCGGACGCCCAGGGTGAACGGCTGGACGATCACGTACTTGAGTATCTCGACCGGGACCAGGATGATCAGGATCGGCCACGGCGCGGCCGGGATCCACGACCTGAAGTAGCCGAGGAAGCCCTTGGCCTTGAAGCCCAGGTACCAGTAGAGCCCGTACATCATGAGGACGAGCGGCCACACGAAGCCGATCCGCGACATGACCGGGAACTGAAGGAGCGGTATCAGCTCCATCAGGTTGCAGATCAGGATGTAGAAGAACAGCGAGCCGATGAAGGGCAGGTAGGCGTCGCCCTTCTTGCCGAGCGCTGGCCGCAGGATCTGGTCACGGACGGCGAGGATGCCCATCTCGCCGAGCGACTGGGTCCGGCCCGGGATCAGCTTGGGCCTGCGGAACGCTGCCCAGAAGAACACGATCACCGCGAGCCCGCAGAGCATCGCGAGGAATTCCGGCTTGGTCACGCCCCACGAGCCGATGTGGAACATCGGCGTGAACGTGAAGTCCTGCAGCCCGGGCGCGGGGTAGCCGCACCCGCTGAAAATGTGGCAGCCTCCCGCGGCGGCCGCGACGTCTCCGGTCACCGATCATCTCCCTTCGGGGGGTTCCCCTGCTCGAACGGCCTGCCGTACCGGTAGATGATCCAGCCGACCGAGATTGCGAGCCCGACCAGCATGCCGATCGGGAAAAGCAGTTCAATGTGCGTGAAGTGCGCGATCACCCAGCCGAGGCCGCCGTAGGCGAGCATGCCGGCGATCAGGTAGCTGAAGATGGTCCAGCCGGTGCCCATGGTGAGCGGCTCACCGGTGCGGTCCCTGCCGTTCCCGGCCGCGGGCCCGCTCCCCGGAACGGGGCGGCCCGGACGGCGGTAGCTCCGCATGCCCGTGATCATCGCGGCTCAGCTCTTCCCGTCCGGCTCGACGTACAGGAAGTTGAGCCGCATCGAGGTGACGATCTGGGCCGCGGACCAGGCGAGGATGCAGGCCAGCGCGGTAAGACCGAGCATCCGGCCGTTGAAGGCCGTGGAGTGGCCGAGCGCGACGAGCGCGATCATGAACGCGATCATCTTGACCACGAAGCTGCCGAGCGCGGCCGCCATCATGGCCATCGGGCTGATCCGCGCGGCCCGGCCGACGACCAGGATGCTGATGCCGAAGAACACGGTGACGATGCCGACGCCGATCAGCGAGCCGTAAGTGCCCTTGGCGCCGCCCATGACGGCGCAGATGACGACGGCGGCGACGGCGACCACGCTGGTCAGCGCGAGCGACCAGCGCACCACGCGCCCGTAGTACGTCATCATCGACGGATCTCCTGAGGACTAGCTGAATGCTTGTGAAGGGTATCACAAAGTTCTTGACTTTAACTTTACCTGACTGACGACTTTACATGACTATCAGTCGGGCCCGCGAGGGGCCCCCTCCCCAAAAGGGGACCGGGCATTGCCGTGCTAAGTCCCCAAAAACCGCTCGCCCGGGCGTCCTTCACCGAGACGGCGTTCCCGCAGGCTACAGAGCAATAATCGCAGATCTCCAGTGACTTCTGTCACGAAGGGTGGCGCTTGCGAGGTCAGCGGCGGCCCGGCCAGGGCGGCGCGGGGCCGGTGCCCGGACGGGTGCCCGGGGCCGGCTCCTGCGCCGGCCTGCCGTTGACCCCCGGCCTGCCGTTGACCGCCGGCCTGCCGTTGACCGCCGGCCTGCCGTTTGCTGACGGCCCCCCGTTGACCGCGGGCCCGCCGTTAGCCGCTGGGCTGGCGTTGACCGCGCGGCCGCCGTTGGCCGTCGGAAGGAGCGGGGCGGGCAGGGCGCTGGCGGCGGGCCCGCGGGCCGGCGCGGCGGGCCCTGGGGTGACCGGCAGTGGGTCAGCAGAACGTACGCGGCTGCCCCCGGCCCGCGCCCGCTTGCCGTTACCCGCGCGCCACCAGCGGAGCTTCGGTGCCGTAGCGAGCAGCAAGGCCGCGAACGCGGCCAGCGTGATCAAGGCGAACCAGATCATGCTGATCCGCAGCACCGACAGGCCGACGACGAGGCCGGAGAAGAGGGCCGCCCACAGGTACATGAGCAGCACCGACTGCCGGTGCGAATGGCCCATGTTGAGCAGCCGGTGGTGCAGGTGCTCGCGGTCGGCGTCAAACGGCGACATGCCCTTCGCCGTCCGGCGGATCACCGCGAGCACCATGTCGGTGTACGGGATGAGCCAGATCGCGACCGGGATGAGCAGCGGCAGGATGGTCGGGAAGCGGTCGAGCGGGTGCGCGCCCGTCGAATAGGTCACCAGGATGTTCTGGTCGAGCGTGGCGGTCGACTCGATGGGCCCGTAGGCGAGCAGCAGGCCGAGCAGCATGGCCCCGGTGTCACCCATGAAGATCCGCGCCGGGTTGAAGTTGTGCGGCAGGAAGCCGAGGCACATGCCCGCGAGCACCGCGGACACCACGGCGGGCACTGACTGCGATGGGATGCCGACCGAGTTGGTCAGGTTGTAGGAGTAGATCAGGTAGGCGACCGCGGAGATGCCGACAACGCCGGCGGCCAGACCGTCAAGGCCGTCGATGAAGTTCACCGCGTTGATCGTCGCGACGATGATGAGGATCGTCAGCGTGTAGGCGAGGTCGGGCTCAAGGAGCACCTTCTCGCTGCCCGGCCACGGAATCCACGACAGGTACGCGCCGGACCACGCCACGATGCCGCCCGCCGCGATCTGCCCGGCCAGCTTGGAAACGGCGCCGAGGCCCCACCGGTCGTCGACGATGCCGACGACCACGAGCAGGCCGCCGGCCAGCAGCAGCCCACCGACCGTGCGCGCGGAAGGAAAGGCCTGCCGCAGGTAGCTGAGCTGCTCGGCGACGAGCAGCCCGGCGACCAGGCCGCCGTACATGGCGAGGCCGCCAAGCAGCGGCGTCGGTTCCCTGTGCACGTCCCGGCTACGCGCCGCGTGCTGCGCGTGCATCGCGATCGCACCCCGCCGCACCAGCGGCGTGAGCAGGTAGGTCACCGCCGCCGCGATGATCAGGATGAAGAGATACTCGCGCATGGCGGCCGGCGGTCAGTCGTCCCGGTCAGCGGTGGCCGACGGGTCGTCCGTCTTGTCGTCCGGCTTGACGGCACCCTGCTGAGCGGCAGTGGCCGCGCTGGCGGCCGCGATAGCCTCCGCGGCCCGCCGGTCGGCCGGGCTGAGCTCGGGCTCGCCGCCGGCCGCGTCGGGCAGGTCGATGATCGGGACAACCTTCCTGAGCGCGTCGACGGAGAGCGCTCCGGCGCGCAGCATCCGCGGCACCGTCCCGGTCAGGTCAAGGATGGTGGACGGCACGTTGTCCGCGCAGGGACCGCCGTCCAGGTAAACGGAGATCGCGTCGCCCAGCTGCGTCTGCGCCTCGCTGGCGGTGGCCGCGGCCGGCAGGCTGTGCCGGTTGGCGCTCGAGACCGCCATCGGGCCGGTCCGGCGCAGCAGGTCGAGCGCGACCGCGTGCAGCGGCATCCGGACCGCGACCGTGCCCATGGTGTCGCCGAGGTCCCACAGCAGCGTCGGGCTCGCACGGAACACGAGCGTCAGCGGCCCGGGCCAGAACTCATCGATCAGGTCCTGGCCGAACGCGCCGAGCGACTCGGCCAGGGCCGCGGCAGCGCGCACGCTGCCCACCAGCACCGGCGGCGGCATGTTCCTGCCCCGTCCCTTGGCGGCGAGCAGCGCGGTCACCGCCGCCGGGTTGAAGGCATCCGCTCCGACCCCGTACACGGTGTCGGTGGGAAGCACCACAAGCTGACCCGTCTGCACGGCGGATGTCGCCGCGACCAGGCCCTCTTCCCGCTGCTGCGTATCGGCGCAGTCGTATCGAGCGCTCATCGGTTACATCCTAGGTGTTATTGCCAGGCCACAGGTGCGCACACTACTCACCCGGCCACATGGCGGTAACAAAACGATCTCTGCGTGACAGGTCTTTGTGGTTGGTGGTGTCCCGCCAGCCGGACTCCTCGGGGAACACCCAGAAGACGGCCGCCCCCTGCTGGTCGCTGTGCTCGACCGCGACCAGGCCGCCCGGGCGCAGCAGCCAGCGCGCCACCCGCTCGACCGCGCGGACCGCGTCGAGCCCGTCGGCGCCGCTCCACAGCGCCGCGGGCGGGTCGTACTCCCCGACCTCGGGCGGCACGACCGAGCCGATCGGGATGTACGGGGGGTTGGAGACCACCAGGTCGACGGTGCCGGCCAGGCTCGCGAGCTCGCCGAGGCCGAGCCGAGGGTCCGGCGACACGAAGTCGCCCGCGTGCAGTAGCACCCGGCCCGCGGTATAGCCGTCCACGTGGCGGGTGATGTTCCGCTCCGACCAGCTCCTGGCCAGCGGGTCGCCCTCGACCGCGTGCACGGTGGCCCGCGGCACCTCCCGGGCGAGGGACAACGCGATCGCTCCCGACCCCGTGCCCAGGTCCACGGCGACCGGGTCCGCGACGTCCATCGCGCGCAGCCGGTCGATCGCCCAGCCGGTCATCACCTCGGTCTCCGGCCGTGGCACGAAGACGCCGGGGCCCACGTCAAGCTCCAGGTACCTGAAGTACGCCTGGCCGGTGATGTGCTGCAGCGGCTCGCGGTTCTCCCTGCGGCCGATGTCGACCCAGAACCGCGCGTCGAACTCGGAGTCGGGCACGGTATGCAGCTCACCGCGCTTGACCTGGTGCACGTGCGCCGCGATGAGTTCGGCGTCGGCCCGCGGCGAGTCCACGCCAGCCTCCGCCAGCCGCGCCGTGGCGAGCGCGATCTCGTCAAGCAGGAGTGACACCTTACTGCTCCGTTAGCTTCGCTTCCAGGTCGGCGGCGGCGAGCGCGTCGATCACCGCGTCCAGGTCACCGTCGATCACCTGATCCAGGTTGTACGCCTTGTAGCCCACCCGGTGGTCGTTGATGCGGTTCTCCGGGAAGTTGTAAGTACGCACCCGTTCGGACCGGTCGACCGTGCGCACCTGTGCCTTGCGCTCGGCACTGGCCTTAGCGTTCGCCTCTTCCTCCGCCGCGGCGAGCAGCCGCGACCGCAGCACCCGCAGCGCCTGCTCCTTGTTCTGAAGCTGGCTCTTCTCATTCTGGCAGGAGACCACGATGCCGGTCGGCAGGTGGGTAATGCGGACGGCCGAGTCGGTCGTGTTGACGGACTGGCCGCCTGGGCCGCTCGACCGGTACACGTCGATGCGCAGGTCGTTGTCGTTGACCTGCACTTCCACCGGGTCGGCCTCCGGCGTCACGAGCACGCCCGCGGCCGAGGTGTGGATGCGGCCCTGGCTTTCCGTGACCGGCACCCGCTGGACCCGGTGCACGCCGCCCTCGTACTTGAGCCGGGACCACGCGCCGGTGCCCCCCTTGCCGGCCTTGACCGCCATCGTCGCGTCCTTGACGCCGCCGAGGCCGGTCGACGTCGAGTCGATGAGCTCCGTCCGCCAGCCGCGCCGCTCGGCGTAGCGCTGGTACATGCGCAGCAGGTCGCCGGCGAACAGCGCGGACTCCTCGCCGCCCTCGCCCGCCTTGACCTCGACGATGGTGTCACGGCCGTCGTTCGGGTCCCTGGGGACGAGCAGCTTCCGCAGCCGCTCCTCAAGCTCCGCGCGCTGCTTCACCAGGGCGTCGGCCTCGTCGGCGAAGGCGGAGTCTTCCTGGCCCAGTTCCCTGGCCGCCTGCTCGTCGCCGTTCGTCTGCTGCCATTCGCGGTACGCGTTGACGATCGGTGTCAGCTCCGCGTAGCGCTTGGCGAGCGTCCTGGCCTGGTCCGCGTCGGCGTGCACGCCGGGGTCGGCGAGGGCGCGCTCAAGCTCGGCATGCTCGCTCGCCAGGTCACCTAGCTTGTCGAACACGGGCATCGCGACCTTTCGTAACTCGGTCAGTGACAACATAGCGAAAGCGCCCGTGTACCCCTGCGGCACACGGGCGCTTTGACGTCGCTACTTCTTGCCGGTCTTGCCGGAAGCGCCCTGGACCTTGCCCTTGCCGAAGCGGGCCTCGAAGCGGGCCACGCGGCCACCGGTGTCGAGGATCTTCTGCTTGCCCGTGTAGAACGGGTGGCAGTTCGAGCACACGTCGGTGTGGATCGCGCCGCCCTTGGCGGTGGACCTGGTCACGAACGAGTTGCCGCAGCCGCAGGTCACGGTCGTGACCTCGTAGGCCGGGTGAATCTCTGGCTTCATTACTCTGGCTCCTTGCCTCAAGCGGCCGCCGGGTCGTCGCGCCCGCCTGGGAGCGCTGCCCTACTCAAAGGGCCTGACGTGAACCGGAACCGCGAACTAAGCGGCTTTAAGTTTGCCACACGTGCTAACCACAAGTGACCAGTGCGCATTCCCGCCGGCCGGCTGCCGCAGGCCAGCGGGAACAAGCGTCTTTCTTAACGGTCCCGCTCGGAGCCCAGGGTGGTCTTCTGGACCTGGAGCAGGAACTCGGCGTTGCTGCGGGTCTTGCGCAGCTGCTCCATGAGCAGCTCAAGCGCCTGCTGCGCCTCGAGGGCGTGCAGCACCCGGCGGAGCTGCCAGATGACCTTGAGCTCGTCCGGGGCGAGCAGGATCTCTTCCTTGCGGGTGGACGAGGCGTCCACGTCGACCGCGGGGAAGAGCCGCTTGTCGGCGAGCTCGCGGCGTAGCCGCAGCTCCATGTTGCCGGTGCCCTTGAATTCCTCGAAGATGACCTCGTCCATGCGCGACCCGGTCTCGATGAGGGCCGTCGCCAGGATCGTCAGCGAGCCGCCGTTCTCGATGTTGCGCGCCGCGCCGAAGAACCGCTTGGGCGGGTAGAGCGCGGTGGAGTCGACACCACCGGACAGGATCCGGCCGCTGGCCGGCGCCGCCTGGTTGTAGGCGCGGCCGAGCCGGGTGATCGAGTCAAGCAGCACGACCACGTCGTGCCCCATTTCGACCAGGCGCTTGGCCCGCTCGATGGCCAGCTCGGCCACGGTCGTGTGGTCGTCGGCCGGGTGGTCGAAGGTCGAGTGGATCACCTCGCCCTTGACCGTGCGCTGCATGTCGGTGACCTCCTCAGGGCGCTCGTCCACGAGGACGACCATGAGGTGGCACTCCGGGTTGTTCTTGGTGATCGCGTTGGCGATGGCCTGCAGGATCATCGTCTTGCCGGCCTTAGGCGGCGACACGATCAGGCCGCGCTGACCCTTGCCGATCGGGCAGATCAGGTCGATGATCCGCGTCACCATGTTGGTCGGGTCGGTCTCAAGCCGGAGCCGGTCCTGCGGGTACAGCGGGACCAGCTTGGAGAACTCCGGCCGGTGCAGCGACGCCTCGGGGTCGAGCCCGTTCACCTTGTCGAGCCGGACGAGCGCGTTGAACTTCTCCCGCCGCTCGCCGTCCCGCGGCTGGCGCACCGCGCCCTCGATGACGTCGCCCTTGCGCAGCCCGTGCTTGCGGACCTGGGAAAGCGAGACGTACACGTCGTTCGGCCCGGACAGGTAGCCAGTGGTCCGCACGAAGGCATAGTTCTCAAGCACGTCCAGGATGCCCGCGATCGGGATCAGCACGTCGTCCTCGGCGATCACCGCCTCGGGCTCGCCGCCCTGGCGGTCGCCGCGGCGCCGGTTGCGGTTGCGGAACCGGTCGCGGCCCCGCCGGCCATTGCGGTCATCGTCGTCATCGGCCCGGTTGTCCAGCCGGTTGTCGGCCCGGTTGTCGGTCCGGTTGTCCGGCCGGTTATCGGCCCGGCTGTCCGGCCGGTTATCGGCCCGGCTGTCTGGCCGGTTATCGGCCCGGCCGCCTGCGCTGCTGCTCTGGCCGCCCGCGCCGCCCTGGTTGTTCTGGCCGTTGCGGCCGCTGCTCGCGGCGACGGGCTCGCGGTTGTCGCGGCGCTGACCGCCCGCGTCCTGGCCGTCACGGCGGTTGCGGTTACGGTTGCGGTCCCGCCGACTGTCCTGACCCTGCTGCTCTGGGCCTGACTCGACTGAACCTGCCTCAGCGGGCCGCTCCTGATCAGCGGGCGCCTGCCTGGCCGCGACGGAGACCGTGCGCTCGGCCTCACCCACGCCGGCCCGGCCGGCGCTCACCGGCGCATCGCCGATGCCGTTGCCCGCTGCGCGGGCGGCATCGCCAATGCCAGGCCGGACGGATGTGTCTGCTTCCATAGGATCCTGATTCAGGGGGCGAGGCGCGTCGGCTCCCGCGGACGTGCCCCGCGTGGCTGATTGACCGGGGGCCTGCGAGGTGCGTCCCCCACTGCTGACACTGCGTGCGGCGGAGCGCCCGCCACCCGTCCGCTCCTGGATCGCGGCGACAAGGTCCCCCTTCCGCATCCGCCCGGTCCCGGAGATCCCGAGTTCCTGGGCAATCCGCTGCAGGTCAGAGACGAGCAGCTTCGACAGGTCGCCGCCGCTAAGGTTCGACGACCGGGACGCGGAGTCGGCGGCCGGGTGACCGATGGGGGATTCCTCGGACGCGGGGGTCGCGCCGCTGAGGACTTCGGTGGTGTCGCTCACTAATGGTCCTTCCATTATGATCCTCGGCCGCCTGGGTGTCTCTCGACCCCGGTTCGCCTGAGCCAGACCCGATCCGTATCGCTCGCGAGATTCCCACTAGGGGAACCATTCTCGCAAGTACGCTCGACCTCTGCGCTGGTACGTCGCGCTTGTCCGTTTGTGCGGACTACCTCCGGGACGGCCAGCGTAGAGATGTGCAACGGGGTGGCGCTCAGGGGAACTTGCCGCTCTCCTGGGGTGACGCCAAGAGCCCGATCCCTGGGCAGGTATACGTTACCCCCCAGGCGACGCGTGGATGAACAGCATCCGCCCCGCGCGGGGACGGTCAATGCTGCACACAGCCTAACACCGACAGGGCCCACGGCATTCCTTTGCAGCCATCCATGTCGCAGAAAAGGGGTTTAACCGGCTAGGCGAGGACTGCACAGCATCAGCGGGCGCTCGAAACACTCGGAGCTACGCTGGCGCCCTGTCGCTCGATGGCTAGCGGGGTTATGTGCCACTCGATACCCGTTTCTCCGGCGATTGAATCCAACTGGCTCAGGTCATCGAGGGCGGGGTTTCCCGTGCTGAACGCCAGGACGGACGGCCCGGCACCCGAGATGACCGCGGGAATCCCGGCCGCGCGCAGCCGCGTCATCAGCTCATGCGAGTGCGGCATGGCCGGCGCGCGGTAGTCCTGGTGCAGCTTGTCCTCGGTCCCGTCGAGCAGCGCGTCCGGGCGGGCGGTCAGCGCGGCGACGAGCAGCGCGGCCCGGCCGGCGTTGCGCGCGGCGTCGGCGTGCGGCACGGCCGCGGGCAGCAGGCCCCGCGCGACCTTGGTGGACACCGGCTCCGGCGCGACGAACACGACGGGGCGCACCTCGGGGCAGGGGTCGAGCCGTACGGCCCGGGCCGTCGGCAAGCCTGCGCTGTCCGTTCCCGTCCAGGCGATGGTCAGGCCGCCGAACAGGCAGGGCGCCACGTTGTCCGGATGCCCCTCGAGGATGCTGGCCAGCGGCAGCACGTCCTCGGGACTGGTGCTCGCCCCGGCGAGGGCGCGCGCCAGGAGCAGTCCCGCCACGATCGCGGCGGCCGACGAGCCGAGCCCCCGCCCGTGCGGGATCCGGTTCACGCAGCGCAACGCAAGGCCGGCTGGCTGCGCCACGTTCAGCTCGTCGAACGCCACCCGCATCGCGCGCACGATGAGGTGCCGCTCCCCCGTGCCGCCGATGACGTCCGCGCCCTCGCCGGTGACCTCGATGTCAAGCCCCGACCCGGTGACGCGCGCCTCCACCTCGTCGTGCAGCCCGAGCGCTAGCCCGAGCGTGTCAAACCCTGGCCCGAGGTTCGCGCTTGTCGCGGGCACGCGGACAAGGACCGGCTGCTCAGCGAGCCCCATCAGGCCCCTCGTCCCATCAGGCCCCTCGTCCCATCAGGCCCCTCGTCCCATCAGGCAAGGCCAAGGGCCGCGGCGGCGGTCGCGGCGTCCACCGGGACCGTCATGGGGGCCGGCGCGCCGGACAGGGCCCAGTCCGGGTCCTTGAGTCCGTTGCCGGTGATCGTGCAGACCACGCGGGACCCGACCGGGATCCGCCCGTCCGCCGACGCGGCGAGCAGCCCGGCGACGCTGGCCGACGACCCGAGCTCGCCGAACACGGCCTCGTCGCGGGCGATGATCCGGTAGGCCGCCAGGATCTCCCGGTCGGTGACCTTGTCGATCAGGCCGCCGGACTCGTCCCGCGCCGCCTCCGCCAGGTGCCAGGACGCGGGGTTGCCGATCCTGATCGCGGTCGCGATCGTCTGCGGGTGCGACACCGGGGCGCCGTCCACGATCGGTGCCGCGCCGGACGCCTGGAACCCGAACATGCGCGGCTTGCGTGAGGAGAGGCCGAGCGAGAAGTACTCCTTGTAGCCCATCCAGTAGGCGGTGATGTTGCCGGCGTTGCCGACCGGCAGGCAGTGGATGTCGGGGGCGTCGCCGAGCGCGTCCACGATCTCGAAGGCCGCGGTCTTCTGGCCCTGCAGCCGGTCCGGGTTGACCGAGTTGACCAGCGCGACCGGGTAGTCAATGGACAGCTTCTGGGCCAGCTCAAGGCAGTCGTCGAAGGACCCGTCGACCTGAAGCAGCTTCGCGCCGTGTACCAGCGCCTGGGCGAGCTTGCCGATCGCGATCTTGCCCTTGGGCACGAGCACGGCGCAGGTCAGGCCCGCTCGCGCCGCGTAGGCGGCCGCCGAGGCGGAGGTGTTCCCGGTTGAGGCGCAGATCACCGCCTTCGCGCCCTGGGCGGCGGCCACGGTGATCGCGGTCGTCATGCCGCGGTCTTTGAAGGACCCGGTCGGGTTGAGGCCTTCCACCTTGAGGAACACGTCGCAGCCGGTGCGCGCGGACAGGACGGGCGCGTGCAGCAGCGGCGTGCCGCCCTCCTGGAGGGTTACCGGGGCCATCCCGGCCGTGACCGGGAGCCGGTCCCGGTACTCGGTGATGATCCCGCGCCACAGCGCCCGCGCGCTGGTGGTCACGGCAGCCTCACTCATGACTGGTCTTCCTCTCCCTCGACCCGCATCACGCTCGCCACCGCCCGGACGACGGGCAGCGCCTTGAGCTCGTCGATCGTTGCGGCGAGGTCGGCGTCGCGGGCCTCGTGCGTGACGATGATGAGCAGCGCGTCGTCGCCCCTGCTTGTCTGCCGTACCGCCTGGATGGACACGCCGTGCCTGGCGAACGCATCGGCGACCGGCGCGAGCACGCCGGGCTTGTCGGCCACGTCCAGGGAAACGTGGTACCTGGTCAGCGTATCGCCCATGGGCAGGACCGGCAGGTCCGCGTAGGTGGACAGCTCCGGCCCCTTGGTGCCCGCCAGCCGGTTGCGGGCCACGGCAACGATGTCACCGAGCACCGCGGACGCCGTGGGGGTGCCGCCGGCCCCCGCGCCGTAGAACATCAGCTGGCCGGCCGACTGCGCCTCGACGAACACCGCGTTGTAGGCGCCGCCGACCGCGGCGAGCGGGTGCGAGCGCGGGATCATCGCCGGATGGACGCGCACCGCGACGCCCTCCTGCGAACCACTGGCCCCGGACCGCTCGCAGATGGCGAGCAGCTTCACGGTCCGGCCAAGCATCTTCGCCGAGGCGATGTCCGCCGCGGTCACCTCGGTGATGCCCTCGCGGTAGACGTCGGCGGCGGTGACCCGCGTATGGAACGCGAGCCCGGCCAGGATCGCGGCCTTGGCGGCGGCGTCGAACGCCTCCACGTCCGCGGTCGGGTCGGCCTCCGCGTAGCCGAGCGACTGCGCCTCCTCGAGCGACTCGCCGAAGTCCGCGCCCGAGCCGTCCATGCGGTCGAGGATGTAGTTGGTGGTGCCGTTGACGATGCCGAGCACCCGGTGCACCGTGTCGCCCGCGAGCGACTCCCGCAGCGGCCGGAGGATCGGGATCGCGCCCGCCACCGCCGCCTCGTAGTACAGGTCGGTGCCGAACGCCCGTGACGCCGCGTGCACCTGCTCGCCATGCTCCGCGAGCAGCGCCTTATTCGCGGTGACCACGGACTTCCCGGCCTCCATGGCGGCCAGGATCAGCGAGCGGGCCGGCTCGATGCCGCCGATCACCTCGATGACGATGTCCACGTCGGGGCGAGTCGCCAGGCCGGTCGCGTCCGTCGTGAGCAGCGCGGGGTCCACGCCTGGCCGCGGCTGGGCGATGCGGCGCACCGCGATCCCGGCCAGCTCGAGCCGGGCCCCGGTCCGCACCGCGAGGTCGTCGGCCTGCTCGCCGAGCAGCCGGGCGACCTGGGTGCCGACGACGCCGCAACCGAGCAGCGCGACCCGGAGCACCTTGCCAGGCTTGTCTTCGTACTCGATCATCCGACGTCCAATCGCAGCAGGTCATCCAGTGTCTCGCGGCGGACGATCGCCCGCGCCGCGCCGCCTGCCACCGCGACCACGCCGGGGCGCGGCAGGTGGTTGTAGTTCGAGGCGAGCGACCGGCAGTAGGCCCCGGTCGCCGCGACGGCGAGCAGGTCACCGGGCGCCAGGTCCGACGGCAGGTAGCAGTGCCGCACCACGATGTCGCCGCTCTCGCAGTGCCGCCCCACGACCCGGGACAGCATGGGCGGCGCGTCGGACGACCGCGAGGCGAGCACGCAGGTGTACTCGGCGTCGTAGAGCGCCGTGCGGACGTTGTCGCTCATCCCGCCGTCCACGCTCACGTAGGTCCTGATCCCGTCGACGTCCTTGATCGTGCCCACCTCGTAGAGGGTCACGGTCGACGGCCCGACGATGCCGCGGCCCGGCTCGATCGTCAGCCGCGGCACCGGGATGCCGAAGGCGATGCACTGGGACGCCACGATTGACCGGAGACCGGACGCGAGCGTCTTGATCTCAGGTGCGTCGTCCTCGGGCACGTACGCGATGCCGAACCCGCCGCCGAGGTCGAGCTCGGCCACGTGCACGCCGTGCTCGGCGTGCACCCGCCCGGCCAGCTCGAGCACCCGGTGCGCGGCCACCTCGAACCCGCCGGTGTCGAAGATCTGCGAGCCGATGTGCGAGTGCAGCCCGGCGAACTCGAGCTGCGGCAGCGCGATCACCCGGCGGACCGCCTCGGCAGCGACGCCCGAGGCGAGCGAGAAGCCAAACTTCTGGTCGTCGTGCGCGGTCGCCATGAACTCATGGGTGTGCGCCTCGACCCCGGTGGTCACCCGGACCAGGACGCGCGGCCTGACCCCGGCCGCCTCCGCGTAGAAGGCGAGCCTGGCGATCTCCTCAAAGGAGTCCACCACGATGTGCCCCACGCCGACGGCGACTGCCTGCTCGATCTCGGCGGGCAGCTTGTTGTTGCCGTGCAGGGTGATCAGGGCCGGGTCAACGCCGGCCGACAGCGCCACCGCGAGTTCTCCGCCGGTGCAGACGTCCACGCCGAGGCCTTCCTCGGTAACCCAGCGGAGCACGGCCCGTGAGCAGAACGCCTTGGCCGCGTAGTAAACCTGCGCGTCCTCGCCGAACGCGTCGACGTACTCGCGCGCCCGGCTCCGTACGTCCGCCTCGTCCATGATGAGCGCCGGGGTGCCGAACCGCGCCGCCAGGTCGCGGACGTCGATGCCGCCGACCGTCAGGACGCCCTCGGCCCGGTGCGCGCCGCGCGGCCAGATCGCCGGGTCGAGCGCGTTCAGGTCCCCGGGCGGCGCCGGCGGGTGGTCGGCGGGCAGCACGTCCGCATGACGGGGCCCAGCCGGGTGGGCGACACGGCTCACAGCGTTGCTCCGTCTCCCGGGGGGGCGACCCCCCGGACGAGTGCTCTAATTTTTCCTTGGCTGGACTGTAACTTCCTCGGCGGGCGAAAAATTAGAGTACTCGCCCCCCGATGTCCTCGCGGCCGGGCCCGATGGCAAAACCGCCATCATACCGGGCCCGACCGCGAGGACGGGGGTTGTCCTTCGTTACATCTTTCCTGTATCGCGTCTTGCCTTTATCTTGTTCGCCGCTTCACAGCCGCTCCGGCGCGCTGACCTCGAGCAGCCCGAGCCCGGCGGCGAGGCCGGTCCGCGCCGCTCTCGCCAAGGTCAGTCTGTCACTCCCGGGCGCTGCGGCGTTCCCCGGCTGGCGCACGGAACTCAGCACGTCAACGGTGACGCTAGCCAGTTCCTCCAGGTAACGGGCGAACTCGTCGGGCCGGCCACGGCGCGCGGCCATGGCGACCCGTTCAGGCAGCCACGACAGCGCGTCAAGGAGCGCCAGCTCACCCGGATCGGCGGGTAGGCGCGGCGCGGGCTCCGCCCCCCGAGCGGGACGACCCGTATCCCCCAGGGCCGGGTACGCGGGGTCGTCCCCCCTGGAGGCTAGAGCCCAGCGCACCCCGGACGCGGCGCGGGCGTGCGCGTACCTCACAGCATAGGCGGGATTGATGGCCACGTGCCTCGCGATTATCTCCGGCGCCACCCGAAGCGGCCGGCCCGGTATCGCCCTGGCCAGGGCAAACGTGACCGCGTCCCGCCCCGCGAAGGCCACCGCCGCGGCGATCTCACCGGGGGCGACGTGGTCTCGCCGCCTCGGGTTCGCGTCCGGTTGCCAGCTCCCCGCCGGGCCGATGTCCTCCCGTCGCGGCGGGTTCACGTCCTGTCCTTGTCCCGGTTGGCCAGAACGGAGGCGGGTTCCTCCCGGAACTTCAGCACCCGCCGCGGCGGCGAGACGGGCGGTCAGCCGCGCGGCGAGTGCCGCCCGTGCCTCTTCCCAGGTGGCGGCGGCCAGCGGGTCGCCGGGCGGCGGAGCGGGGACGGTCAGCCCGGCGAGCGCATCGCTCGCGGTGCAGCCGGGGCCGGCCTCGGTGACCCGGTCCGCGACGGCGGCCAGGGCCGCGGCGGTCACCGTGACCGTGAGGTAGCCGGGACCAGTGACCTCGGCTCTTCCTATCCAGGGCGTGACGGCGAGCGTGGCGGCCAGGTCGCGCGCCGCCTCGCGGGGGTGCCCGCCGAGGGTGAGGGCGGCGCTCGCGGCGTACTGGCCGGGGATTCCGGTGGGGCGCAGTCCCGGGTCGGCGCCGGGCGGGAAGCCCGCCGCGGCGAGCGCGCGGCGCAGCGCGCGCCGCAGGTCGCTGGTGATCACGGTCGGTACCCCTGCGCCCGGCGGGCGTCAGGCGGGCGGGGCGCCGGCCAGCTCGCGGACCACCCGGATCATCTCGCCGGGGTCAAACGGCTTGGTCAGGTAGGCGTCAGCGCCGACGTGCGCGCCCCGTGAGATGTCTTCTTCCTGCGCCCGGGCCGTGATCAGGACGACCTTGATGTGCGCGGTCTCCGGCGACTTGCGCAGCTGGAGCGCGGTCTCCCAGCCGTCGAGGCGCGGCATCATCACGTCGAGCGTGATCACATCGGGCGCGACGTCCACCACCTTGTCCAGGCAGTCCTGCCCGTCAACGGCGGTCGCCACCTCGAACCCCTCCAACTGCAGGTTCACCGCGATGAGCTGCCTGATCACCTCGTCGTCGTCCACGACAAGCACGCGCCCCAAACCTTGCGTCACACTCGGTGAGGGTACCTGGTCCGGCCGGATCTTGCCTAAGCGGCCGCCGATCGTGTCCCGTGCGCGTGTCACAACCGCCGCCGCGGACTGGTAACCTTGCTCCGTCGCCTGGCCCCCATAGCTCAGGGGATAGAGCACTGGCCTCCGGAGCCAGGTGCGAAGGTTCGAATCCTTCTGGGGGCACCCTGTTCCTGATATCGAAATTTTGCCGTTCACCTCGGCGTTCAGCATTTTCCCGCGCTTGCTCCGGCATGACGTCAGGCGACACCCCCGGACACCGGATGACGCGTTCTGACCGGCTCCGCGCTCCCGATGCGCTCCCAGGATCACCTTCACCGCGAGTTTCACCGGCGCAGTCGCCGGTGCCGGCGGGCCAGCGCGTTCACCTGACGGATGTCTCGGTGCAAATTTCATGGCAAATTGTCTTCTGTCGGGCAGCGGTGCCCGGCAACGGCCCTGCCTGACCCCCGGGCGGCCACGCGGCGGCCCGCCCCGGCTCCCGCGCAGTCGCGTCGGCCGCCCCGCAAGGAGAACGCGCGTGAGCACACCCAACGCCATCGAGGTCCCCGGCTCCCTGCTTGAGGCCATCCAGCAGTTCCTCGCCAGCGACGATACCGACGCGATCCTCCGCGGCGACGGCCCCCTCACCAACTGGGACCGGACGCAGCTCGAGCTGGCCCGCAAGTCCTGGCAGCGGAAGCTCCAGCAGGCCAACGGCATGATCCGCGCGATCGAGGCCCGGCTGGCGGACAGCGGGCACCGCTAGCGGGCCAAAGGCGCCGGTCCCCGTTAGCGGATGCGCTGACCCAGCGTCCGACCGCTACGCGCGCCCGGCCGGGCGGGTGCCTGGCAAGCTGAGCGGGCTGAGGGCCGTCATGTCGACGTCGAGCAGCGCCGGGCGTCCCGACGCGATGGCTTCGCGGAACCGTGACTCGAACTCGGCCGGGTTGGCCACCCGGGCCGCCTGCACGCCCATCGACTTCGCCAGGGCGGGGAAGTCCGGCGTGGTGAGGTCGACGCCGAAGTTCCTTCCGTCGAACTGGCGGGCCTCGATGCCGCGCAGCACGCCGTAGCCCCGGTCGTTGAACAGGCAGATCACTACCGGCAGGTCGTGCTGCACCACGGTGACCAGCTCACCGACGTGCAGCATGAAGCCGCCGTCGCCCGCGATCAGCACGGCCGGGCGGCCGCTGCCCGCCGCCGCGCCGAACGCTAGCGGCAGGCCGGGGCCGATCGCCGCGGAGGCCGGGCGGACCGACGTCCGCGGCTGCAGGATCGGCAGCAGCCGGTCGCCCCAGACGTAGGCGGGCACGGTCGCGTCCCTGACGATGACCGAATCGCGCGGTGCGTGCCGCCGGATGGCGTCCATGATCTGGCCGTAGTCCTCGCCGATCCAGGCACGGGCGTCCCGGCGCGCCGCCTCAGCCGCCGACCTGGCCTTCTCCGCGTGCTCTGGATCGGTGCTCACCTCACCGATCAGCCCCAGCAACCGCTCAAGGCCGATGCGGGCATCGCCAGCGACCGGCAGGGCGGTTGAGTAGTTCCGGCCGATGACCGCGGGGTCAGCGTCCAGGTGCGCCAGCGTGCCCCCGAAGGACAGCCGCCAGTTGCGGGTGCTGTGACCCGAGAAGCGGGTACCCGCCGCGAGCACCACGTCGGCGGTCGAAACGATGTCCTCGACCTGGGGGCTGGTGGTCAGCGCGCCAAGGCACAGCGGATGGTCCTCGGGGATCGAGCCGCGGCCCTCGACCGTGGTGACGACCGGGGCGCCGAGCCGCTCGGCGAGTGCGGTGAGCGCGGGGCCGGCGCCCGAGCTGACCACGCCGCCGCCGGCCCACAGCACCGGCCGGGTCGCGGCCGAGAGCGCTTCGGCGACCTTGGACAAGGCGTCGGCGTCGGGGGGGTAACCAGCCTCCGTTCTGAGGCTGGGGATCTGGACCTGAGCGCGGCGGTACTGCTGGTCGACCGGGATCTCCACCGCACCCGGCTGGGGCCGGCCCGCGCGGATGTCCTCGGCGGCCGCGATGACGGCTCGTCCGATGTCCTCGGTGCGGCGCACCGTCTCCACCCGCCGGCAGAGGGCGGACAGCATGCTCCGCTGCTGCTCGGCCTCATGCAGGAAGCCCTTGGCCTTGCCCAGGTAACCGCTGTCGATCTGCCCGGTGATGAGCAGGACCGGCGAGGACGCGAAGCTCGCCTCGAACAGGCCCGTCATGGTGTTGGTGGTGCCCGGGCCGGTGCTGGCGATGACCACGCCGAGCTCGCCGGTAGCGCGGGCGTAGCCGTCGGCGGCGTGCGCGGCGGCCTGCTCGTGCCGCACCCCGATCGGCGTGATGGTCCCGCGCCGCGCGATGGCGTCGTAGATCGGCAGGTTGTGCACGCTCACGATGCCGAAGACGTGGCGGACACGAAGCGTCTCGAGGGCGAGAACTACCGCCTCTCCTCCCGTCATCTCCACGTTCAACCCTCCAGTGAGAACTTGATCGACACCTTGAGCGCGTTGTCGGTCCTGTCGTGGGCGATGCGGAAGGCCTCGTCGACCCGCTCGATCGGCAGCATATGGCTGAGCAGCGGTGACACGTCGATCGCACCGTCCGTGATCAGCCGCACGGCGTACCGGAACGAGTGCAGCCCTGGTTCGCCCTGGGCGCCGAAATTCGAGAAGGCGGTCAGTCCTCTTCTGAAGAAGCTATCGAAGGAGAACGGGTAGTCGCCGGGGCCCTCGGGCAGGCCGAACCAGATGAGGGTCGCCCCCGGCGCCGCCAGGTCCAGGCTCTGGGGGAACGTCTCGCGGCTGCCGACCGCCTCCACCACCAGGCCGGCGCCGCGCCCGCCGGTCGCCTCGAGCACCGCCCGCGTGAAGTCAGCGTCGTTGGCATCCACGGTCAGGTCCGCGCCGAGCTTCGCGGAGTAGGCCAGGCGGGCGGGCGACTTGTCCGACACCAGCACGCGGGCCGCCCCCGCCCGCTTGAGCAGGAACGTGAAGAAGGCGCCCGCCGAGCCCTGCCCGATGACGGCGGCGTCCTTGCCGATGAGATCGAACGGATGCGTGCGGAGCGCGTAGACGACGGTGCCAAGCTGCTGGGCCATGAGCAGGTGGCTGAGCGGCGCCCTATCCGGCAGGGGAAGGCAAAAGGCCCCGGGAATCGCCTGGTACTCGGCCAGGCAGCGTCCGTCGATGGCGTGCGGGACGGTGAGCACGCTCATTCCGGGCGCGAAGCCCGGGCAGCGCGATTCCACCACCTTGCCCACGCTCTCGTGCCCGGGATGGCCCGGTTCCTGTGGCTGGTCGGGCGCCTCGAGGAACACGCTGTGCAGGTCGGAGCCGCAGATGGACGCGTAGGCGGTCCGTACGAGGACCTGGCCGTCGGCGACCGGCGGCACCGGCACGTCCTCGCAGACCACCTGGCCCAGGCCAACCCAGCGCGCAGCCTTCATCGATGGGGACTCCCGTCGCCTCGTTCATACCGCCACCTGGCCGCGGCCAGCGGCGGCGCCCACGTGCCAGTTGTAACAGGCGCGGACAGGCCGGACAACGTGGGCGGTCGCCCGCGACGGGCCGCCGTCGTGCGCGGTCACCGGAGATCCTGCCGTCGCGGGCGTTCCAGGTACGTGCGGTCCGGCTTGGCGAAGCCGAACTTGCCGTACAGGCCGTGGGCGTCGCTGGTGTGCAGGGTCCAGCGGAAGCCGGCGCCAGGGCCGCGGTCGATCATGGTGGCCACCAGTTCCTTGCCAAGTCCCGCGCCGCGCGCGTCCGGGAGGACGAAGACGTCGGCCAGGTAGGCGAAGGAGACGCCGTCCGAGATCGCGCGGGCGAAGCCCACCTGGCGGCCGGCGGCCGCCTCGTACGCGCCGACGACGCGCCACGCGGAGGCGAGCTGCTTCTCGAAATCCGGCCGCGTGCGGAACCTGCCCCAGTACGCCTGCGTGGACAGGAACTCCCACACCGCGTCCCGGTCGACCCGGCCTGGATCGTCGTCAAGCTCGTAGCCGCCGACGGAGATGATCACTGCCGCATTCTAGCCAGGCGCTGGTCATAGCGGCCGGGTCAGGCGGACCTCTTCCTCGGCGAAGCCGAGCGCGGCGTAGAAGGCGCGGGCGTCGGCATTGCGGGCGCCGGTATGCAGGGTCAGGTGGGCGAGGCCACGGTCGCGTGCCCACGTGTCGGCCGCACCGATGAGCGCCCGGCCGATGCCCTGCCGGGCGGCGTGGGCGGCGACGGCGAGCTCGCTGATATACCCGTCGAGCTCGCCGCTGAAGTGCCTGCTCGGCCCGATGCTGATGACGCCGACGATCTGATCAGCGACGGCGGCGACGAACACGGCCCCGTCTCCCCGTGCCGCGGCGGCGAGCGAGCCTTCTAGCCAGCGGCGCCCAGCGGCGAGCGCTTCCGCCTGGTCCCGCCACGGCGCGACCCCGACCAGCAGCCGGGGCGCCAGGGCGAGGACGGACTCCCGGTCGGCGTCGGTCCCGGCCCGGATCGCGATGCTCTCTGTGCTCATACCGCCACCTTCTCACCGGCGCCCGCGGTTGATAAATGCCTTCCGCGGGGATGGCAGGCCGACGCTCGCTAATTGGCTTGCGCCGGCCGGACGCCGGGACGGACGATCGCCGGGTGAATGAGATGTGGATGCTTGATGAGCTGGCGCACGCGGGATCCGAGCACCTTGACGCGGGGTTCATCGCGGGCTTTGACCGGAAGCAGGGGTACCCGGACGCGGAGACGGACATCGCCGCGTTCGAGGCGCACGGGCTCGGGCGTGCGTCGGTGGTCATCGACTTCGGCGCCGGGACCGGGCAGTTCGCCATCCCGGCGGCACGGCGCTTCGGCCGGGTGACCGCGGTGGACGTGTCGCCCGGCATGCTCGCGGCGCTCGCCGCAAAGGCCGGCGCGGAATCCGGCGGTGAAACCCCGCCCGCCCTTGATTGCGTCCGCGGCGGGTTCCTCAGCTACTTTCCCGCCGAGCCCGTCGACGGCGTCTACACCCGCCATGCGTTGCACCAGCTTCCCGACTTCTGGAAGGCGATCGCGCTGCGCCGCATCGCGGACATGCTGCGGCCCGGCGGGATACTTCGGCTGCGCGACCTCGTCTACGACTTCGGGCCCGGTGAGGCGGGCGCAGTCTTCGACGGCTGGCTCGAAGACGCGGCGGACGACCCGGCCGCCGGGTACACCGCGGCCGATTACGCCGAGCACATCCGCACCGAGCACAGTACGTTCCGCTGGCTGCTCGAGCCGATGCTCGCGGCGGCCGGGCTCGACATCGCCGAGGTCAGCTACGACCGGCGGCTCTACGCCGCCTACACCTGCGTGAAAGCCGGCTAGCTGAGCCCAGACGCCGCGAGCTGATCAAGGGCAGCAAGGGCGGCCGCCGGGAGCGTGATCGCTCCCACGGCCAGGTTCTCCGTCAGGTGCGCGGCCGACGACGTTCCCGGGATCAGCAGGGTCCTGTCGTAGTGGGCAAGCTGCCAGGCCAGCCCGGCCTGCGCGGGAGTGACGCCAAGCTCGGCGGCGATGCCCCGCACCGTCGCGTTGTCCGTCACCCTGGGCAGGCTCGCGATGCCGGCCGAGCCGAGCGGGCAGAAGGGCACCCAGGCGATGCCGTGCGCGCGGCACAGGCGCAGGACGGGCTCCGCGGCCCGGTCCAGGACGCTGTAGGAGTTCTGCACGCAGGCGATCCCGGCAGGCAGCGCCTGCTCGAGCTGGCCGGCGGAAACGTTGCTCAGCCCGATCCCGCCGATCTTCCCCGCCTGACGCAGCGCGACGAGCTCCGCGAGCTGGTCGTCGAGGCTCACCACCTGCTCGCCCGTGGCGATGATGCCGGGCGGCGCGTCGACGCGCCGCAGGTTGACCGCGCCGAGCCGCTCGGTGGCGAGCGCGGCGAGGTTGGCCTCCACCTGGGCGCGCAGCTCGGCTGGCCGCTGCGCGGGCACGAGCCTGCCGCCGGCGTCCCGGTCGGCGCCGACCTTGCTGACCAGGACCAGGTCATCGTCGTAGGGTGCCAGTGCGTCGCGGATCAGCCCGTTGCACCGGCCGTAGAACTGGGCGGTGTCGAGGTGGTTGACGCCAGCGCCGACGGCCTGGCGCAGCACCGCGAGCGCCGCGTCCCGGTCGACGGCGGCCCGCTCCAGTTGCATAACGCCGAAGCCCATCCGGGCGACGCGCCGCCCGGCCAGGCCAGCCGTGCCGCCTGGAGCCGAATGGGGCCTCATGCCTGCGGTCATCATGCTCTCCTCGATGTCGTGGCGTTGTACCATTGCCAGCAGAACCGGAGCTTCCTCCGGTTCTCTCTCATCGTAGCAGAAAAACGGAGGATCCTCCGCTTTGCCGGGTCAGATCGAAGCGGTACCGGACCAGGCTCAGGCTCAGGCCGGCCAGGAACCGGCCAGGCGCCCGCGCGCCGACGCCGAGCGCAACCGGGCTCGCCTGCTTGACGCGGCACGGGCCGCCTTCGCGTCCGGGCAAGCGAGCGTGTCGCTCGACCAGGTCGCCAGGGACGCCGGGGTGGGCATCGGCACGCTGTACCGGCACTTCCCGACCCGCGAGGCGCTCGTCGAGGCGCTCTACCGCAAGGAGCTCGACGACCTGTGCGCGAGCGCCACCGCGCTGCTCGCCACCCGCTCACCGGAAGGGGCGCTGCGCGCGTGGCTTGACGGCTTCGCCGGCTACGTGGCCGCCAAGCGGGAGATGGCGGACGCGCTGCGCGCCGTCCTCGCCTCCGGCGCCGTGACGATATCCCAGTCCCGCGGGCGGCTCACCGCGGCGGTGCAGGTGATACTCGACGCGGGCATCGCGGACGGGACGCTGCGCGACGACGTCCGCGCCGAGGACGTGGTCGCGATGACCGTGGGCATGTTCACCGCTACCCCCTCGATCGACGGCGGGCGCGAGCAGCTTGAGCGAATGTTCGGGCTGCTCGTTGACGCCCTCCGGCGCCCCCGAAAGGCAGAATAGGCAGGTGACCGCCGTTCCCGTCGCCCGCCACCTGCTGCGCGCAAGGGACCTCGCGGACGCCAGGTACTTCGAGCCGCTCACCGTGGCTGACCTGGCCGCCGCGGCGAGGCTGTCGCCCGCGCACTTCAGCAGGCGGTTCAAGGCGACGTTCGGCGAATCGCCGCACCAGTACCTGCTGACCAGGCGGCTGGAGCGGGCCGCCGCGCTGCTGCGCGCGACCGACTGGCCGGTGGCCGACATCTGCTTCGCGGTCGGCGCGCAAAGCGTAGGCTCGTTCACCGTGAGCTTCCGCCGGGTGTTCGGCCGGACGCCGCTCGCCTACCGGGCCGCGTACCCGCCCGCGGAGCAGCACCTGCGCATACCGCGCTGCGTGGCCCTGGCCTACGGCCGGCCGCGGAACCGCACGTTTCGAGAAGACAGCGCCGCCGTCGCTCCCTAGCGTTGAGCTCAGCGAATACCGGAGCAGGAGGCGCAATGATCAAGATCGCGAACACGCAGTTCTGGGTGCACGACCAGGACGAGGCCCTGGCTTTCTACACGAAGAAGCTCGGCTGGGAGGTCCGGGCGGACGTGACGATGGAGGCGTGGCACTTCCGCTGGCTGTGCGTCGGTCCCGCCGGGCAGGACGGGCCCGGCCTGGTGCTCATGCCGGTCCCCGGGCCGCCGCTGCTTGACGCCGAGGCGAGCGCCCGGCTGGCCGAGCTGGTGGCCCAGGGCGCCGGCGGCACCCTCTTCCTTGAGACCGACGACTGCCAGGCCGCGTACGACGAGTTGTCCGCGCGCGGCGTCGCGTTCAACGACCCGCCCACGAAACAGGCCTACGGCATCGACACGTCGTTCCGCGACCCCTCGGGCAACAACGTCCGGCTCACCCAGGTGCTTGAGTTCGACCCAGGCCGGGCCTGAGGCCGACAGGCGGCTACTCCGGCCGGCTACTCCGACTGGGCCAGCTGCGCGCCGCCCTCGTCGATGACCTGCGCCCCGGCCGGCACGATGACGACCAGCTTGCCGCAGAAGGCGTCGATCTCCACGGTGACCTCGCGGCCGGGCAGCACCGCGTCGGCGAGGTTGATGATCAGCGCGCCGAACCGCACGGTCAGCCGGGTACGCCGGCCGCCCGGCGACCCAGCGCTGGTCGCCGGGCCGCGGAAGAAGAGCCTCGGCTGCCCGTCGGCCGGCTACCGCCCTTCCCCTGGCTGCTTGCCGAGTGGCAGGGCCTCACGGGGCGGGATGGTCTCGGCGGCGGCGTCGTCCGCGTCGATGTCGACGACGACGACGGTCACGTTGTCGTGCCCGCCCGCGTCGCAGGCCGCCGCGACGAGCGCGTCCGCGGCCTGCTGCGGGGCGCCGGCCGCGAGCAGCGGCAGGATGACCTCATCGGGCAGCTCGCTGAACAGGCCGTCGGAGCAGATCAGGTACCGGTCGCCGGTGACCGCGGGCAGCGGCCAGTGGTCGGGGAGCAGGCCAGATTCGCTGCCAAGGGCACGGGTGACCACGTTCCTGCGCGGGTGGGTCCGCGCCTGCTCCTTGGTGATGACCCCGGCGAGCACCAGTTCCTGCACTTCCGAGTGATCCACGGTCAGCTGCTCGAGGCGGTGGCCCGCCAGCCGGTAAACGCGCGAGTCGCCGATGTTGAACACCATGAGGTGGTCACCGCCAGCGGTTTCCAGGCCGGCCAGCCCGGTCACCGTGGTGCCCATCCGGGTTGCCTCGTCCGACTCCATGATGTGCCGGTTGGCATGCTCGAGCGCGGTAAGCACCGCCTCGGTGAACAGCGGGCGGAGCGCCGCACACGCGGACATCTCCTGGATGGCGATCGTGCTTGCCACGTCGCCCGAGCCGTGCCCGCCCATGCCGTCAGCGACCACGAAGAGCGGCGGGACCGCGAGAAACCTGTCCTCGTTGACCTGGCGGACGCGGCCCACGGAGGTGGCTGCGCCATGGCTGAAGCGGATCATTTCACCTGCCGGGGAGCGCTTGCGCGAGTGAACCGCGGATTACCACTCCGCGCCTCCCATCGTGGCTGTTTCCCCTGGCGGAATGCCAGAGGATTTACAGATTTGGTGCAATATCCTGCCATGTTCTCCCCGGCTCGCCGAGAGCGGCCCGGGGCCGGCTGTTAGCTTTATGCTGATCTTTTCCCAGGAGGGGGCAGCCGATGCCGCAGCCAGGGACCGCCCTGGAAAAGCTTGGGTTCCTGACGATCGGGCTGTTCGACGGCCAGGATCCAAGACCTGGGCACCAGGTGACGCTGGAGATGATCGAACTCGGCGAACGGCTCGGCTTCGACGCTGCATGGGTGCGGTGCCGGCACCTGCAGTACGGGATCTCCTCCCCGGTCGCCGTGCTCGCTGCGGCGGCGCAGCGCACGTCGCGGATCGAGCTCGGGACGGCGGTGATCCCGCTCGGCTGGGAGAACCCGTTGCGCCTCGCCGAGGACCTGGCGACCGTGGACATCCTGTCCGGCGGGCGGCTCAACCCTGGGTTCAGCGTCGGGCCGCCGATGAACTGGCCGCAGGTGCGCGAGGCGCTCTATCCCGATACCGCGGACGCCGAGGACTTCTCCTACGAACGGGTGACCCGGCTGCTGCGGTTCGTCGCCGGGGAGGTCGCCGCGCCGCTGCCCGCGGCCATCGGGTTCGAGCAGTTCTCCTCGCGGGTCGAGCCGCACTCGCCCGGCCTGCGGTCGCGGATGTGGTACGGCGCCGGATCGCTCGCGTCGGCGAAGTGGGCGGGCGAAAACGAGGTCAACCTGCTGACGTCGTCCGTGGTGAAGGCGGAGGAATCGGAGGACTTCGCCCAGGTGCAGCTGTCGCAGATCAGAGCGTTCCGCGACAGCCACCCGGCCGGGCCGGCGGCGCGCGTGTCCCAGGGGCTCGTGGTGATACCGACCGACTCGGCCTCACCCGCGCAGCGCGCGAAGTACGAGGCGTACGTCGCGGCGCGGACGCCGCGCACCGCCGCGCCGGTCGGCCCCGCCCGGATCATGTTCGCGCGCGACGTCCTCGGGCCGGCCAGCCTGATCGCCGAGGCACTGTACGAGCACGTGGCGTTCCGCGAGGTCACCGAGGTCGCGTTCGCGCTGCCGTTCACCTTTGAGCACGAGGACTACGTGCAGATACTCACCGACATCGCGACCCGCCTCGGCCCGGCGCTCGGCTGGGCGCCGAAGGGATGAGCGCTCAGGGCCTCGCTATCAGGGGAGTGCGGCGATCAGCTGGGTCCACGCCATGGCCGCGGCCTCGGCCAGGCACCCGTCGACCACCACGTCGGTGCCGAGGGCGCTGACCCGCACCTCGGGCAGCACCGGGGCGATCGCGGCCAGCTCGACGGTGACCGCCTCGGCGAACCCTGGTGCCTGGCCGATGCCGCCGCCGAGGACGATCAGCGACGGGTCGACGACGGAGATAACGCAGCAGATCGCGGCGGCGACCAGGCGAGCTTCGCCCGTCACCACCGCGGCCGCGCGCGCGTCGCCCGCCGCGGCGGCCGCGAAGACGTCCCTGGCGGTGGCCAGCCCGGGCAGGCCGGACCTGCGGGCCGCGCGGACGATGCCGTCGGCCCCTGCGGCGGTCTCCAGGGTGCCCCGCCGCAGTACCTCGTCCGGGTCGATGATCACGCCCTCGGGGCTGGCGGTCACCCGGTCGGCGGGCGGCGGGCTGGCGGACGAGCCGCCACCCCCGGCGGACCAGGCCGGCGGGTCGCCGCCGACCGGCAGGAACGCGATCTCACCGGCCACCCCGTGCACACCGCGGTGCAGCCGGCCGCCGAGCACCAGGCCCATGCCAATGCCGGTCCCGACGTGCACCCAGGCGAAGCTGTCGGCCTCCTGCCCGACGCCGAGCGCGCGCTCCGCCAGCGCGGCCGCGTCCACGTCGTTCTCGATCGCCAGCGCGGGGCCGAACGCCGCCCGCAGCCCGGCTACTGCCTCCGGCTGGTCCCACCCGGGCAGGCCGCCGGTCAGCGCCATCAGGTTCCGCTGCGGATCGTAGACGCCCGGGCTGCCGACGACCGTCGCGGTGACCTCGGCGCGGGTGATCCCGGCGCGCGCGCACAACTCGTCGGCCAGGTCGACGAGCTCGGCTACCCGGTCGCCGACCGTGGCCGCGCGCACCGGCACGGACAGCCGGGCCCGGACGTCGCCGGCCAGGTCGGCGACCGCGCCGCGCAGGTAACGCCCGCCGATGTCAAGGCCGAGAATGAATCCGGCCTCGGGCCTGACCTCGTAGAGCAGGGCGGTACGGCCCGGCATGCCGGTCCGCTGGCCGGCCAGCCTGATCAAGCCGGCCCGCTCCAGGTTCGCCAGGGCGAGCGACACGGTCGGCTTGGACAAGCCGGACACCCGCGCGAGCTCCGCGCGGGAGTAGGGACCCGAGGACCGGACGTGGTCCAGCAGCAGCTGCTCGTTGAGCGCCCTGATCAGGGCCGGCCGCGCGGCGGACAGGCCACTCGGCGGTACCGCATCGACTGAGGTCTCGGCCAAAGCACCCACCCCCTGACTGTCCATCACGGTTTCGCGACGAGGGCTAGGCAGCCCTTAATAGTTAGGATACTGTCCTAACTATATCAAAAAGGCAATTAGCCACACGGCGCTCAAACGTCACCGTCGACGCCAGGAATTCAACCGACGCGACTTCAAGTGAACTTCAAGTGAAGGGCACCCCCCATGAGACGCTTGCTCCTGACCGGCGCGACGGCGGTGCTCGCCGCCGCCGCGCTCGCTGCCTGCACTTCCTCCGGATCGTCCGGCTCCGCCTCAGGTTCCGCCGCGGGTTCCGCCGCGGGCAAGGGCCCGACCGGCACGCTGACGATCGTCAACGCCTCGGGCACCCAGTGGAACTGCAGCTTCAACCCGTTCAACCCCGGCAACCTCGGCGAGGGCGTCACCATGGGCCAGGTCTACGAGCCGCTGGCCTTCGTTGACACGCTGGAGAACGCCAAGGCCACGCCGTGGCTCGCGACCAGCTGGGCGTGGAGCAACGGCAACAAGACGCTCACCTTCACGATCAGGCAGGGCGTCAAGTTCAGCGACGGCACGCCGATGACCGCGGCCGACGTGGCCTACACCTTCAACCTGATCAAGAAGGTGCCCGCCCTCGACGTCAACTCCGTCTGGTCCGTGCTCAGCAGTGTGACCCAGAGCGGCGACACCGTGGCGATGACGTTCAAGACCGCCGCCGTGCCGTACTTCTACTACATCGCCGACCAGATCCCGATCGTGCCCGAGCACGTCTGGTCCAAGATCTCCAACCCGGTCACCTACGCGGATACCAACCCGATCGGCACCGGCGCCTACGTCGTCAACCCGTGCACGCCGCAGAACATCACCTACACCGCTAACCCGGACTACTGGCAGCCGGGCGAGCCCAAGATCGCCAAGGTGCTGTACCCGGCGTTCACCTCCAACGACCCGGCCAACACCATGCTCGCCACCGGCCAGGGGCAGTGGGGCAGCCAGTTCATCCCGAACATCCAGGCCCTCTACACCTCGAAGTCGAAGGACAACCACTACTGGTTCCCGCCGTACGCCAGCGTGTCGCTGATCCCGAACCTGACCGCGCCCGGTCTCAGCGACGTCGCCGTCAGGCAGGCGATGGCCTACGCCATCGACAGGAACAAGGTCGGGAACATCGGCGAGTACGGCGAGGAGCCTGGCGCCAACCAGAGCGACATCGCGCTGCCCACGTTCAGCGCCTGGCTCGACTCGTCGGCGGCCGCGAAGTACAACTACGGTTATGACCCGGCCAAGGCGAAGCAGATCCTCCAGCAGGCCGGCTACACGATGGGCAGCAACGGGATCTTCGCCAAGGGCGGCAAGCAGCTGTCGTTCAGCGTCATCAACATCGGCGGCTTCTCCGACTGGGTCGCCTCGATGTCGGTGATCCAGCAGGAGCTCAAGGCGGTCGGCATCCAGATCACGCCGGACAACCTCGCGCAGAACGACTTCCTGTCCCGGCTGTTCTCCGGCAACTACCAGCTCGCCTACTACGCGCAGACCGGCGGCCCGACGCCGTACTACGAGTTCAGGCAGTGGCTTTACTCCGCGAACTCCGCGCCGATCGGCAAGAACGCCGCGTCCAACTGGGAGCGGTACAGCAACCCGGCCACCGACCAGCTGCTCGACCAGTACGCCACCACCACGGACACGGCCACGCAGCACCAGATCGTGAACCAGCTACAGCAGGTCGTGCTCAGCGACGTGCCGTTCATCCCGATCACCGGCGACGTCGCCTGGTTCCAGTACAACACCGCTAGCTTCAGCGGCTGGCCCACGCCGACCGACCCCTACGCCATCCCCGCCGCCTACGCCTACCCCGACATGGGCCAGGTGCTGCTGCACCTGTCGCCCAAGTAGCCGGAGCCCCAGCTAGATGCGATACGTGCTGCGCCGGGCAGGGTTCTTCCTGCTTACCCTCTGGGCGGCGGTGACGCTGAACTTCTTCCTGCCGCGGATGATGCCGGGCAACCCGGCCGTCGCGATGATGGGGAAGTTCCGCGGCAAGGCCAGCCCGCAGGAGCTGCAGGCGCTCGAGACGATCTTCGGCGTCAACAGCGGCCAGTCCCTGCCCGCGCAGTACGTGCACTACCTCGGCGACATCTTCACCGGCAACTTCGGCACGTCGCTGTTCTTCTTCCCTGAGCCGGTCAGCCAGGTAGTCCGCTCCGCGGTCTTCTGGACGCTCGGCCTGGTGGGCATCACGACCGTCTTCGCGTTCGCGCTCGGCACCGGGATCGGCATCATCGCCGCCTGGCGGCGCGGCGGGCTGACCGACAGCCTAGGACCGCCGCTGCTCGTCGTCGCCTCGGCCATACCGTACTTCTGGGTGGGCATGATGTTCATCCTGGTCTTCGGGCTCAAGCTGCAGTGGCTGCCCTGGTCAGGCGGCATGAACCTCACCGACACGCCCGCCCTGACCCCCTCCTACCTCGGCGACGTGGCCGAGCACGCGCTGCTGCCCGGCCTCGCGCTGCTCATCACCACGATCGGGACCTGGACGCTGACCATGCGGAACAACATGGTCACCACGCTGGCCGAGGACTACGTCCGGATGGCCCGCGCCAAGGGCCTGCGGCCGCACCGCGTCATGCTGAACTACGCGGCGCGAAACGCGATACTGCCGAACCTCACCGGCTTCGCGATGTCCCTCGGCTTCGTAGTCGGAGGCGCGATCCTGATCGAGTACGTATTCAACTACCCGGGCGTCGGCTACATGCTGCTGCAGGCCGTCGAGAACGAGGACTACCCCCTGATGCAGGCACTCTTCCTGCTGATCACGGTGGCGGTGCTGGTGGCGATCCTGCTCGCCGACATCGCGACCGCGATCTCCGACCCGCGGACAAGGAGCAGCCGGTGAGGGGGAGCCAGTGAAGAGGACACTGTGGCGCGCGCTCGCCCGCTCGCCCAAGGCCACGGCGGGCGCGATCCTGCTGGCCGTGTTCATCGTGCTCGCGCTGTTCCCCGGCCTGTTCGCGCGGGACAACCCGACGGCCGAGGCGTACCCGCGCAACCTGGGGCCGAGCGCGGCGCACCTGTTCGGGACCACCGGCCTCGGCCAGGACGTGTTCGCCCAGGCGGTCTACGGCACCAGGCAGGTGCTCGAGATCGCGTTCGGCGCCGGCCTGGCGTCCACGCTGATCGCCGCGCTCATCGGCGTCGCCGCCGCCTACCTCGGCGGCTTCTGGGACGGCGCGCTCAGCCTGTTCACCGACGTGGTGCTGGTCATCCCGCTGTTCCCGCTGCTGATCGTGATCGCCGCCTACGTGCACAACTCGGGCACCGGCGTGCTGATCGCGGTGCTGACCTTCACCGGCTGGTCCTACACCGCCCGCCAGCTCCGCTCCCAGGCGCTGTCGGTGCGCAGCCGCGACTTCCTCGCCGCCGCCCGGGTGCGCGGCGAGCGCGCGGCGTACATCATCGCGGTGGAGATCCTGCCGACGATGATCTCGCTGCTCGTCGCGGCGTTCCTCACCAACGCACTGTACGACGTGCTGTTCGCCTCCAGCCTGCAGTTCATCGGGCTCGGCGACCCGAACTCGGTCTCCTGGGGCACGATGCTCTACTGGGCGGAGAACAACGAGGCGCTGCAGGCCGGCTATTACCTGCAGGCGATCGTGCCCGGCGCGGCCATCGCGCTGCTCGGCGCGGCGTTCGCGCTGCTCAACTATGCGTTCGACGAGATCGGCAACCCGGCGCTGCGCCCGGTGCGCGCACCGCGGGCGGGCAGGCGCCTGGCGTCGCTGCGCACCAGGAGGCCAGTAAATGCTTGAGGTATCCGGCCTGACGGTCGAGTACGCGGCCACCGGGAACGCGGGCGGCGGCAACCCGGTGCGCGCGGTGGACGACGTGTCACTGGACGTGAAGCCAGGCGAGTTCGTCGGCATCGTCGGCGAGTCCGGCTGCGGCAAGTCGACCCTGCTGTTCGCGATCGCCCGGCTGCTGTCACCGCCCGCCGTCGTCACCGCGGGGTCGGTGACCTTCCGCGGCGAGAACCTGGTCTCCATGACCGAGCGGCGGCTCAACGCGATCCGCTGGCAGAACCTGTCGGTGGTGATGCAGTCCGCGATGAACGCGCTCAACCCGGTCATGTCGGTGGGCGCGCAGTTCGCCGACGCGCTCCGCGCGCACGGGACGAGCTCGCGGAAGGCCGTCGCCGCCCGGTCCGCCGAAGTGCTCCGGCTGGTCGGCATCGACGCGGTGCACCTGGGCAGTTACCCGCACCAGCTGTCCGGCGGCATGCGGCAGCGGGCGATGATCGCGATGGCGCTGCTGTTCACCCCGGACCTGGTGATCATGGACGAGCCCACCTCCGCGCTCGACGTGGTGGCCCAGCGCTCGCTGATGACGCAGATCAAGGAGCTGCAGCGGGAACTGGGCTTCGCGGTCATCTTCGTCACCCATGACATGTCGCTGGTCAGCCACTACTCCGACCGGCTCGTCGTGATGTACGCCGGCCAGGTCGCGGAGGCCGGCCTGACCAGGCGGATATTCGACCGCCCGCTCCACCCTTACTCGCGCGGGCTGCTCGAGGCCTTCCCCAGCATCAGGGGGGCTAAGGTTCACTTGTCGGGAATCCCCGGTGCACCACCTGATCTTTCCGTCATCCAGAACGGATGCAGGTTCTCCCCCCGCTGCCCGGCAAAGCTCCCGGCGTGCGAGACGACCGCGCCGGCGCTGCTTGACCGCGAGGGCACCAGTGTCCGGTGCCTGCTGTACGACCCGGCGCCGGCACCCGCGACGGCGGCGAGCCTGTCGCTCACCAGGCCTCGCCAGAGCAGGAGGCGGCGAAATGACTGAGCTACTCCGGGCCGACCACCTGACCAGGCACTTCAAGATCGGCGGCAGGCTGGCCGGCGGCACGCTGCACGCCGTGGACGACGTGTCCTTCGCGATCGGCGAGCGGGAGATCGTCGCGCTCGCCGGCGAGAGCGGCAGCGGTAAGTCGACCGTGGCCCGGCTGCTCGCCCGGGTCTACCCGCCGACCAGCGGCACCGTCACCTATTTCGATGAGTCGGGTACCGGTAAACCGCTGTCGGCGCTGCGCTCCCGGCGCGACGCGCTGCGCTACAGCGCGCAGGTCCCGATGGTGTTCCAGGACCCGTTCAGCTCGCTTCACCCGGTGTTCCGTGCGTCCCACGGCGTGCTGCGCGCGCTCAAGCTGCACCGCCCTGAGCTGTCCGCCGCCGAGCGGCGGGCCGAGGCGGCGCGTGCCTTCGACGTGGTCGGGCTCGGCGCGGGCATGCTCGACCGCTACCCGCACGAGCTGAGCGGCGGGCAGCGGCAGCGGGTCGGCTTCGCCCAGGCGCTGGCGACCAGGCCGCGGCTCATCCTCGCCGACGAGCCGGTCTCCATGCTCGACACCTCCATCAGGATCGGCCTGCTTAACCTGATGGCGAAGCTGCGCGACGATGAGGGCGTGTCGATCCTCTACATCACGCACGACATCGCAAGCGCCCGCTACGTCGCGGACCGGCTGATCGTCATGTACGCCGGGCAGATCGCGGAGACCGGGCCGGTCGAGGACGTCCTCGCCGCGCCGCGGCACCCGTACACCCAGCTGCTGCTTTCCGCCGTCCCCGACCCCAAGGCGCCGCCGCCCAGCCTGGAGGCGATGGCCGCGGCGGCCGGCGAGCGCGGCGAGCCACCCAAGGTGATCGACCCGCGCCCCGGCTGCCGGTTCCAGCCGCGCTGCCCGGTCGCCACCGACCTGTGCGCCACGGTGACCCCCGAGTTGCTCCCGCTCGGCAGCGGCGAGGCCGCCTGCCACGTGGCGCAGTCGGACGTGGAAGTGAAAGCGTTCTCGTGAGCGTGACCGCGACCGCGACCGCCGCCGCCACCGCCACCGCGACCGCATGGTTGGGGCAACGAGCCGCCTATAGCCGGATGGTTGGCGCAACCATCGGAGACGGGCACGGGAGGACGGCGTGAAGCTTGCTGTTATCGGTGGCGGCTCTACCTACACGCCTGAGCTTGCGGACGGGGTCGGACGGCTCGCGCCTCAGGTCACCGAGGTGGTCCTGGTCGACCCCGACGAGGCGCGGCTGGCTGCGGTCGGGCCCGTGTCCGCGCGGATCATGCGGGCGCACGGGCACCGGGCGGTCGTCCGGTGGACCTCCGACCCGGAAGACGGGGTGGATGGCGCGGCCGCGGTGCTCATGCAGCTCCGGGTCGGCGGTCAGGCGGCGCGGGACAGGGACGAGACGTGGCCGCTTGAATTCTGCTGCGTGGGACAGGAGACGACCGGGGCGGGCGGGCTGGCCAAAGCGCTGCGCACCGTGCCGCTCGTGCTTGAGATCGCCGAGCTCGCCCGGCGGCGGGCGGCGCCCGGCGCCTGGCTGATCGACTTCACCAACCCGGTCGGCATCGTCACCAGGGCGCTGCTTGACGCGGGGCACCGCGCGGTCGGGCTGTGCAACGTAGCGATCGGGCTGCAGCGCTACTTCGCCGCGCTGCTCGGCGTCGAGCCGGAGTCCGTGTCGCTCGACCACGTCGGGCTCAACCACCTGACCTGGGAGCGCGCGGTCCGCGTGGCGGGGGTGGACCGGTTGCCCGAGCTGATCGCCGGCCACCGGGAGGAGATCGCGGCGCATGTGGACTCACCCGCCGCCGTTCTGGCTGCCGATGGTTTCGTGCCCTCGTATTACCTGCGCTATTACTACGAGCATGACGCGGTCGTGGCGGAGCAGCGGAAGTCAGGCACCAGGGCCGCCGCCGTCGCGGCGATCGAGGCCGAGCTGCTGCGGCTGTACACGGACCCGGCGCTCGATACCAAGCCGGAGCTGCTCAGCCAGCGCGGCGGCGCGTTCTACTCGGAGGCAGCGGTGGCGCTGCTCGCGTCGCTGCTCTCCGGCGCCGGCGACGTCCAGGTGGTGAACGTCCGCAACGCGGGCACCCTCGGCTTCCTGCCGGATGATGCGGTCATCGAGGTACCCGCGGTCATCGGGCCTGACGGGCCGGCGCCGGCACCCGTGGCGCCGCTCCCGCCGCTGCTGCGCGGCCTGGTGGGGCACGTGTCGGCGTACGAGGAGCTCGCGGTGGACGCGGCGCTGCGCGGCGGACGCGAGCGGGTGGTGTCCGCGCTGCTCGCGCATCCGCTGATCGGGCAGCACGACCTGGCGGAGCGGATGGCCGACCGGCTGATCGCGGAAAACCGGCCGTTCCTGGCCTGGGCATGACGGCTCACGGGCCGGCCGACGAGCCGGCCGCCGTGCTCGCCATCGACGGCGGCAACAGCAAGACGGACCTGGCCCTCGTCGGCTGGGACGGGACGCTGCTGGCCGCCGTGCGCGGGCCCGGCGCGTCGCACGAGGACTACGGCATAGACGGTGCCATGCGACGACTGGGCGACCTGGTCGGTGAGGTGGCGGCGAAGGCAGGCCTGGACGGCAGTGACTCCGGCTCTGGCACCGTGGCCAGGCACGTTTCCGCGTGCCTGGCCGGCGCCGACCTGCCGGACGAGGAGGCCGCCCTGACCGCGGCGCTGACCGCGGCCGGCTGGTCCCGCACGGCGGTCGCGATGAACGACACGTTCGCGATCCTGCGCGGCGGCGCGGACCAGCCGTGGGGCGTGGCGGTCGCCTGCGGCGCCGGGATCAACTGCGTGGCCGTGGCCCCGGACGGCACGACGGCCAGGTACCTGGCCCACGGGATGCTGACCGGCGACTGGGGCGGTGGCATCGGACTCGGCAGCGCGGTGATGTGGCACGCCACGCGCGGCTGGGACGGCCGCGGGCCGGCCACGGCGCTCGGCGCCGCGGTGGCCGCGCGTTTCGGCCTGGCCTCGGTGCGCGACGTGGCCGTGGCCATGCACCGGGGCGAGCTCGGCGAGGCCGACCTGATCAAGCTCAGCGAGTTGCTGTTCCAGGTGGCCGCCGACGGCGATGACGTGGCGCGGACCCTGGTGAGCAGGCAGGCGACGGAGATCCAGCTGATGGCCGTCGCCGCGATGCGGCGGCTCGGCATGGCGCCCGCCGGGGTCACCGTGGTGCTCGGCGGCGGGGTGCTGGAGTCCCGCGACGCGCTGCTGCTTGGCGAGATCGGCCGCCAGCTCGCGGTGGCCGCCCCGGGAGCTGTCGCGCGCGTGATCGACGTGCCGCCGGTGGCGGGCGCCGCGCTGCTCGGACTCGATCACGTCGCGGCGACCGCGGCCGCCAGGCAACGGCTCCGCGAGCAGTACCGCGCCGGCCCAGCGTGAGGCCAGCGCAGCGTAAAGCCGGCCCAGCGTGAGGCCGGGCCCAGCATGAAGCCGGCACTGCCTGAGGCGCAAAGACCGGCCGTCGTGACCGTACCCCCTTGCGACGAACGGCGCGCGAGCCCGCGAGGCCCGCACTGTCCGTCGCATCCCCCCCTCGAACGTTACGGTCACGGCGGCCGGCTCTATGCCGTCTGCTGGCCCGCCCGCCAGCCGACGACGGCAAGGCACCGATGGCATGCCAAACCACAGCGTGCAGCTCACATAAGGCCAAGCTGTCGGTGCCCAGTCGACAAAAAGGTTAAGCTGATGGTCACCGACGCACATCATCCAAATTATGTAGTCGGACGTGCATCTGCAATCCCCTCCGGGGCGCCCTTCCCACGCCCCCGGCCCGGAGTGAGGTACCGGACATAAGGCGTGACCTGCCCAGCGAACCGAACAGCTTCGTCGGCCGCGAGCAAGAGCTCGACGAGCTGACCAAACTTGTCCGCGCGACGCGGATGGTGACACTGGCCGGGCCGGGCGGCATCGGCAAGACCCGGCTCGCGCTGCACGTGCTCGCCGGGCTGGCCGACGAGTTCCCCGACGGGGCGTGTTACGCGGAGCTCGCCGACGTGACCAGCGCCGACCTGGTGGCAGCGCGGGTCGCCGCCGCGGTCGGGGTGACCGAGGAGGACGGCCGCCCGCTGCTCGACACGCTCGCCGACGCGCTCCACTCGCGCTCGCTCGTGCTCGCGCTCGACAACTGCGAGCACCTGCTCGATGCCTGCGCCGGGCTCTGCGGCCGGCTGCTGGCCGCCGCGCCCGACCTGCGCCTGATGGCCACGAGCCGGGAACCGCTGCGGGTGGCGGGCGAGACCGTCTGGCAGGTGCCGCCGCTGGCCGCCGAGTCCGCCGACGGGTCGACGGCGGAGGCCGTCCGGCTGTTCGCGGACCGCGCGGCGGCGATCGCACCCGGCTTCGCCCTGACACCGGACAATGCCGGCCCGGTGGCGGCGATCTGCCGGTCGCTCGACGGCATGCCGCTGGCTATCGAGCTGGCCGCCGCCCGCATCCGCGCGCTGTCCGTGGAGCAGATCCGAATGCGGGTCACCGACCGGTTCGGGCTGCTGACCACCGGCGACCGGGCGGCGGCGGCCAGGCAGCGAACGCTGCGCGCAACCATCGACTGGAGCCACGACCTGCTGACCGAGCGCGAGCAGGTGCTGCTACGACGGCTGTCCGTCTTCGCCGGCTGGTCGCTCGATATGGCCGAGGACGTGTGTACTGACGAGCTGGTGCCGCCGTCCGCACTCCTCGACACGGTCGCCGCGCTGGTGGACAAGTCCCTGGTAGTGCGCGAGCCCGAGGCACTGGGGCAGGCCAGGTTCCGGATGCTTGAGACGATCCGCGAGTACGCGGCGGAGAAGCTCGCCCTGGCGGGGGAGTCAACGCGGCTGCAGCACCGGTTCCGCGACCACACGCTGGGCGTCGCCGAGCGAAACTTCGCCGTGGGCATGGCGCTGGTACCCGCGCCGTGGCAGGACCGGGTCGACGTGTTCCGCAGGTACGACGTGGACGCGCCGAACGTCTGGCTGGTGCTCGGCGAGTGCCTGGCCGAGGGCGACGTCGCGACCGGGCTGCGGATCTGCACGGCGATAAGGCCATGCATGCTGGTGCGCGGCGAGTACGCCCTCGGCAGCGCCTGGCTCGAGGCCTTCCTCGCCCGGCCGGAGGCGGCCCGGACGGACCCGGGGATCAGGGGGCAGGCGCTCATCGGGCTGGCCCAGCTGTCCCTGCCGAGTGACCCGGCCGGCGCCGAGCCGTCGGCCCGGGCCGGCCTCGCGCTGTGCCGCGCGGCGGGCGACCAGTTCTGGACGGCGGCCGGACTCAACCTGCTCAGCGAGATCGTGCTGCACACAGGCAGCCCCGACAAGGCCGAGGAGCTCGGCCGGGAGGCGATAGCCATCGCCGAGGCCGCCGGGGACAGCTGGAACACCGGCTGGGCGCTCGGCATCCGCGCCGCGATCGCCGGCGCCCGCGGCGACATCCGCGAGGCGGCCAGGCTGGCCGGCGCCTCCATCGAAGTCATGGCGTCGATCGACCACCGATGGGGCGTCGCCCGCGCCGAGCTCGGCCTCGGTGACCTCGCCCGGATACGCGGTGAACTGGCGCAGGCCCATCACATGTACGGTGACGCGCTCGGCTACCTGCGGGAAGTCGGCGCGCAGCCGGAGATCGCCCGGTGCCTGTCCGGCCTCGGCCGGGTCGCGCTCGACCAGGGCGACACCGCGGCGGCCAGGGAGTACCTGACGGAGAGCCTCCAGGTCTGCCGGAACATCGGCACGCGCATCGGGATCGCCCGCGGCCTTGAGTCGTTCGCCGCGCTCGCGGACCGCGAGGGTGACGCGGAGCGCGCCGTGCTGCTCGCGGCCGCCTCCGCCGGGCTGCGCGCCGCGTCCGGCCTGCCGCCGCCGACCGGGGCGCGCACCGCCCGCTACCTCGCCGCCGCCGACCGCCTCGGCGCGGGCCGGGGCGCGCGGCTGTGGGAACGCGGCCTCGTGCTCCCGCCGGAGGCCGCCATTGACCTGGCCACTGGTCAGGCGGTGAGCGCGCACCCCAGTACCGGGGGCGGGCTCGCGGGCCCGGGCGCGATCGCGGCGGTGCCATCCGCGCCGCCGTCAGCGCCGCCGAGCGCGCTTACCCCGCGCGAGCTTGAGATCGCCGCGCTCATCGCGGCCGGGCGCAGCAACAAGGCCATCGCCGCCGAGCTGGTGATCAGCCCGGCCACCGCCGCGCGGCACGTCGCGAACATCATGACCAAGCTGGGCTTCAGGTCCCGGGCGCAGATCGCCGCCTGGGCGACCGGCCGACGGTAAGGCCGACCGGTGACGGTAAGCCGCTCGCTGACGGTAAGGCCGGCCGTCGGCTAACGGGCGGCTCGGGCCTCTTCCACCGTAAGCTCGGCGGCGGGATCCGCCTCCAGCCGCTGGTCGGGTATCGGCTTGCCACTGAGCACCGAGCGGCCGTATGTGCCTGCCTCGAGCCGAGCGAGCGCCCGGTCGATCGTGTCCAGCCGCTCGCGCAGCTGCGCGGCCACCGCCTCGTCCTCCGCCTCCTCCGTCAGCGGCTGGCCGGCGTCGCCGAAGTCCTCGGGAATGTCCGACGCCTGGTCAGCGACCCTCGCTTCTTCCTGCGTCTCCCGCAACAGCTCCGCTACCTCGGTCCGCTCCGTGCGCAGCAGCGCCCGCGCCCTGGTCTCGTCCATTACTCACGCCCCTTCGTCCGCTCCGGGCCAACATACCCAGGCGCGGTCGGGCCAAAGCCGCGGGACTGCCGTCGGCACCGCCCAGGGCGGCACCGCGGCCCGGCTCAGCCCGCCTCGGCTCAGCCCGCCTCGGCTCAGCCTGCCTCGGCTCAGTCCGGCCCGGCTCAGTCCGGCCCGGCCAGCCCCCTGGCGAAGTCCGCGGGGAGGATCACGTCCGCCGGGACGAGATCGCGGACCGACGCGCGGCCGAGCGCGAGCAGCGCCGAGTCGATGCCTGCGCGCAGCACGTCGAAGACGTTACGGACGCCGGACGGCCCCGTGGCGGCCAGCCCCCACAGGCAGGCTCGCCCGATCATGACCGCGCGGGCGCCAAGGGCGACGGCCTTGACCACGTCGGCGCCGCGGCGGATGCCGCCGTCGAGCAGCACCTCGGCGCTGTCCCCGACGGCGGCCGCCACGGCGGGCAGGGCCCGGATCGAGGCGGGTGTGCCGTCCAGGTTGTTGCCGCCGTGGTTGGAGACGGAGACCGCGGTGGCGCCGGCGTCGACCGCCCGCCGCGCGTCATCGGGCCGCATCACGCCCTTGACAAGGAACGGGCCGCCCCACTGGTCCCGCAGCCAGGCGATGTCGGCCCAGGAGGGCGGCGGGACCGCCATCCAGTCCCGGTACGCCGCGAAGAACCCGGGAGCGGGCCGGCCGGGCAGCGCCATGTTCGGCACCGTCAGGTCGGGCAGCCCGCCGTGCCTGAGCCAGTCGAGCAGGTAGCCAGGCCGCGCCAGGCCCGCGGGGGCCAGCCGCGCCAGGGCCTTGAGGTCGAGCCGTTCTGGTATCGCGGGGCTCCCCCAGTCCCGGCCGCCGGGGAACGACCAGTCGAGCGTGACGATCAGTGCCGTCGCGCCGGCCGCGCGGGCGGCCTCCGCCCGCGCCAGCAGCACGTCACGGCGGGCCGACCAGTGCACCTGGAAGAACAACCGCGGGTTGACCGCCGTCACTTCGGCCACCGGCCTGCTGGCGAACTCACTGAGCCCCATCGCCGTCCCGGCGTCGCTGGTGCCCATGGCGACGGCGACCTCGCCGAGCGGGTGCACCGCCTGCGCGCCGACCGGGGACGCGATCACCGGCAGCGCGATGTCCGTGCCGAGCACCGATGTGCGCAGGTCGCGGACCGGGGGCAGGTCGGCGAGGCGAGGCGGCGCGAACCTGATCTCACCGAAGGCCGCCACGTTGTCCGCCCGGGTGACGCCGGCCTCGACGCCCGCCTCGAGCGCCATGAAGACCGGGCGCGGCAGCCGCCGCCGTGCTCGCCGCCGTGCCTCGGCGACTGACTCGAACCAGTCCCTGGAGGACGCCACGGGCTAGGCCCAGTCCGCCGGCGGCTGGGCCGGCCCGGGCGTCGGCGCGGGAGCTGACACGTGCTGCATGGGCCAAGGTTAATCAACGGGATCAGCAAGGCCGAGGGCCACGCCGCGGTGCACTCAGCCGGCTGGCCGGCCAGGATGGGTCCATGGAGATCGATGAGGCAATCGAGTACGTGCGCCGTAACCACCACGCGGTCCTCGCCACGCTCAAGCAGGACGGCTCGCCACAGCTGTCGCCCGTCACGGTGGGAGTCGACGGCGACGGCCACGTGATCATCAGCACCAGGCAGACCGCCTACAAGGTGCGGCACGTCCGCCGCAACCCCCGGGTCTGGCTGTGCGTCTTCCCCGACGGCTTCTACGGTCGCTGGGTCCAGCTCGAGGGCATGGCGGACATCGTGGAACTGCCCGAGGCCATGGACGGCCTCATCGGTTACTACCGGGACATCTCCGGCGAGCACCCGGACTGGGACGACTACCGCGCGGCCATGGAGCGCGACCAGCGCCTGCTGCTGCGCATCGCCGTCGCCAAGGCCGGCCCGACCGTCAGCGGCTGACTACCCGCCCGGCCGGAACTGGTAGCCGACGCGGTACTCGGTGACCAGGCAGCTACCGTAGAACCGGCCGAGCTTGTGCCGGAGCCGGCTGACGTGCACGTCGACCGTCCGGCTGTCGGCGGCGAACTCCCGCTGCCATGCCTCACGGACCAGGTCGGCCCGGCTGAACACGGTATCCGGGTGCGCGGTGAGGAAGGCGAGCAGCTCGAACTCCTGAAAGGTGAGCACGATCTCGGCACCGTCCGCCCAAACTCGCCGCTGGTCATGATCGAGAAGCAGCCCGTCATGCCCGCCGTCCGGCTGGGCGGCCAGGACAATGCCAGCGGGGATAGTGCTGGCGGAGCCAGAGTTGGACGGGAAAAGCCCGGCCTGGAGGCTGGCCGCCACGCCAACCGCGGCGCCAGGTCCCGGCACGGGGTACCCGACGATAGCCAGCGAGGTCCCGGTGCCCGGGATCGGCACGACGGCGAGAAGGGTGCCACCCGGGCCTGCGCCTGCGGCCGCCTCGTCGCGGCCGGGCGTTCGCGTGCCGGTGCGCACGTTCCCCGCCACCTCCTCCGCGTTCTCCCCCGTCCGGCCATCGACGGCTTCTCGGGTTCGCCTCAAATACTCTAGTAAATTGGTCGGCTTTGTCAAGAAAAGGTCGACTAGCCGGGAAACAGGTGTAACCAGGCCGCTGCGGCAAGTGGCGGCTGGAGGTGGGCCGACGAGTTCGGTCGTGAGGTCCGCTGAGCGCCCCTACCGGCCGCGGCCCGTCCAGCTCGCGGGGCCGTCGGGCAGTTCCGCACCGTACCAGTACTCGATCAGCCGGCGGGCGATCGAGGAGGTCGGGGCGATGCCGAGCTCGCCCGTGTCGATCGCCGCGCGCAGCTCGGCCCGGGTGAACCAGCGCGCCTCGCCGATTTCCTCTTCATCCACCGCGATCTGCTGGCCGCCCTTGGCCGTCGCCTGGAAACCGAGCATCAGGCTGCGCGGCATCGGCCACGGCTGGCTACCCAGGTAGCGGACCTGCCCGACCACGATCGCGGTTTCCTCGTACACCTCACGCGCTACCGCGTGCTCGGCTGACTCGCCTGGCTCGACGAAGCCCGCGACGACCGACATCCGGCCGGGCGGCCACAGGGCGTTGCGGGCCAGCATGAGCCGGTCGTCGGGGTCGATGACCAGCATGATCACCGCCGGGTCGAGGCGCGGGAAGTGCTCGCTCCCGTCCTTGGGGCAGGTCGTCAGGTGCCCGGCCGGCGCCGGCACGGTGGGGGTGCCGCACTGCGGGCAGTGCGTGTGCGAGTCATGCCAGTTCGCCAGCGCTATCGCGTGCGTCATCAGCCCCGCGTCGCGGTCGCTGAGCAGCGCGCCCACCTGCCGCAGCGCCATCGGTTCCGCGTCGAGCGCCCCGACCGGGACATCCGCCGGGTACGGGGGGTCGCCTCCCCAGGGGACAACCGTGCTGACGCCGAAGTAGGCGACGTCATCGTCGTCAACGCCCAGCAGGAACCGCGTTCCCGGCGGGGCCTCGGCGGGCGGCACGAGCACCAGTTCAGGCTGGCCGTCTCGGGTAGCGATCAGGGACTGGGCGTCGTGCACCACGAGCACCCGGGTACGCGGGTCCGCCCAGGCGCCCGCCAGCCAGTCGGTATCGCCTCGCCGCGGCGTGGCCCGGTCAACCGCGGAGCGAGATAGCGCGAGCCGGCCGAGCGGCCCGTCGTCAAGCTGGTCCAGGTCGGCAGTGCTCACGCGCTGACCCCGGCGCCCGCGAGCTCTTCCCACAAATAGGCAATCGATTGTGCGCCGCGCAGCAGCGGGGAAGGATCCACGTACTCATTGGGTGCGTGAATCCGGTCCGCGTCAAGGCCAACCGCCACGGCCAGCCATTCCGCGGAGCGCCTGACGTCGCCGGGCCGGGCCGGGCCGGCCGAGACCGACGGGATGCTCAGCCAGTCGCGCAGTGCTTGCGAAAACTCGGCGGCGTTGGCCGCGATGTAATCCCGGACGTCCATGGACCCTAACGTACCGGCGGAGTCGTATGTCCCCGCCCCGGCCCCCGGCTCAGTCCGCCTGCTCGAACGTGTCGCCCTTGCCCTTGAGCCCGGCGGCCGGGATGGTGACGATCCGGCCGCGCTCGCCGGTGACGATGCCGATGCGGGTCGCGTCCTCACCCGCGCCCTTGAGCGCGCCGAGCGCGGCCTCCTGCTCGTCCGCGCCCACCACGATGCAGAACCCCACGCCCATGTTGAACGTGGCGTACATGGTGGCCGCGTCGACCGCGCCGGCGCTGGCGATCAGCCCGAAGATCTCCGGCGCGTCTGGCAGCGCGTCGAGTTCGTAAGACACGTCGGCAGCGAGCCTGGTGATGTTAAGCAGGCCGCCGCCGGATATGTGCGCCATGCCGTGCGGCGTGATGCCTGCCGCCCACAGCGCCTCGGCGGCGTCCACGTACACCCGGGTCGGCTGCAGCAGCGCGTCGGCGATCCGCCGCCCGGATCCCGGCACGGCGTCGTCCAGGCTCAGCCCGCCCTTCTTGAACAGCGAGTGCCTGGCCAGGGAGTACCCGTTGCTGTGCAGGCCAGAGCTCGGCAGCCCGATCACCACGTCGCCTGCCCGCACGCTGCTGCCGTCGAGCGGGGTGCGCTCCTGCGGGACAGCGCCAATGGCGGTGCCGACCAGGTCCAGGGTGGGGCCACCGGACTTCGACTTGGCGAGCATCTCGCCGATCTGCGCGATCTCGCCGCCGGGTATGGAGATGCCGGCCAGCTCCGCACCGAGGAACAGGCCGCGGGCCACCTCGTCGAGCACGCCCTCGTCGATCCGGTCGGTGGCGATGTAGTCGAGTAGCGCGAGCGGCACCGCGCCGACGCAGATCAGGTCGTTGACGTTGTTCGCGACGCAGTCGACGCCGATCGGCTCCCAGCGGCCGGCCTCCTCGGCCAGCATGATCTTGGTGCCCACCCCGTCGGTGGTCAGCGCGATCGGCGGGCCAGGGGGCAGGTGCATGATCGTCGCGAAGTAGCCGCTCGCCAGGCCGGTGATGGAGGTGACCATCGGCGACCGCACCTTGGTCCGCGCCAGCCACGGGCGCATTACCCGGGCGAACGCGACCTGCTCACGCTCCTCGTCCACGCCCGCTTGCGCGTAGCTGGACGGCGTCGGGTCCGGTGGGTCTGGCGTCGCGTTCATGACCGAAAGGTTAACGTAGTCGTTTTCCGTAGACGCTGCTGGGAGCCGTTGTCCTCGGGGTTGACGGCCCGCACCGCTAGGCCTTGGAGCATGCTCATCGCTTTCTCAGTCACACCGCTCGGCGTCGGCGAGGGCGTCGGCGAGATCGTCGCGGAGGCCGTCCGGGTGGTGCGCGCCAGCGGGCTGCCGAACCAGACCGACTCGATGTTCACCACGATCGAGGGCGACTGGGTAGGGCTTCAATAAACTACGGTGCCCGGGTTGTCGTCTTGAGGTCGAGATTCTCGGCCAGCCCGGTCAATACGGTGCCCCTCGGCGGACAGGCCCCCCCGGCCAGGGACTGGCCGGGGTAACCAGACTGCTTAAGCAGACCATCCCGAGCACTGATTAGAAACTTCTGGATGGAATATCGCTACCCTATGAGCCATACAAACAAATCAAATTCCCGCGCGGCCTCAATGCCAGCCGGTTTAGCCGCCACCGAAGTAATACCGAACCGCCAATAGCCGCGCATACGTTTGATCGGCTAGCCGCGGTGGCGCGTCCGCGCACGCAGCTCGTGCCAGGTCACCGGGCCTCCGCCCGCCTTCTTCATCCCCTTCTGCCAGATTTTCTGACGGCTGTCCCTATCGAGCTGCTGCACGCTCTGGACAATACTGGCCCGCATCTCGCCGGTCAGGCCATCCAGTGCGCTGAGCTGGGCGAGCACGTCGATGGCGAGGTCGAAGGTCCAGATCTCCTCGGGAGCGAACACCGCGAGATTGCCATCGAAGCCGTCCTTCACCAGGCCCGCATCGCGGGCCCGGACGCCGGCCGCGGTCACCGCCGTAGTCAGCGCCCGGACCTGCTGGAGCAGCCGCGGCGGGCTGCGGCCCGCACCGGGCCTGCTCATCTGGATAGTTCAGGTGGCGGCGGCGCGGCATTGCCAGACGATGGTCACCTCTGCGATCGCCGGACTAGGCGTGGATCACACAGTGGTAGTAAGAGCAGATCACTCCGATCTGCGCCGACTCTGCTTTCGTATCGGGACACAGCAACTCTACGCAATTAGGCGGATCCGGCGCGGCCGAATCCTCGCAGCCTCGGGCATCCCTGTGACATCTTGGCCGTCGCCGCGTCGGCGAACCGGACGCCGGGTCCGCCTGGGGGCGGGCACCAGCCGGGCCGGCCGCGTGCGCACGGTGGTAGGCGACGACCGTGCAGCAGCCGCGGTCACAGGGTCGGGGGGCGTACGGCCGGGTGTCGAGGTCGTAGTAAGTGCCGGCGATGCCCGGGTTGCAACGGCCGCGCGCGTAGAGCGGCTCGGCGCAGGCGCCTGTACCTGTCGCCCTGCCGGGCATCCAGGGCCGCTCATATGAGCCGATCAGGGTCCGGGCTGCAGCCGGGCGCGGATCTCCGCGCAGTAGAACCGAAGAGACCTGGGGCTACCTGCCTTCCGCAATGACTCCGATGCCCTCGGTGTTGTCCGTGCGGAGGTGCCTGATGGCCTGATATTCGGGCGACTGGTACCAGGCCTCGGCCGCAGACTTGGTGGCAAACCTCAGCACGACGGTGACCTGCCCGGCTGATCCTTCAAGCAGCTCAGAGTCGCGGTCGATGACGATGTTCTCGGCGCCGTGGGCTTCCAGGGTGGGTCCGACCGCAGCGAGGTACTCCTTGTACCCGGCCAGGTTCGTGATCGTGTAGTTCGCAACGAAGTACCCAGCCATGACGCCTCCGGTCGGACAATCTCGGGCGAGCCGATCCACAGATTGCCAAGTTACTACGGTATGCGCGAGCCGGGCCATGAGGGCGGCCGGGCACACGAGGCTGGGAAGGCACCGGCAAGGGCAGGCCACCTAAGAAGGACTACCGATCAGCCGCTCCGCCGCGACCCCAATAGCTGGCGTCGCCAGAGCTGATGACGGGACGTGACAGAGTCTCAAGTGCAAGAGGTTCCGGATCGCCGACCGACTCTGTCGCTACCACCCGCCTGACCGGCGGATCGTGTGACGCATACAGAACGTCCAGTTCTGTTTGGCCTTGCGGCCGAGCAGCCGGGCGCTCTCATCGCGGCATGAGCGGATGTGGGACGAGGGTGGTTCAGACGAGGTCTTGGGGGTGCAGCACGATGCGCCCGTGGGTCTTGCGGTCGGCCAAGGCCTGATAAGCGTCGCGCACGGCGGTGAGTGGGTACGTTGCGGCGATGGGGATGTGCAGGTCGCCGGCAGCGGCGAGGGCGGCCAGTTCGGCCAGCGCCGGGGGGCCGCCGGCATCGGTCGTTCCGAGGGATTTGACGCCCTTCTCTTTCGCTCCGCGATAGTCGACGACGGTGTTGATGCGGTCTTTCGGAACGCCGAGGTTGATGGCGAGGTCGATGTAGCCGCCACCGACGGCGTCGATGAAGGCATCGGCTCGGTCGGTCGCGGCGAGGATCCGTTGCTGTTCGCCGTCGCCGTACTGGACAGGCTGGATGCCATGTTGCCGGAGCAGGTCGAAATGCGCGTCGCTGGTCAGGCCGATCACCGTCGCTCCGGCACGGAGTGCGAGCTGGGCGGCGGTGAACCCGACGCCGCCCGATGCGCCCGAGATCACGATGGTCTCGCCCGGCCGGGGTTCAACCGCCCGGATGGCACCGAGGCCCGCCATCGGCGTGGTGTAGAGCGAGCCCGCCACGTCCCAGGAGAGGGCTCGAGGCTTGCTCACTAGCTGGACTGCGGGGATGGCGACGAACTGGGCGTGGGCGTCCCAGCTCTGGAGGCTGCCCAGCACCGCGTCACCGACGGTGAAGCCGAGCACGCCGGCACCGGCCGCAACGACTTCACCGGCGAGATCGCGACCCGGCGTGTACGAACTGCCGTGCAGCGCTGGCAGCGCCCCGGGGTTGAGCGCACCGGCCTCGACCCGCACCACTACCTCGCCCGGGCTGGCCACGGGCTCGGGCACGTCCGCGAGGTAAATCCCGTCGATGCCCGAAAAACGGTCATAGCGTACTGCTTTCATCATGTCTCCTGGTTCGCGAGTGATTCGAATCGGCCGGATCGCGCGAGGGGACGCTCAGGCACGGCGCAGGAGCGGCAAGAGGATGTCGTCGACGAGATGCGCAACGAAGGCGGCGTCGCACGGCTCGCCCACGACCACGATGCGCTGCACGATCACGGCGGAAGCGACCTCGGCGAAGAGCGGTGCCGCCCCGGGCGCCAGTCGCTCGGCCCCTTGGCGGACAAGCCCGTCCGTAATCGCGGTCTCGTCCCGCCTCAGGATCCGCCGCATCGCCTGGGCGAGCCGCGCGTCGTTGCGCATGCCGGCGAACAAGGCCCCGAGCAGGCCCACGTCCTGTTCGGAGATGCTCCGCGCGAGCCATGCCGCCAGGGAATGCACGTCCTCCCGGAGACTCTCTCCCGCAGGCTGCGGGGGCTTGGCGGGCGCGCGGCGCTCGACCGCTGCGGCGACCAGCGCCGCCTTGTCGCGGTACCGGCGGTAGATCGTCGTCTTCGCTGCCCCGGAACGCCCGGCCACCGCCTCCATCGAGAGCCGCTCGTATCCCACCTCGGTCAGCAGTGACAGTGTCGCGTCAAAAATGGCCAGGTCACGGCTGGAATCCCGCGGCCGTCCCATCACCGAGGGCTGAGTCATGCCGCTGGACTCCGAAGTACTCACCCCGCATCCACTTACGCTACGCTACTGTTTCGTATCGAAAATACCCTGGTTCGATCCAACCTGCAAGCTGCGGCTTTCCGCGCCAGCCGAGGTCAGGTGTCCGCTCATCGGCAGAAGAGGGCATCTCGGTCGCCAGTTTGGGCTATGGCGCAGTCGGACACAGATCACACGGTTCCGCGTGGCGCCGGCGGCCATCTCAGCAAACAAGCTACGAGCAGGCGGGTACGCGCGCGCCCTAAGTCACGTCGGCAGCTACGCTATGTGATCAGGTTGTCTGCACTCCTCGCTGAGCTGTGCCGAATCGTCCACAGATAATCCAGCCGCTGGATGTTCAAATATCGAGGGCGGTAACAACCGGCCTCCGCCATGACCTAGACATCTAACAGGCGGGTCACGAGTGGGCTTGGTCGTCCTGCTTCTCGATCGCTGCCTCCAGCCGCCCAAGCTTCGAGTCGATCTGGCCCTCGTAGCCTGGCCGGATGTCCGCCTTCAGCACCAGCGAGACCCGCGACCCGAACGGGAGCACGGCCTCGGTGGCGCGCTTCACCACGTCGAAGCACTCGTCCCAGGTGGTGCCTTCGAGTTCAGTGAACATCGCCGACGTCCGGTGCGGCAGGCCGGAGTCTCGTACGACCTTCACCGCTGCGGCAACCGCATCGGAGACGGAACCGTCGGCGCGTCCGGTACCGGACGGAGCGACCGAGAACGCGACGATCATGATACTGGGACCTCCTGTAGGTGTCCTGAGCTGCGGCGATGTCGTTCAGTGCTAACAGTGCGGTAAGCACAGGACGTTCGTGGACATGGCGTCGCTCCGGTTGGGCAGCCCGCTCTCGCGGACGACCCGGACCGCCTCGGCGACGAGCTCGCCGGCACCTTCACCCGTGCCGAGCGGCGTAATTGAGAAAGCGACAAGCATGCTGCCAGCGTAGCCCCGGGATGCCCGGCTTCACTGGTGACCTCGACGTCGATCTGGAGCGCGGGCTAGCAGAATGCGGCCTGGCCGTCGAGACAGGTGGCTACCGTACCTCGAACGTGGCTATGACGGGATAGTGGTCGGTGCGTACGCCCGGCACGATGCGCTTCGACTTCAAGGCCAGTCTCCTGTACAGGATGTGGTCGAGGCGGCGCCCCCCGGGCGTGGTTGGCTCGTCGATGGCAACTTCCGCGAGACCTGCCCTGGCGAACAGTTGCCGTAGATACGGCTGGACTCCGGGGCGGTCGATATTGAAGTCTCCCTGGATCAGGGCCTTGTCACGGGCCGGCACTAGCTTGCCGGCGGCATCCCGCAGTATGCCCTGAGCCGTCCGCGATTCCAGCTCGATTTTAAACATCCTGAACGGGATGAGGTGCAGCGTGGTCACCTCGATCTGCGCGCCGCCGACCGATACCACGCAGCTGCTGAATCCTTTGTCGTGGGTCGTCGCGGTGCTGCCGTCTTCCCGGGTTACCTGAGCGTTCGGATTCTCGAAAAGCCCGAAGCGGTGCTGCGCGATCGGGTATTTCGAAATCACGCAGTGGCCGAGCCGGCAATCGGTATCGATATGTGATTCTGACGTGGAATCGTGGAAGTAGTGCTCGTAGCCCAAAGAACTGGCTATGAGCTCAGCCTGGTCGTACCCTTCTTTCCGCTGTGTCTCCTGAAGCGTGATAACGTCGGGCTCCTCCGATTCCAGAAGACCGGCGATAGCATCGAGGCCGTTTTCCGCATGCGACGCGATGCGCAACGGGTCCGCGCCGCCCTGCGTCAGGGGGCCACCGTGCCGGCGGCCAAGGCGATAGCGACGCCGATGGCGGCGGCGCTCAGCAAGATGAGCACGACGCCGCGGCGCAGCGGCAGCAGCAGCACAAGCGCGCCGGCCAGTACTGCGTACTGCCACGGATGACTGAGCGCGCGGGTGAGCGCGACGGCCGAGCCGAAGATCGCGCCGATCGCGGCGGGCCCTGCGCCGTCGAGGTAGGCCCGGGCGCGGGCATCGCCGCGGATCTGCTGGAAGCGCGGCCCGCCGAACAGCACGAGCAGGAACGACGGGGCGAACGCGACCGCGGAGGCAAGCAGCCCGCCAGCGATCCCGGCGGCGGCGTAGCCAACCACGGCCACCGTCTGCACGACGGGCCCCGGCGTAATCTGCCCGAGCGCGACCGCGTTGAGGAACTGCGCGCCGCTCATCCAGTGGTAGTGCCCCACCACGTCGGCCTGCATCAGCGGGATGATGACGAACCCGCCGCCGAACGACAGGCCGCCGATCTTGAACGCCTCCCACGCCACCGACGCGAGTACCCCGCCGCCGACGGCGAGGACGAGGGCAGGGGCCGCGACGAGTCCGTGCAGCCGTCCCTGGGGGCCGGAGCCGCTTGAGTCGTCGGAACGGGTGCGGGTTCCACCGGTTCCGCCACGTACCCGGACGAGGAGCTCCGTCGTTCCGCAGCCGAGCAGCACGAGCACCAGCCAGGGGCCGATCGTCGGCGCGGCCGCCAGCCCGGCGGCGAAATAGCAGATCCAGCGGATGGTGGCCGGCTTCTTCTGCCAGCTCGGCCCAAGCAGCGACCACCCGGCCTGCACCGCCACCGCGGGCACCGCCGCGCCCGCGCCGGCCCCGGCCCCGAGCACCCACAGTGGCGGCGTGCCGGCCAGGAACAGCACGGAAAGGGCGAGTATGACAACAAGGCCGGGAAGGATGAACCCGGCCCCCCCGACCAGCGCGCCCGCCCGCCCGCGCAGCCGCCAGGCGCAGAAGATGGCCAGCTGGGTGGAGGCGGGCCCCGGCATCATGTTGCAGACCGCGATCGCGTCCTCGAACTCGCGCGCGTCCAGCCAGCCCCGCCGCTCCACGACCAGCTGCCGCAGCAGCCTGATGTGGGACGGCGGCCCGCCGAACCCGATGCAGCCGATCCGGCCCCATTCCCGCAGCACCGTGGTGAGCGGCACCTGCTGCACGTCAGGAAGCCCCCCGGCTTCCGTCGACCCATGCACCAGGCGATGATACATCAACCTGATTTGATGGACTTTGCGCAGCCGGCGTGCCCTGACCCGGGCCCGGCTGAGCAAGCACGGCCCGGCTGAGCAAGCGCGACCCGGCCGGCAAGCGCCGTCCGGCGGCCCTCGGCACGGTCCTCGTGCTACCCCGCGGCGGTGGCGGCCCGGTCCAGCACTGGCAGCAGGAACCCGATGCGCGCGTCAAGCTCGGCCGCGGTGCGCTCGAAGGCCGCGTAACCGGCCAGGCCGCCCTCGCCCGCGGCCGGGTCGGGCAGGCTCCAGTGGATGAGGCCCGGGCGGCCAGCGAACTCAGGGCAGGCCTCGCGGGCCTTGTCGCACAGGCTGATCACGTAGTCGAACCGCTCCCGCGCGACGGTGTCCACTGGTACGGGCCGGTGGCCTGCGATGTCGACGCCGTAGCCGTCGCGCATCACGGCCACCGCGTGCGGGTGCACCGGCTTGGGCCGGATCCCCGCGCTCGCCGCCGTGACCCGTGCTCCGGCCCGGTACCGCAGCAGCCCTTCCGCCATCGGCGAGCGACCGCTGTTCCCCGTGCATACGAACAGGATCCGCCGGGCGGCGCCGGGCGCAACCAGCGACCCCGGCATGACGAACTCCGGCATTGCCGACGGCGGCACGGGCGGCCCAACCGGCGCGGGCGACGCCGGAGCCAGGCCAGGGTGCAGCGCACCGGCGGCGCCGGCCAGCGCCTTCGCACAGCCCTCCAGGTCCAGGCTGTAATAGGTGTCACGCCCGTCGAAGCTGCTGCGCCGCGCCGTCGCCAGACCGCCCAGGCGAAGCTGGCGAAGATGGTAGGAGACCAGGTTCTGCGGCTGGCCGACGGCGGCCGCCAGCTCACGAACCCGCCGGTCACTGGAGGCCAGTTCCCGCATCAGCCGCCACCGGACCGGATCGGCCAGCAGCCGCACCACCGCTGGAACGGAAACGCCTGGCCCGGACACGCTTTCATGCTACGTCCGCAGGAGTCTCGCGGGTTCCCGGCCAAGCGCCCCATCACCACCCGGTGCGGTTCGCACATGATCAGGACAGGGGATCTGACCCCCGAGTGCCGTCGCGCTCACCGGCACCCTCGAGGCCTCGGCAAGCCACACGAGCCAGAGGACGACAGGAGCCCGTGGCCCAGCGGTTCCGCGCCGCGCCTACGGCAGGCCTGCGCGCCGCTGCCCACGCCCATGTCCCTGAGCTGCCCGCGTGCCGCACCAGCCGCCCCTCGTGCGCCCCGCGCCACCTCATCCGCCGCAACAGCCCCGCCAGCCTCGGCATGGAATTACCGGGGGTACTTAAGACCCAAATATGGGTGCTAAGTACCCCCAGTAAATTCCGGCCGTGACGGCTGTGACGGGCGGGCTTGGCGGGAACGGGCCGCCCGGGTGCTAGCACAATTCAAGACGCAAAAGTAAAACCACCCCTGTGCGTCACTGCCCCGCGTCTACGTGGTCTCGAGTTGGAGGCAGCCGCGTGAACTGTCCCTCTCGCCTCTGCCGGCGCTGCCATATAGGAGGGCCCCATTTACGTGATGAGCGGAATTTACGTGTTAACCGGGGAACCTTGACGCAGCGGGCCGGTCCCGGGCAGCGCGGCCCTTCCCGCCGGGGCGGGTGAGGCGGGTGAGGCGGATGCGCACTGCCCGGCCGCGCCGGGCCGCCGGGTCACGCGAGGCGCGGAGCATGACGCGGACGCAGGCCCGGCCTCGGCGACGGCCGCGATCCCGGGACGCCCGCCGCTGAAACCCACGACGCGAAAGTGGAGCTGCCCCTGCGGGCCGCTGCCCCCGCGTCGGCGGCCTACCCCTGGTCGGCCGCAGGCCGGGCGCGGGCTGCGGACACGTAGCTTGGCGCTGGACTCGGCAAACCCCGCCCTGCCTAGCTGGCCTCCGGGACCCGGTTGATCAGGTCCCTGAGCCCGTCCGCGTCGAGCAGGTCGGCGGGCCGGACGGTGCGGTCCTGCCGGACGTAGTAGAAGGCGGCGCGGACCGTGTGCAGCGGTACGTCCGCCAGGGCGGCCCAGGCGAGGCGGTAGGCGGCTAGCTGGACCGCCACCGCGTCCCGTTCCGCCTTCGTGCGCGGGAGCTTGCCGGTCTTCCAGTCGACCACGTCGTAACCGCCCTTCGGGTCCGCGAAGACGGCGTCGATGCGGCCGCGGACCTGACGGTCGCCGATCCGGGTCTCGAACGGGACCTCGACCTCGCGGGGCCAGCGGCCGCCCCATTCGCCGGCCTCGAAGCGGGCCCGCAGCTCCATCAGGTTCTCGTCCGGTTCGGCCTCGTCGTCCACGGCGAACAGGTCGTCGTCGTCGATCAGCCGTTGCTGGCCGAACCGCTCCTCGAGCCACTGGTGGAACGCGGTCCCGCGACGCGCCTGCCGCGCGGGCGGCTGCGGCATCGGGCGGCGCACCTGACGGGCCAGCTCATCCGGGTCCTTGGCCAGGGCGACCAGGGCGGACACCGACAGGCGGGCAGGCAGCATGACCTCGACGGGGCCGTCGCCGCGCACGCGGCGCTGCTCCCGCTCGGCGAGCAGCAGGCCCGTGTCGAGTTCCCACGCCGCGACGAGCTCCCGCTCCTGGTCGTTCAGCTCCTCCTGGTCGTTCAGCTCCTCCTGGTC
>Ga0265338_10000247_pt1 | contig 99140 bp, 110 predicted proteins | sample 42126metaG_FD_193579 | JGI IMG/M metagenome (GOLD analysis project Ga0265338, IMG submission 193579) | Rhizosphere microbial communities from Carex aquatilis grown in University of Washington, Seatle, WA, United States - 4-21-26 metaG | ecosystem: Host-associated > Plants > Roots > Rhizosphere...
GATATTTAAATCGGCAAAGTGATTCTTTTACCAATTTTTGAATATTCGTACGATTGGTTTGTAATGTCCACCCGTTGCCTGATTTTTATTTTTTCCATTGTCCCAATGCACTCTAGGATAATTAACTTTTTCGAGACCCTTTTTAAAAGAAAAGATAGCAATTGGATCCACAAGATGATTTTCCAATACTTGAACTGCTGGAACCACATCTGCACTTAAAGTATTCGTCTCAACCTTTATACATTTATCGCCACGTGTAACTGTCCAAATATATTTCTTTTGATCTTTCAATTTCTGTTCAATCTCAGAAAATATTGTATCCCATAGAATATTGGGAGTGGTTCTTAAATGCGCTGGTGAGTGGGTGCCGCTAAAAGTTCTTAACCTGATTGCAACAATATCGACATCATTTATTTCTGATATTGAAGTGTCATTTTTATATGAACCCTGCAAAAAAGTATGGTGTGTATCACCCAATATTTCCTGTATATGATTTTGCAAATTAGAAACCTGTGTGATTTTTGTTGCGGGAGGAACTGACGTTAGTTTTTCGATATGTGAGCTAGGAATTTTGTGTGTCATATTTTTATAGACTTATTGGGCATTGATTAAGTGATAAAAGATTATCGTTCCAATCCCCATCAGCATATGTGCGTAAATATGGTAGCTTACCAGCCTCTCTTACTACACCAACTTCTGACCTTTTGTAATTATTAGGGTCTAGAACATAAAAAGTATTGGTTTTAAGTTCAATACTAGCTATAACGTCTTCTCTCTTCCACATCCATCCAGCTTCTGGATTACCAACATGAGTTATATGCTCATGTCGGCTAAATCGATCTGGTTTTCTAATACATGTAATTCTGCAATCTGCCATTTCCTTATTTTTCTCAACTGTTTGTTTGTAAAATTATAGACCGTTGACACCTATTGGGGAGTTTTGCCTCTCTCAAGACAATTCTATCATATCTGGGTTCAAAATGCAAGCGAATTTACATCTAGTACATCTATATTGTACATATTTGCATGCTTATGCTATCATAGTAGGTAATATGAAAGAAGCATTAACTCCAAATCAGCAGCGTATTTATTCAAAGATTTGCACTGATCTTCAAGAAAAACAGGAAGCTCCCACCCTTGAGGAATTGATGAATTTTATGGGTGCCAATTCAATTAATAGTATGGTTCAGTATTTAGAGGCTCTTGAAAAGAAGGGTTATATTATTCGACGTAAAAATGCGAAAAGAAATATAGAATTACGAGACAAAGATAGGTATAACAATACTTCTACTATCAGTGTACCTGTCATAGCATCAGTTGGGTGTGATGATTTGAGCGTATTTGCAAATGAAAATTATGATGAATCTATCGAAGTAGATAAAACCCTTATTGGTGAAAACAAAAAGATTATGGCTGTTCGTGCGGTTGGTAACAGTATGAATGATGCCGATATCCATGATGGAGACTATGTGCTCGTAGAGATGACCAGTAAAGTAAAAAGTGGTGACCGTGTAGTTGCTGTTGTTGGTGACATGGTTACTGTTAAAAAACTTGAGATAAGAGACAATATGCTAATACTTAGACCAGAATCGAAAGACCCGAGATATAAACCGATTATCTTAGGCTCTGATTTTAACATTACAGGAAAAGTAATGGCAGTAATACCTGGTGATAGTATGGATATTACTGAGGTAGTGTATTCTTACAATCAATAATGGACTTTAGACTGAATAGGTCTAGAACCAAAATTCTATAAAACTGAAGCGTGTCGATCACAAAACTGACCGCTGTTACTTGGGTCGAGAAATAAGCTTGATTAGAACTTATTTCCTGACAAAACAGACGGCATTAGCAACAGTTTAATACGACATAGTACGACACATGAAAATACTTCAACAAAAAGAAGAATATCTCGTGGAGACAATTCGAAATGGAATTGCACTTAATCCTCTTGTTTCAATCAGAAAAATGCAGGAATTGGTTGAACACAACACAGGTCGTTCAATAAGCGATAAATATGTAAGTAAATTGATGTATAAAGTGAGAAAAGGTGCTGTCATTGAATCGGATAGAAAAAAACTTAATATACGACTAACCGAAGTACGAGAAAGATATCGTGTTCTCATGGATTATTTAACTAAAGTTGTTTATTGGAAATATGATTTTTATACTGATTATGGAATAGCTGAACCAGAGCAAAAAGAAAAATTATGTGCAATTAAATTACTTGCTCAAATGGAACTTGCTCTTTTTAAAGCAGAACTTGATGCTGGAATGTTTCAGAATCGTCAACTTGCAATAGAAGAAATGCTAAAACAAGGAGTGCTTCCTAATGAACTGCACGAACAAATTATAGGAGTATTTAGAACTTGGAAACTTGGGGCTATTAAAAACTACTAAATTATAAATTAACCTGGTATAATAAACATATGTCTATAAAAATTCTTGATCTTTTTGCTGGAGCGGGAGGATTCTCTGAAGGATTCTATTTAAATAATTGTGATCTCGTTGCTCATATAGAAATGGACAAAAATGCATGTGATACTCTTGTAACAAGAGCAATTTTTTATGCACTTAAGAAAAAAAATAAATTAGAATATTATAACAAATATCTTTTAGGTAAAATAAATCGAGATGATATAATCAACAAATTTCATTTAGAAAAAGAGTGTGATTCTGTAATTCAAACAGAAATTAGCAAGGATAATTACACCTCTTTAATTAATGAGGTAAAAAAAAGACTTAATGGGGAAAAATTAGACATTATAATTGGAGGACCACCATGTCAGGCTTATTCTATGATTGGAAGATCCCGAGATGTAAATGGGATGAAGGGTGATAAAAGAAATTTTCTTTATAAATATTATATTGAATTTTTAATTGGATTAAAACCAAAAGTATTTATCTTTGAAAATGTGCTTGGACTTAAAACAGCTGGTGGTGGTAAGTATTTAAAAGATATGCAGATTTTAATGAATAAGGCTGGATATCATACAAATTTTAAGGTACTAAATGCCGCTAATTATGGTGTACCCCAAAACAGAAAAAGAATCATACTTGTAGGTTGGGACAAAAAAATAGGTATAAACGAGTACCCGGATTTTAGAGAAATAAAAAGAGATTATTTAGTTAAAGATTTTCTTTCAGATTTGCCAGTAATTAAACATGGGCACTCAGTAAAATATATGAGATACAAAAATAATTCAGTGTTTCTTAAAAAAATAGGTATACGGGATGAAAAAACATATACCATTACTGATCATATAACTCGCCCTCAAACTAAACGTGACCTAAAAATATATAAGATTGCATTAGATAAGTATAATAAAGGTAAATTTTTAAAATATAATGAACTTCCTCAGGAACTAATAACACACCGAAACACAGAGGCTTTTCTGGACAGGTTTAAAGTAGTCGATTCAAAAGCAAAAGCTTCTCAAACGGTTGTGGCTCATATATCAAAAGATGGTCACTATTATATACATCCTGATAAAAAACAACTTAGATCATTGAGCGTGAGAGAAGCCGCAAGGTTGCAAACTTTCCCAGATAGTTATAAGTTTGAGGGTAGTAGAACTGCTCAATTTAAACAAATAGGCAATGCTGTACCCCCCATGTTATCAAAACTTATCGCCAATAAACTATTAGATATATTAAAAAAAAATGAAAAAAGTGTTAAAAAATACAAAACAACCATTTAAACCACGAGCAAAATTACTTCTTGAACTTGGTAATCAATTAATTAAAGATGAGGGAATAGCTCTTTTCGAATTGGTTAAAAATGCCTATTATGCAGACGCAACGGAAGTAAATATAATAATGGAAAAAATTGATCTCCCCGATCAAGGAAAAATTATTATCTCTGATGATGGTTCCGGCATGGACTGGGATACTATCACGAGTGCGTGGTTAGAACCCGGTACAAATTATCGACAAGAACAAATTAAAATAAAAAAACGATCTATAAATTTTAAACGCTTACCTCTTGGACAAAAAGGTATTGGTAGATTTGGTGCTCATAAACTCGGAAAGGATATAGAATTGGTAACTCGAAGTAAGGGGGAAAAAGAAATTGTTGTAAATATTGATTGGAGAAAATTTGAAACAGAAGAATATCTTGAAGATGTACCTGTTGAAATCAAAGAGAGGGAACCAAAAATTTTTACTGGCAAAAAAACAGGAACTATTTTAACTATTAAAAGTCTATGGATGCCTTGGGATAAGGTAATGGCGCGCAATGTTTATCGTGCTATTAATTCAATTTGTTCACCAATTAAATCTCCGACATCGTTTAGTGCAACATTTGATCTTAAGGATGGGGATAAAATTGACTGGTTTAAAAATCTTATTTCTTGGAAAGAAGCTCTTTCTCACAAACTATATAATGCTGTTTGTATTATTGATAACGGATCTCTTTCATATGAATATAATTTTTTACCTTGGGGACAACTCAAAAACAAGGTTGCAAGTAGAAAAGTTAAGCAAACCATTAGTCTTAATACGAACTTAAGTAAATATGCTATTGGTAAAGTTAAAATTACTTTAGATATATTCGACTTAGGTAGCGAAACTTTAACTGAAATTAAAGATAAACAAGGTCTTAAAGATTTCCTAAAATTTAATGGGGGTATTCGTGTGTATAGAGACGGTGTCAGAGTTTATGATTATGGTGAAGCTGGAAATGATTGGTTGCAATTAGGTGTACGTAGAGTAAATGATCCTTCTGAAAAACTTAGCAATAATCTTGTCTTGGGCGAGGTTAGCATAGATAGATTAACCAGTAATGATCTTATAGAGAAAACCAACAGAGAAGGTTTTGTCGAGAATGAGGCTGTAATAAAGCTTCGTGATGCAATCATTGAGGTTATTGTTCAAATAGAGGCAGAAAGAAACAAAGACAAGGATCGACTAAGAAAAGCTTTTACAAAAGCAAAACACAAAGAACCTGTTTTGGGTGATTTAGCTGAGCTTCGTATAAAAATAGAAAAGAAAGGATTAACTAAAGATTTTGGAGGATATTTGGACAGAGTTGAAAAAGATTATAAGGATATAAAGGATCGACTACTTACCACAGCTGGTGTAGGTTTAAGTTTTGCGATTGTTATTCATGAGATCGAAAAAATTATAGGTGAACTTAAATTAGCCGTTGATGACAGAAAAGATACTGACCGTGTTAAAAAGCTGGCAAGTAGACTTTCCGAGTTGGTAGAGGGGTATAGTATGTTAGTTAAAAAAGATGGAAACACCAAATTAAAATCGAGTGAATTAATCACACAAACACTTTTCAATTTGGAGTATAGATTAAATATTCACAAAATAAAAGTACTTCCGTCACTAAAAAAGAAATTTGATTTTACAGTCCCCTGTTCAAGGAAACTTATTCTTGGAGCTTTAATGAATTTGATTGATAACTCAATATGGTGGGTGGAAAACAAAAAACCTTTAACAAAGTATATAACAATTTTTGCAACGGATGAATTAGGTAGTCCAGCAATTATTATTGGAGATAATGGACCAGGTTTTATAGATGAATTAGATGATTTAATTCGACCGTTCTTCACAAGAAAACCGGAAGGGATGGGGTTAGGACTTCACATTGCTGATGAAATCATGCGGGCACATGGTGGTAAATTAAGGATTATTGATTCAAGTGAAATAACTTTGCCTAAGGAGATTACTGGAGCAGTAATTGCTTTGGTTTTTAATAAAAATGAAAGCAATAAAAAATAGCAAAATAGTAATTATCGACGATGTTAGGGATGAAGTTGAAAAATTACTTTGCGCTCTTAATAAATACGGGGTTTCTTTTAACTATTACTATGAAAAGGCAGATCCAAAAAATCTACCGGATAAACCATTAAAAAATGTTCGGTTTCTTTTTCTTGATTTTGTTTTGGCAACAGACTCTCAACAAGACAAAACAAAAATTTCAGTTGTAATCGGAGTATTGAAAAAAGTGATTTCTCAAAACAATGGGCCTTATATAATTCTTGCTTGGACCAAACATGATAAACCTCAAGATAGTTTAATTCCCTTATTTAAGGAAGAACTGATGAAAGACGTATCTATTCCTAAACCACTATCCATTATTGAGATGGACAAAGTTGGTTCTATGAATAACCTAAATAAAATAATAAAAAATATTGAAACTAAATTTGAAAGTGAACCAGTAATCGAGGTTTTATTGAAATGGGAAAATAATGTTCAAGATGCAGTTACAGATGTGATGAATACTCTTTCAGAGGTTTTATGTCCATCATCCACCACGCCTTTAACTTTTGATGAATATTCCGAACAATTAAATAACTATATTGAAAAACATATGGGTAAATTTGCACAAAGTTTACTTGGAAGAAAAATGGTTGTAGACAAAACACTATTAATAGCTTCTCAATATTCTCTAAACACTTTCCTTCAAGACCATATCGAAAATCATATAGGGCAAGATAAAACAATTTTTTCTAAACTTACAAAGAGAGTTTTCGATCAATCCAGTAAAAATTATACTGATATTGAAAAATCAACAATGAATACTTCTTTCTCTTTAATTACTAAAAATTTGAGTGTGGGATTATATCCAGGAAATATATATAAGTTAACGGATATTTTTAAAAAAGTTAAATGTAAGAAAAAAAGTTGCTACTGTAATAAAATAAACTTGAAGAAAAAATTGATCCTCGCAGATATATGCCAAAATCCAAATGATCTTAAGTTAAAAAAAGTAGATCTTAGACGAGTTATTCCAATAATGCTGGACGTAACTCCCGTATGTGATTTTGCTAATGAAAAATCACATTACTGCAATCTTCTCAGTGGAGTATTATGGCCGATAGATTTAATAAGTCTGATGAAAAAATCTGAATATTTATATAAACCGTGGCCAATAACATATAAGGGAACTTCCTATCTTTTAACCTTCAACTCTAATAGATTACTAACATTTCACCCAAATACTGTCGCTATCTATAAACCCGTACTTAGAGCAAGAAAAGAACTACTTACTGATATACATCATTGGTTTTCAAAACAAACATCACGTCCTGGTAAAATCGAATTTAATTAAAACTTGAAAATTTAAGGTATATTTTTATAATCACAAAACAACCAAAACGAGCCCCATGAGGGGTTTGTTTAATTAACAGAGATTTGTACGATTTCGGCAAAATCTTGCGACCATGACGCAAAATTCAAACCTAATGAGGTGTGTGTAGCAATAGTCAAAGTTTTGCGCTACAATAATCAGACAACTAAATAAGAAAAGTAACCTAAACCAGCAAGTAATTGTTGGCATGGTGAAAGAAAGTCCGTTGAAGATAAAAAACCCATCATATGGGGTTTGTCTTCAACGGCCGTATCAGGAAACTGGTATGGAGGGTTCAAACCCTCACCTATGTGATGGGCTTTTTGTTATCTATCAATAGGATTTATCAATTTAAATAATATTTATGGAACAAAAAGAATATAAAGGATATAACGGTACAATAATTCTTACAGATACAGGAGTGATAATTAAAAGAGGATTAAAAGGATTTCTTTTAGGTGGAGGAATGATTAGGGGTGACAAAAGCATTCCATACACCTCTATCATTGCAGTTCAATTTAAAAAAGCAGGTTTGGTCGCAGGATATCTTCAACTTACACTTACGGGTGGATCAGAAGCCAAAGGTGGGCTTTTCCAATCGGCCACCGATGAGAATACTATTAACTTCCACGCTTGGACAAAAAAAGATAATGAATTGTTTGCTGAAGCCAAGGAATTGATTGAACAAAAGATACATCAATCAAAAGGTGGTTCACCAATAAAAAGTGATGCTGAAAATCTTGAAAAATTTGCTGAGTTAAGAGACAAAGGAATAATTACTGCGGAAGAATTTAAAGCGAAGAAAAAACAATTGTTAGGAATATAAAAATTCAACTATGAAAAAAGAACTAAATATAATCAAAATTCTTCCATTACTGATTATATTATTTATCGTTATAGGGATAATATCTTTTTCCAGTCCGAAAATTGAAACTCAGCCAATCGTTGATGTACAGAAGGACATTGTTGCAACAATTTCCACTTCTTCTATTTCCACACCTGAAATAAAATATGAGCAAGAACAAAAAACCGATTTGGTTGATGTCGTTTCTGTTGTGGATGGAGACACAATCAAAGTTTTAATTGATGGAAAAACAACAACACTTCGTCTTATTGGAATTGATACTCCAGAAACAGTTGATCCAAGAAAACCAGTTCAATGCTTTGGATTGGAAGCATCAAAGAAAGCAAAGGAATTACTAACAGGAAGAAAAGTACGTATAGAGCAAGACTCTACACAAGATAAATTAGATAAATACGGTCGCTTACTCGCATACGTATATCGTGATGATGGATTATTTTATAATGAATATATGGTTAAACAAGGATACGCTCACGAATATACTTATGTTATTCCTTATAAATACCAAGTGGAGTTTAAAGCAGATCAAAAATATGCTCAAGATAATAAACTTGGATTATGGTCACCAAATACTTGTAATGGTGACACAACGACACCCGCTGTTTCAGAACCTGCAGTAGTAAGCTCACCTGTGGCTACAACGAGCACAATTACTCCTACAGCAGTTCAAACACAAACTGGAACAATTTATTACACTTCTTCATATGGTACTTCTAAATATTATTATCCTGAATCCTGTGATGGTTGGAAAAGTTTAAGTCCAAAATATTTGAAATCCTTTGATTCAGTAAGCGCTTTGCATTCAACATATCCATCAAGAACATTGAGCCCACAGTGTAATTAATACGGGTAAAAAATTGCTTAAATTCTTATGGCTGTAGATGTGTATATGGGCCCAATTTACAATTATCTTTGGTGCGGTAACAATGACTTTTTAATACTAAACTGATATAGTTTTGATGTAAAAGCACACAACGATATGAAATATCAAAAAACATTATGTATAACTGCCGGGATTGCACTTTTGTTGGCAATTTATTCATTTCCTTATGGTTACTACATTTTCTTAAGATGGGCAATAATGCTTATATCGATTTATGTGGCTATTTTAAAGTTTCAAGGTAACTACAAGACAGCAGGTCTAATTTTGCTCTCGGTGGCAATTCTTTTTAATCCGTTCGTCCCAATCACAATGGCAAAATCAAGTTGGGCAATATTTGATTTTATAACCGCTATGTTATTCTTTGTTTTTTCCTATACAGATGAGTAATATTCTGAGAAAATATATTAATAATTTGTGTTAGTATTTGCATATGAAAGGTGACAAAAATAGAGGTGAAAAACTATTTGCAAAGATAGTCTCTGGAGATAAATTTCAACAGGGAGTTTTTGATATACGATCAAACCTAAAAATAAACATTCCAGAAAATGGCTATGAGGAAACTCCGAAGCGTTATAGCGAAAGAGTTAGCAAAAAACTTGATAAACTTATTTCTTTATTCCTTAAAGAACAAAACTTATCCGAAAATACTTGGTGGAATAAAAAAATATTTGAATATATTTTATTCAATGGAAAGATTGAGATACATCCACCGTTATCACCAACACAGCAACCTTTCATTGAGGTAATTCATAAGAAAAATATAAGAAATGCTTTTACTGATTTGCGTCTATTCCCCGGTATCACCCAGAAGGAAATTATATCTTTTATAAAAGATAAGGATAACTGGAAATTTATAAAACCTATTTATAGACTTGGTACAACAGAGAAAATAAGGTCTGTTGAAAACCCGCGACTAAAAGCTTTGATTGATGGTCAGTGGGATAAATCGAGAAAAGAACTCGGAATGGTACACGACGAATCGAAAGAAATACTTATCTGTAGAATCTTGAAGGAAGAATATCCCAGTCTTTCATCTGAAAATGTAAAAGCAATACATTATCGTAGCAAAAGAAAACAGAGGTGACACCTATTAAGCCCTAAAGAACGTAATTTAATATGACGACAAAAATTGCGATCATCAACACGTGATCGAATTTTTTGTTTTTACAAAAACTCGGCCACAAGGTGGCGTCACTAACAATTGCCCGTGCGCGTCACCTCGCAAGGGCTTTTGTATGCTTACTAAGAACCAAATTAAATCTTTCAGTGATCTGTACGTAAAAGAATACGCGAGGATTTTAACCGTGGAAGAAGCAACTAAATTGGCTCATATGTTTTATGCATTGATTAAAGAAGTCCATGACTACGCAGACAAAAACAATAAAACACGAGACAATAAAAATGAACTTGGACTTGTTAAAAAATAGCTGGTACCATGTCTTGTTACAAAAATACATATGCAAGAAATAACAGAAAAAATTAAATACTTTGTATACGCGAGGAAATCAAGCGAGAGCGAAGAAAAACAAATTGCTTCGATTGATTCTCAATTAGATGAATTAAAACTTTTGGCAAAAAAAGAAAATTTAGAAATTATTCATATTTTTAAAGAAGAAAAATCAGCGAAAGCCCCCGGGAGAGAAATCTTCAATGAAATGTTAAGGAGAATAGAAGCCGAAGAAGCAAAAGGTATAATTTGCTGGAAAATTGATCGACTTGCAAGAAATCCTGTGGACGGTGGAACCATTGGCTGGTTATTACAAAGGGGAGTAATAAAACACATTAAGACATACGGTCGTGATTATTATCCGGGTGATAATGTATTAATGATGAGTCTTGAATTTGGTGTAGCGAATCAATTTATTCTTGATCTAAAAGATAACACAAAACGTGGTTTAAGAAAAAAAGTAGCAAAAGGAATGTTGCCAGGACGTGCACCACTTGGTTATTATAATGATAAATATCAAGAAAAAGGTGAGAAAGATATAAAACCTGATCCTAAGAATTTTGAAATTATTAAAAAATGTTGGGAAGAAATCATTGAAAATAAAATTGGAATAGACAAATTACATTCCTTGGCTGTAAATGAATGGGGCCTACGAACACATTGGGATACCAAACCGGGAAAATCCACCTTTCATAAAACTTTTAGAAATTCTTTCTATTATGGATATTTTAAATATAATAGCGAGCTACATAAAGGTATTCACCAGCCAATGATTACACAGGGTCAGTTTGAAGAAGCACAAGAAGTAATTAATCGCCACGGCAAACCGCATCCCAAGCGTCATATTTTTGCCTTTACCGGTCTTATACGTTGTGGAGAATGCGGAGCTATGATAACAGCGGAGTCAAAACAGAAAAAATTAAAAAATGGATCTACAAATCATTATACTTACTATCGCTGTACAAAACGACTTGGACCTTGCTCACAAAAATGTATTGAGGAAAAAGTTCTAACCAAGCAGATAGACGAGGTACTGAAAACTATCGAAATCCCTGAATCCTTCTATCATTGGGCACTTGAAATACTTCGTGAAGAAAATAAAAATGATGGAAAGATTAGGATAGATAGAATAGAACTAATACAAAAAGAGTACAAGGATACAATAAAGACGATAAGTAGATTAATAGACATGCGCGCAGGAGAAGAAATATCTGCTAAGGAATTTTCAGAACGTAAAGAACCACTTACAAAAGAAAGTGCCAGACTTGAAGAACTTATGCGAGATAATGAACAGGATAATAGCCAGTGGCTTATTAAGGCGGAAAAATTATTTAATTTTGCTGAAACAGCCCACTTAGCGTTTAAAGATGGTGATCTTGCAACAAAAAGAAATATCTTAGGAAATCTCGGACAAAATCTAATACTCAAAGACAGATCGCTTGTTGTTGATCTTAAGCCTCCTTTGCAGTTAGTTCGGACAGTAGCAAAAAGAGTAAGTGAAATACGCACTCGGTTAGAACCAAATAATAACCAAGAATTACATAAGGTTTGGAGTGAAATCTACTCCAAAGATACCAAATTGGGTGGCTATCGGGAGTTGAACCCGAACAAAGAGTTCCACAAACTCTTGTGCTGCCGCTACACCATAGCCACCATTAATACAGACTTGCGTCTGGCGAAGTATTTATAACAGATTTTTTGATTAAAATCTACCTAGTAGGTCGGTGGGGTTTCTGTACTGCCAGATGTCTGCGCAGAAAACCGTGCAAAAGCGTAGAGCAAGCTTGATAAGCGATTAAGGTACACGAGCGTTTCCGGGTCTATCTGTGCAAGGTTTTCCTCAGAGACTGCGACAACTCTCCTTTCTGCTCTGCGAATAAGCGTGCGAGCAAAATCAAACTGAGCTGAAATGATATTCTCCCCTGGAATGAGAAAAGTTTTGATGGGTGGCAACATTTTTTCAATATTTGAAATTATTTCTTCAAGGAATTGGACTTCATTTTTTGAGATTTTTTTATCCGCACCGGCAACTTGTGCCTGGATAGTAAAAAGATTATTTTGAACTTTATAAATTATTTTTGAGATCTCAGTCTCTTGTATCTTTATTTTCGAATTTTCTGTTTGCGCTCTGCAGATCCCCAAATATGAATTTGCTTCATCAAGAGAACCGAGTGCCTCGGTAATGTCCGAACTTTTTGAGATCTTTTGGCTGCATCCGAACGTGCCTGTTTTTCCATTATCGCCTTTGCGGGTGTATAACATGAGTATATGTTAGCTATTTTGAAAATTTTATAATACAAAACAAGATTAGTTTCACATACTAAAGTGTTCCCTTGGCAAGATCAGCACGTAGACGACGAAGATTCTCTTCCTCCTTTTCTTTTTTCTTATTTTTTCTTATTTTTTCACTCTCTTCTTGAAGTGCATCAAAGTCTTTATCCAGGTCCTCATACATTTTTTTCATCTTTTCTTCAGCCGTTTCTTTTTCTGCTTCCTGATTATTTGGTGTGTTTGTTCTTTTATATGACTCATTTCCCGATGAAGGGCTCGTATGAGGAGTTCTCATATTTTTGATCACATTATAGGCGTTGTTTATATTTTGAGCGATTTCTGTTGCACGAGGATCATCATTTGTATCGGGATGAAATCTTTTCAGTAATTCTTTTCTTGCCTTATTAATATTCTCAAGATCGCTAAACTCACTAATTCCCAAAACTTCATATGGATTGGAGCTGTAAAACTGCTTGTAATCTTCTTCAGTTTGTTGTAGGTCTGGTAATTCAAGAGACATTTGTATATTATATCATCTTTTTATTTAATGTAAAGTTAAAATTTTAGAGTATCTTTTTTCTCCTTATAAGGTTCGAATCCCCTCCCGTAAGTGCTTGCTGGCACTTACTCCGTGCACAAAAAATAACAACCGCTTAATTGCGGTTGTTATTTTTTGTGCGGGCTCGTAGAAGACATTGGAACCGCAGTACTCGAATCTGATCACGATTACACTCTAAACATTCCAGAATTTATCGATAAGAAAAAACCGGACCCTTGATACTAGTATTATTTTGAATGTAACCAAATGGTTACATTTCACTCCCTTACTATTATTATTTATTACATCTAAACTAAACACATATGAACACAAATACAATTGGACAAGCGATTCGTCAGTATCGTCAGGAAAGGAAGTTCTCACAGGAAGATCTTGCGAGACTTTCGGGTGTTTCATACAACACCATAGTAAAGTTAGAGAAACTGAGCAAACCAGCAAACCCAACCATAGGAACACTCATGCTCCTTGCGAAAGCGTTGGAGATCCCTATTCAGGCACTACTATCTCATGAACAGGGATAGTGGCCTTTCAATACCGGTATTAAAATACAATCTGTGCACGGGAGAGGACTCGAACCTCCAAACCCTTACGGGCGCTACCACCTCAAGGTAGTGCGTCTACCAATTTCGCCACCCGTGCATATTCACTGAAACGCCATCATATACCGAAAAAGAGCTTTTTTCAAGTAAAAGAAAAGGGCGGCGCTTTCAGCGCCGCCCTTTTTGAATTATTTCTCTTCTTTCTTTTCAGTTTTTTCTTCCGGCTTTACTCTCTTCGTATCCGTATTGCTTTCCTTTCTTACTTGGAGGATCTGACTCTTTAAGTGTTTTCTTAATTCTTTCGTAGCTTTATTTCTAACGTAGTAGAGTTTTGATCTTCGGACTTCTGCTCTCTTAAGAACCTCTATTGAATCAATATTTGGGGAATAGAGAGGAAAGATCCTTTCAACGCCGATCTCATCAATGACTCTTCGTACTGTGAAGGTACCACCAGCCTCTTTGCCATGCTTCTTTGCAAGGATCATGCCTTCAAAAGCCTGAAGCCTTGTTTTATCACCTTCTTTGATCTTCTGCCAGACACGAACGGTGTCTCCAGATCTCATGTCGATCTTTTTTCTGGCTTCAATATCTACCGGTGACATTTTGATATTCTTCAATTCCATAGTCCTCACAATCTAGCATATTGAGCAGCTCTTAGCAATATCAATACCCTACTTCTTTTGGATTTTCTTTACCGCTTCCTCAAAATCTTTTGGATATGGAGCAATGACACTGAGGAGCTTCCCCGACGGCAATGTGATCTCAAGTTCATGGGCATGAAGCGCAAGTCTTTTAAATCCAAGCCAATTCCTTTGTTCCAAGAAGAATCGTGATGCGTACAGATCATCATGTACGACAGGATGATTGATTGCGGTAAAATGAACTCTGATCTGATGGGTCCTTCCCGTCTTTGGCATGACTTCCACAAAGGTAATATTATTTTTTCTATTCAAAACTTTGAAATACGTGACTGCTTCTCGCATTTCACCGCGAGCACCTCTCTGTGCAGACCATTTTCTAAAATCATTCGGACTTCTACCAATAACACGATCGATCATTCCCCTGTCTTCTTTTATAAGTCCGTATACAAAAGCATGATAGACTTTGTGCACTTTTCTATTTTGAAATTGTTCTTTTAGAAATTCGTATGATTTTTTATTTTTAGCAATAATAAGAGCGCCCGTCGTGTCTTTGTCTATTCGATGGACAATTCCCGGTCGGAGGATCTTTGTACCATCATCGAGAATAAGCGGTTCGCCGACATTTTTGACGCTTGGATATTTTTCCAATATCCAATGAACTAAAGATTTTTCTTTAGATTTTCCGTCTGGATGGACAATAAGCCCCGCAGGCTTGTTGATCACGACAACATCTTTGTCTTCATAGAGGATTGGGATTTTCATGGATTTATCTTGATAATCTAGCACAGATAGGTTATTGTACAAAGTGTGAGTTTAGATTTAATAATTTACGTTTGGGCGGTTAGCTCAGTTGGTTAGAGCATCTCATTTACACTGAGAGGGTCAGGGGTTCGAATCCCTTACCGCCCACAAAGAGTTATATAATTTATTGATATGGATAAACAGAAAACTAAAATCTCATTTTTAAAGTTATTATTTAATCCTTTAGTTTCATCCATAACTTTTTCTGTTGCACTCAGTTTCGTTTTATTTATGCTGTTTTTTCTTGCAATAGCATTTTTACATGTCGACGGGGATGCTGCTTTGGGATTAATTATAATATTTGGTCCTATATTAACTATAATATTTATTATTGCACTTTTTGTATCCTATCGTTTTTTTAAAAAGAGATATTAAAAAATAATATACCTTTAATTTAAAACTTCGGGTCCCACCCCGAAGTTTTAAATACGATTTTATTGGCAGGACCCCTTCGCGTATCTCTCCTTACAGGAGCTGTACACCTTTCGTATTTTTTCACATGAGTACATGCTCAAAAATATACTCAAGGTTTTTCGATTCCTGCACGCAAGCAAGTACTCTTGCTTGCTCGGAGGCACAATTTAAAAAATCACTCATGACTGTGAGTGATTTTTTAAATTGTGCCTCCGGCAGGAATCGAACCTACATCAAAGCCTTAGAAGAGCTCTGTTCTATCCATTGAACTACGGAGGCATCTCTTGAGAGCCGAAACACTATACCAGCTTTAGATGGATGGGTCAATCAATTTCTGCATTTTTAGCACTCCTATTTCCGTCTTTCTTGATTCAAAATCATCCACAACTTTTTGGAGTACATTACTATTGATGCTCTGCAGTTGGAGCTCGTCTTTCGTCACACTGACATACATCTCGCCGCTCGCAATATTTTGATAGAGGAATGCGTCATATGCAAGCGCACTGACGATCATTGTGAAAAATAATGTAAGCAAGATCATCCAGTCTCTTTCTGGGCGCACGATATTGTCCGATCGGAAAAATCGATCTGAAAATGTGCGTAAAAAAGATAAATTTATTTTTTTCATTTCTTTAATTATCTTTAAATTTTACAACAGTAAAATCAATATCGCCTGACCACTGCGGTATCTGCTTGCCTCCAACGGTATATGTCGTAAATTGTTTCAGTGATGCACTTCTGATATTGATCTTCAAAGGATAGTTTTCAAGCAGTTTGAGAAAAAAATTAAGATTACTCCATGTGCCAGCGACACTTATCTTTACATCAAGAAATTCCGCATTTATGGCAGACAGGTCACTTGACGGTTCATAATTGATCGAATTGACTTGAGACTTCAGACTGCTGCTTGCAACGATATTTTCAAGTACCTTGATGAAACTTGCGGTGCCATTGCTTGGAATAAAATATCCCGTGACCTTATCTTCATTTACCTGGTTCTCCTCAACACTTTTTTGCATAAAAGAAAGCGATTCTCCCTTCTCGATCTCCGTCTTTATTTCGTCTTCCTTGCTCACTGTTTCAGAGATCTTTCCTTTCATAAAAAAGAACATGCTGAAAAAAATACCTCCAAAAAATAGAGTTGCAATAAGCATATAGAGAACGCGAATTTTTGTTTTTTGCTTTGACATCATGATATTAATTAGTTGCATATGACAAGGTAATGGTAAACGGCGCATTGGTGTCCTCTATCAGGCTTGAGACCGGCAAGATCACGTTTTGGAACGATCCATCGCCCTTTAGGTCATTATAAAAAGATGTCAGACCATCTCGACTTCCTGAAATGCCTTTTATGATGATATTCTCAGTATGCACACTGTCATTGGATGCTAGTGAGATATCAGATATAGTAATAGCAGGATTTTTCAACAAAATGATCTTATTGATCAGATCAGTGATAAGTGTATTCCGGGACTTTCCGTATGAGAGCGCTTTTGCCATCCCATTTATGTTCTTCATGAATGAGACTGAGCTCTCATATTTTTTGACACTGGTGAGATTCACCGATTGAGCCTGTTCGAGAACGGTCTTGTTCTTGTATTCAGCAAAGAAAAACGATGGGAGGAAAAATGTAACGAGTATGATGAAAGAGATCAGTATGGATAAAAGCAACAGAATGAGCGTCCTGAGGATATATTCACCAATGACTTTCTTTCTATTATTTTGTAAAAGGAAATGCAACATAATATTATGAAATTGCGAGGCCGATGGCGGTTGGAAAATCTAAAGAATCTTGAAACGTTATTCGTGGAAGTCGATCATTTACGTTAAAAACATTGGTCCACACGTTTGCAAGCGTGACTTTTGCATCTGTATTCTTATTGATATAGCCCGCGAAACCGGATAATGCAGAGCTTCTGCCGCACAAGATGATCTCGTCAACTGCTTTCGGCAAAAGAATACCTTTTCCTTCGGATTTGGACAGTAAATATTCGTTGAATTTTGTGATCTCATCCCTTATGGCAGAAAAGACATTTGCGAGAGAATAGAGCAATTCTTTATCAACACTCGTATTTGAAGACAAAAATACATCCGGGATCTTGCCTGAAGACAAAGATGGGTTGGTTTTTGATAAATTCTCTTTTATTGTCATGTCGCCAATGAGCGTAGTCGATGTAAAACGAACGACCCCAGAAACTACAAGGGATAAAAGTGTTGAATCCTCTTTTATATTGATGATCAAAAAATTCCTCATATCACCTTTTGGTATGACTGACTGCGCCATCATACGAGATTCCATTTCAAAACTTATGGGCGTCAAACCGGCAAGTATACACGCCTCTGAAAAATTTTCTATGGTCTTTTTAGGTATCGCGGAAACGCTGAGCAACATATTTCCAGTCCCGTTCCTTTCTTCCTTTTTTATGACATCATATTCAAAGAACACTTCATCAGTTTTGAGAGGAACATTCTCTTCAAGCTTGAACTCGATGGACTCTCTGATATTTGAACCTTTACTGATCGGTATCTGGGTATCAAAAATATATGTTTTTTCTTCTGGAATGGAGATCCGCACAAAATCTGATGAGATCTTCATTTTCACCTCAGAAAGCGCCTTTACAAGAGCACTTTTGTTGATGATCTCGCCATCTTTGATCGTGTTCGGCAGGAGAAGGACTTGTCCAAAATTTTTTATGGGAGAATTTTTTTTTGTATCGGCAAATTCCATATATCGAATAGACTGGTTGCGTATATCAATACCAGCTGCCTTCATGGAAAGATAGTGCGGCGGACGAGAAATTTTTTTGAAAAAATTTGCCTTCATAAAAACTACCGTCAATTATAACAAAAAACCGCCTGAATAAAAGTGATTTTGCCTTCCTTCCAGAGCTTTCTATGATGCCTTCTTTCTTGATTGCACTATCTCAAAAATGACCGGTAAAAATGAGATGAATATGATCAAAAGAATGATCGGCAACAAGTATCCATCAAGATTTGGGATGGTTCGCCCAAGGAAGAATCCCGCCAAGATCACGACAAACGACCAGACAAAACCTCCGACCATATTGTAAATGATAAAATCTTTGTATTTCATATTGCCGACTCCCGCAAGGATGGGAGCAAATGTCCTCACGATCGGCACGAATCTCGCCAGAAAAATGGTCTTGTTGCCATATCTATTGTAAAAGACCTCTGTTCTTTCAATGTGTCTTCTGTTGAAGAAGAATGAATCATCTTTGTTGAAAATTTTTATACCAACCTTCCTGCCAAACCAGTATCCGATGCTATCTCCGAGGATCGCGCAAAGAAAAGCGCCCCACAATATCACTTGTATGTTTAAAATATTTTGGGAAGCTAGAAAACCTGCCGTAAAAAGGAGTGAATCTCCCGGAAAGAAAAAACCGAAAAAAAGACCCGATTCGGCAAAAATAGCAAAAAATAATCCTGCAATGCCAAGAGTCTTCAAAAGCGTGATCGGTTCGATCAATATGAAAAAATTATGTATGAATGTCATTTACCCGAAAAAATTTTTGCTGATAAAAAAGTCATATGCGACATCTTTTGTATAATTTTTGGTATGTATCATGTTCATACAGATTATTATACTACCTTACAAGTGACTTTTTTGCACTGCATCCCTATAAAAATAGGGTGAAAATTTGACCTAAACTTGCATGTAAAACGTTCTTTTGACTGATAGGGTGCATCAGCAAAAACTTTAACGGGTTTTACTTAAATTTTGTTCCTTCCTTAATATGATCCGGCACTTCCATAAGTGCAAATTTTTCTCCATCATGGACTGCAAGAATCATACCGTTACTTTCCAAGCCCATCATTTTTCTTGGGAGAAGATTCGTAACAAATGCGACTTTTTTGCCAACAAGTATCTGTACATCGGGAAAATATGGCGCAATACCCGAAAGTATCTGTCGCGGAGCGGTTTCAGCAAAATCCACAGAAAGTTTCAAAAGTTTGTCAGAGCCAACGATCGGCTCAGCGGAAAGTATCTTGCCAACGGTCATCTCTATCTTTGCAAAATCATCGATGCTGATTCTATTGCTGGTTTGCTTCGCTTCGCTCGCAATGACATTCTTTTTTTCCTGCCTGCTTTTTTCCTTATCAAGGAATGTCTGTAATATGATGGAAGCTGCAGATGCATCAAGCATATCGGTCTTTCCAAATGTTTTTTCTACCTGCATTGAGGACATAAATTCCGGCTCAAGAAAGATCGGAAATTGTATCGTGCTGGCAAGTTCTCTTTTGAAAGAAATGATCTTCGGATTTATCTTATTGTCTTCGCCCTTGTAGTCTTTTGACTCGCCAATGACCACTGCTTCTATGCCAAGCTCTTTGGAAAGGTCAGCTACTTTTTTGACCAATTCAGCATTATTTTCCAAAACGACTTTTGGAAAAGCCATTTTCCCTTCAATATCAGAAATTGCTATTCCTACTCTTTTTTCACCATAATCTATGCCTATATATTTCATACCTCGTTATCATACATGAAAAATGAAAAAATCAAAAAGGCGCATTTTTTGCCCTACAAAAAATGCGCCTTTTTATTCAATTGTAGACTTTAAAAAAGATTATTGATAGAATATTCTCCATGAATACACAATTAGTAAATCAGTCCATCATGGATTATGCATCGGCCCATCCTTCCTTGGTCGCCGCTATCCTTGTTTGGTCGATCGTTTGGAAACTTATTGCGCTCTGGAAGGCAGCGAGGAACAACCATATGACGGTATTTATCGTCCTTGGGATCCTCAATCTTGTCGGGGTACCTGAGATAATTTATTTGGCATATCTCTATTACAAAGGAAAGAAAAATTCAAATCTTCAAGGACAAGCAAATTAAATTAAAATCCGCCTATATAGGCGGATTTTTAAATCTGATCTTTATTTGTCTCTGTCCCAGGAATAATTCTTTCAGTTCCCCATACTATCGCATGTGTACTCCAAAAAGATTTTGATCTTTCCAATTCATCATTATCTCGAATGCTTTTATCCCACGGTTCCCTTTCAGCTTTTGATCCGATAAACGCCGATACAATTTTATATCCGCCGTGGATTTTCTTTAAAATAACCGTGAGAAATGAGGTTGGTTCTAGTTGTTTGTTTTTCACAAAACGAGTCTGACCGCTCCTCATTTTTCTTTGAGCGTAGAGTATTTCGTCTTTTTCACTTGTTTCGACGCATCTTGACTCACCGATTATTTTTCCAAAATCTATACTTTCTACAAAAAAATCCCTGTTCAAAGAATTTATTTTTTCTAACGCTTGTGGCAAGAGAGATTCCATTTCTACATTATCATGAATATGATTATTGGAAGTATTATAGATATTTTCCCCGCTTGATAACTTTCCGATCAAATAAATATTTCCCTCTTTTTGTTCATGTGTATTATCGAGTTTCTCATTCATATCGTAATGCTAGCATTTTTCATATAACTTGCGAATTAACTAATTTTGCGTTAAATTAGCTTCTGTCAGGTTAATTGGAGAGGTGTCAGAGCGGTTTAATGAACCAGTCTTGAAAACTGGAGGGCTCGAAAGGGTCCCGCGAGTTCGAATCTCGCCCTCTCCGCAGAATTTGAAAATCTTATGAATTCTTTTTTTCCATCTGTTGGATGAACACTGCGTACTTTTTATCCTCAATGCTGATGTGGTGGATCCACCAACTTCCGATATATTCTTCGATCTCGAGTATGAGCTCTTTTTTTGATGCTCCTGCTGCCAATCTTTTTTTGAATACTTCATACTGGTCCATAAAACCCCGGTGCAGTGATTTATGAAAATCTATCTCGGGATATTTGTGCTCCTCCATATATTTTTCTTCATATGCAAGATGCCCATCAATATATTCGCTCAAAAAAGAAACTGCTTCATTAATTATTTTATCGCTTGAGCCGGCAAATAAATTGGAGAGAAGGACATTCAATTCATTCAAAAGTTTTTGATGCTGCTTATCGATCGTCTCATCTCCGACCGATATAGCAGGTGTCCATTCAAATAGATATCTCATATATTTTCAAATTATTTTTAAAAAATGCTACTGAGATAATTATACCTTTAAATTTAAATCACATCCACAATCCTCAGCCGCAACTCTTCCTTGCCGAGAAAATAGCTTTTTTCGAGATTTGCGAGCAAGTCTATTTTTTCTCCCGGAGCGATTCTGGCTTTAAAATCCTCGGGTTTTGTGAAAAATCCGATAGCCGATATTGTCCGTCCTTTTGCATTTTTAAAATCAATTTTTAAATGATCTTTTTTCTTACCGAATATCTTCACATCGGAAATGGCGATCTTGGGAAAGACAAATATCGGCTTTGGATTATTCATGCCAAAGGGCGAAAGCATGCTTATATGTTTTTCCAATTCATAATTCACATCATCAATAGTCAAGATCGCATCAGCGATCAATTCTTTTGCTATTTTTTCATCTGTTCCGATCACTTTTTTATATGAATCTTCAAGTGAATCAAGCAAAGCATCGACTTTGTCAAAATGGACCGCAAAACCTCCAGACATCGCGTGTCCGCCATATTCAGAGAATACGTCAGACGAGTTTCGCATCATTTCCACAATATTCACAAAACCGTCAGAACGGCATGAACCTTTGAGTGTTTTCCCTTCTTCTCTACCCCAGAGAAATACTGGGCCATCATGTTCGTCCATGAGCGAGCTCGCGACAAGTCCGAGAAGTGATGGCTTCCAGTCTGGATTCCCTGCTACAAGCACTTTTCTTTTTTTCTCAGGATCGATCTGCTTCCAATGTTTTTTGATCTCTTTGACCATGCTTGCAACGATTCCCTTTCTCTCATCGTTGATTTTGTTCAAATGCTGTGCAAATTTTTCTGCCTCTTCAGGATCTTTTTCCACAAGCATATGAAAAGCGTCTTCTGGCTTTCCCATACGAGATGCCGCATTGATGCGCGGAGAGATCATAAAGCCGATATCGTCTTCAGTGATTGTTCTTTGATCTACTTTAATGATCGAAAGGAGTCTCTGGAGTCCGAGTCGCGGAGATTTTCTCAAAACTCTAAGTCCATAATGCGCGAATATTCTGTTCTCTCCAATGAGCGGAACCATATCGGAAACAGTCGCAATCGCAACCATATCCAGAAGCCATTTTTCCCAACCGTCTTTCACGCCGAATTTTTCTCCATGATTTTTGAGAAACGCCTGAACAAATTTGAAAGACATCCCCGATGCGCAAAGATTCTTTTCCGGATATTCGCACATTGATTGCTTGTGATTGAGCACCGCGATAGCTTCTGGAAGCTGTTCTTTATTCTTTATCAACGTCGGCAAGTGATGATCGATGATAATAAGATCGATCTTGTGTTTTTTTATTTTTTTCGCCTCTTTGATATTTGCCGTACCGCAGTCGACTGTAATGATCAGCTTCACGTCATTTTTTGCAAATTCATCTATTGCTGGCTCATTGAGGCCAAAACCTTCGAGCACGCGATGTGGAATATAATTTTCAAAATTTTCATAGCCAATTTTTTTGAAAAAATCATGGAGAATAACTGCGCCTGGAATCCCATCGGCATCATAATCGCTAAATATTATTATTTTTTCTTTATTTTCGATCGCTTGAAATACTCGTTCCACGGCTTTATCCATCCCTTTTATAAGAAAAGGGTCGAGATTTTCTTCAAAGACTGGGTGCAAGAATTTATCCGCTTCTTGTAGAGTTTTTATGCCTCTATAATAGAGAAGTTTCCGCAAAAGCTCCGGATACTCTGCAAATTCTTTGTTTGTTTTTTCGTCTATTTCCGGTTTTACTGAATAATCGTGCATGGATACATTATAACAGAGAAAACAAAAAGGGGATTTTTGCTCCGCAAAAATCCCCTTTTTGTTTTGTATTTATTTCCCTATCTCTTGTATCAGATCGGCAAAGTCACTGACTTTTAAACTTTCTCTGCCGACAAGAAGTCCGTTCACATTTCCCTTTTCCACAATATTTTTTGCATTTCCTTTTGTGACCGAACCGCCATACAATATCAAAACTTTTTCTATCTCATTCTTGCCCAAAAGATCGCTGATCACCCGCTTGATGAAGATCGTCATTTCATGGAGCTCCTCCGGTCTCATCGCTTCTCTCTCTGATCTGCCGATCGCCCAGACTGGCTCATACGCAATAACCAGATTTTTTACAAATTTTCTTGGCAATTTTCCAAGCGCACTTTCTATCTGCCTCTGTATCTCTTCATATTGGCTGCCATGATGGTTTCTTTCTTTCTCACCAACACATAAGATCACTCTCAAACCCTCTTTTAAGACAGCGAGAAGTTTTTCTCGAACAATTTCGTCTGTATCGGAAACCGCTCTTTTTTCGGAATGACCGACGATCACATACTTTATACCCGCTTTTTTAAGCATTTCTGGGCCAATCTCTCCTGTATGAGCGACACCCTGCCCCGCAAAGACATCTTGAGCGCCAAGAAATACTTTTTTTGATCCAGAAATAGTCTTTGCAACTTCGTTTAAAAATATAAAGGGAGGACAAATGACAAGTTTTACGGATCCAAAGATCTTTGCATGCTTTGTGATCTCTGAGGAGATCATTCTTGCCTTATCAAGCGATTCCGGGTTCATTTTCCAGTTTGCCACAACTAATTTTGTTTTTGAAATTTTCATAACTGCCGTATTATACCATTTTCAATATATTTGTTATAATGTCATCAGTATGCAAAATCAAATTTCTTGGAAAGTTCTCGAATATAAAAGAAAAGAAAAAACGACTGATTGGTATTGGGCGGTCATCATTATTGCACTCTCGATCGCTGTTACTTCTTTTATTTTACAAAATGGACTTTTTGGAATTTTTATCATTCTTGCAACAGCAACACTCCTCGCATTTTCCGTAAAAGAACCTCGATGGATACAAGTGATGGCAGATCAGCGCGGACTTACCGTCGGCAATGATGTATACCCCTTTGCGACACTTCATGAATTCTGGGTAGATATCAGCGAAAAAGGAAATGAAAAAATAATCCTCAAATCCAAAAGATCGATCATGCCGCTTATTATCGTGCCGATCGAAGGAGACCATCATTTAAATATCCGTGAATTTTTATTGCAATATCTGCCGGAAAAAGAGCTTCATGAACCACTCGCCCAAAAGATCATGGAACGACTTGGATTTTAACTTATAGCTTTTTGGCTTTGTAAGTGATAAATTACATGCGGCGAAACTTTCAGTTTCGCCGCATTTGAAGATTCCTCCCATCGTTCAATGGATAGGACAAACCCTTGCGAAGGGTTAGATGTAGGTTCGATTCCTACTGAGAGGACAATTTTAAAAAACTGCTTAAAGGCAGTTTTTTAAAATTGTCCTCTCAAGCAAGTAAATAGTTTTACTTGCTCGTAGGAATCGAAAAGGTTCCCCCTATTTTCGAAAAGCTTTGCTTTGAGAAAATGGGAAACCTGTACTGACCCTGTAAGGGTCGATAGTATTATATTTTTGGTGTTTAAAAAGTCGCCCTTCAGCGACTTTTTAATTTTTCCTATTTCTTTGCTTTCACTTTATTTACAAGCGTTGTAATTCTTGATTTTAATCTAGCGCCGGTATTTTTCTTGAGGAATTTTATCTTTACCGCCTTATCTATCGCTTTGTACATTTCCGGGAGCATTTTTTCTGCATCCTTTACTTTGTTCTCCTTGAGAAGCTTCTTGAGATCTTTCAAGACAGAATCTATCTTGTTCTTTCTTCGTGCATTGAAAACCTGTTTTCTCTCGGCGACTCTGAGTGCTTTTTTTGCTGATGTTATTATTGGCATTTTTAAATTAAATTAATGTCTTCTTCAAAGCAATCTGAGACACAAACTGCTTTGCTTAATGTAGCAACAGACTAACACAATTTTCTTTTTCAGGCAAACAGTTTTCAAAAAAGCTCTGTGATATAATATCCAGGATATGATCGCAAAAATAGAAGGTGTTGTGTGGGATGTAAATCTTAAATTCATCACGGTCGGCGTTGGCGGCATCGGATTTAAAGTGTACACGACAAATGAAGCAAAGGAAGTTGCTCACAAAGGCGATACTATTTCCCTTTTTACTCACCTCGCTGTGCGCGAAGATGCGCTCGATCTTTATGGCTTTCTTTCTGAAGAAGAACTCGGCTTTTTTGAAATGCTTATTTCAATTTCCGGTATCGGACCAAAGACGGCGCTCAATGTTTTAAATGTCAGTTCTGTCCCTGCACTGAAGCGAGCGATCGGAAGCAATGACACATCTCATCTGATAAAAGTTTCCGGTATCGGCAAGAAAGTCGCAGAGAAGATCGTTCTCGAGCTGAAAGACAAAGTAGTTGGTGAAACAAGCGATATCAGCCTCCGAGATGAGGTAGATACGATAGAAGCGCTCAAAACGCTTGGCTACTCGCAAAAAGAAGCTCGTGATGCGATCAAAGAAGTTGAGAAACATTTCACAAAAACATCGGACAGAATAAAAGAAGCTCTTAAAATTTTAGGGAAATAAATAAAAACTAAAAGCCGCGCCCTTCGGGCGCGGCTTTTAGTTTTATTGTTGGATGGAATAAATCGTGCATTCAGATGGTTGATATGTAACCGAGTAGCATGTCCCGCCATTTTCCACAGTACAAGGTATAGTTTGTGACGGCTGATACGCACCGCCAAGTGCTGTACATTGCGATTGGCTTATACTTCCTATCTGACATGTTCCATTTGAATTCCACATTCCCCCAACACTTCCACAATTATTTTGATTGGCTGGTACTGTTCCGTGGACCGGTCCTGTCGAATTTGAATATTGGATCCAATAAATTGTACAAAATGGTGCAGAAATATTCTGAGGACAAGGTTGGTTTGGTAAGCAGGACGGTGACGATACTGGCTGATACACACCACTAAGAGTGTTGCACTGGGCTTGGCTGATGTTCCATATTGAGCATGTCCCATTTGAATTCCACGCTCCTCCAATGCTTCCACAATTACTTTGGTTGACTGGCACTGTTCCCTGAGTTGTCCCGTATGTTGGGTTCGAATTTGAATACTGTACTGCCGGCTGATTTATAACGGTCTGTCCTTGATACTGCACCGATGCATTTGAATACGTCTCTGTATTCTGCTGAACTTGATTTTGATCCTGCACTGTACTTGCTGGAGTATTTACTTTTGTACCGCCGCTGAATGCACCCAAAAACACAGCCACAAAAACAATGATTATGATAAGACCAAGAAAATCAGCGGATTCACCACCCGAACTTCCCCCTTTGGGTCCTCCTTTTCCTTTAGCATCAGCCATAGTATGTCTATTGTAGTAGTTTTTGATGCACTGAGCAATAGTGTGCGCTTCTGCCGCCGACTTTGATTCTTTGTATGATCCCCGTACAACCTTTCATTTTGCACTTCTCTCCCGTTCTTCTATAGACCTTATGAATATCTTGATACCCACCCCTCTCGCCGAGTGGATTCCTATAATCCGACATTGAATCTCCGCCGAGCCTTACTGATAACTTCAAGATCTTCAAAATACTTTTATATAGCAATTTTAATTTATTTTCAGGGATATTCTCAACTCTTTCGAGCGGATGTATTCCGGAAAACCACAATACTTCGTCAGAATAAATATTCCCGATCCCCGCAATGAGCTCTTGGTCCATGAGTATTGTTTTTATCCTGCCTCGTGGTTTTAAAGCAAGCCTTTGTTTGAAAATGGTGTATGTAAAATCTTTATCGAGCGGTTCCGGACCGAGTTTTTTCAGATCGGCAATGGTGCCCAATTTGTCAGTTTCAAAGACAAAAACTTTTGCAAATTTTCTCATATCTGACAAGACAAGTGTGTTTTTGTCAGACAAACTAAACGCTAAGTGGATGAAACGATTGAACGAGTCGGTGAGGGGACCATCCTTCGGAGGGAGCCACGTAGTACCATCAAACGTATATCTGCCATACAGGAAGTGTCCGGTCATCTTCATATGAACAAGTATGGTTTTGTTACCCGAAACACTTATGAGCACGTTCTTGGCCATTCTTTTTACGCCCAGCACTTTTTCCCCAACGACCTCTTTCTTAAAGATCTTAAAATAATTTTTGTCCTTTATGTTGTTTTTTCCCACATGAAATGAGGAGTCATAGTCCGTCCACACGTCCAAGATCCGAAGACCTTTTATCTTCTTGTTCAAAATATTCACGGTGGTTTGGACTTCTGGAAGTTCAGGCATGATTCAAGTGTAGATTAAAAACCTGGAAATGCAAAGACGGGCTTGCCTTCGACAAGCCCGTCTTTGCATTTTTCTAGTATTTATTAGTTAACATCTAACAGTTTTCTCAACTCTTCCCTCGCCACTTCCGCATCGCTCCATTTTTCTTTCACCCCATTTGCTCGCATGATATACGGATCGGTTCCCTTTCCAGTAATGATCACAACGTCTCCCTTTTTCGCTTTTTTTATTCCCAAAGCTATGGCCATTCTTCTATCCATAATGATCTCAGGTTTTTTGCTTTTGAAATATTGTGTCATATCCTCTACGATCTCTCTCGGATCATCATCATAAGGGTCTTCATCGGTCAAAACGATCTCTTCGCAGTATTTGTCGGCAATTTCCGCCATTTCCTTTCTTTTCCATTTATCTCTCCCCCCGCCGCAGCTTCCCAAGATCCCGATCTTTCTTTTATTTGGAAATGCTTCATAGATCGCTTTCAGAGATTCTGGCGTATGCGCATAGTCCACGATCACCGTGAGATCTTGTTTCGGCGAAACTTTTATATCTTGAGCTCTGCCTTTTATTTCTCTCAGTTCTTCAATTCCATTTTTTATGGTCTCCAAATCTATATTCTCCGTTTCTGCATATTTGATCGCACCGAGCATATTATAGATATTAAACTTGCCAAGAACAGTAGCGTAAATCTTCATTCCTTTATAAATAAATTCTGTACCGTTTTCAGAAAGTGCAACAATCTCAACATCGTCCATTGAATACCCAATCTTTTTTTCAATATTAAACTTTAAAAATTTCTCTGACTCAACATCATCGCTATTTACGATAATGCATGTATTTTTCTTTCCAGATTTTTCAAGACTTTTTGCAATAGAAAGTTTTGCTGCCACATATTTTTCATAGCTGCCATGCGATTCAATATGCTCCGGTGCAAGATTCGTAAAAATGAGCGCATCCAAATCTATGAACTTATTTCTGTAAAGTTTCGCCGCTTCTGAAGAAATCTCAAGAACTGCATATTCGCATCCTGCATCAACTGCATGTCTTAAAAATCTTTGCATGAAAAACCTTCCCGGTACGGTCATTTTGTACATGTTCGGTTTTGAATCATCTCCGATCTTAAACCTGAGCGTGCCAGCAAGCGCTGTTTTTTTTCCGGCTTCTTCCAAAATAGAATTTATAAATTCAACGGTCGATGTCTTGCCTTTTGTACCGGTCACTCCAACGACTTTTATTTTTTTAGATGGAAATCTATATATGATCGCACCTGCCAAAACGAGTGAGTAATGGTAAATTGGCTGGCCCATTTTATAGAGCTTTCTTGGTATGAATTTTTCTATTGTTCTTAGAATTTTATTGAGCATTATTTAAGTATTATAAACTATCCATTCAAAATTCCATATCCGGCAATACCGAACGCCACAGAAACATTGAGTGATTCTTTTTTACCTGACATTGGAATTTCAGCGATGACATCCGCACATTTGATGATCTTTTTATCCACTCCATCAACTTCATTCCCCATCACCAAAGCGACAGGATATTTCACTTTTATTTTTTTAGGATCAACAGATCTTCTATCTTGCTCGATTGCGATGATCTGAAATCCCTCTTTTTTTAATTTTTTAACAATAATCAAAGCATCCTTCACGTATTTCCACTCGATATCTCTTTCAGCCCCAAGAGCCACTTTTGCCAAGTCTTTTCTCGTTCTCCCAAATCTATCGATCGGTGTCGGTGTCACTCCGCATAGATATATTGTATCTATCCCCAGAGCATCCGAGGTACGAAAAATGGACCCGACATTATAAACACTCCTTATATTATCGAGTACAACCACTTTCTCAATTTTTTTCATTGCGCTTAAAATATACACTAAAATAAACTATTTAACACGCTGCGAGTTTGCGGACCTGCTCCACCGGTATTCACAATATCATTTGTCGTTTGAAAGACTTTGACCGCATTTTTCGTGCATGCACCAAAAATACCGGTGAAAGGACAGCTATTGCGCCCCTTACTGCTCGGCGGATAAAAACCAAGCTCGGACAAAGCATACTGGAGTGCAAGCACATCAGTCTTTTTTGCTTGAGAGAGGATGAGATTTGATCTCCAATCATATGAAAAAGTCGGGGTTTCTTTTCTTTTTCCTAAAAAATAATCGTCCAAGCCTAAAACGGTTGCATGAGCCATTGCAGTCGATGAAAGATCAAAAAATCTTGTTGAGATGATCGGTTCATAGATATATGCATATTCTATAAGTATGCTTGGTGTTTGAAGCGTCTCATTTGATCCAAGCGCAAGCAGGTCAGAATCTTCTATCACCCCATCGCTGTTTATCTTTTTCAATTCCGTGGAAGCATTGCTCGCATTCCAAATATCTCCGAGTCTTTTTGCAATGTCCGTGCCAACCGTTTTTGCCGGTTCATGATTGGGCAACGTATTGTCCGGAACATACACGACATATCCGTCAAAGATCCCTCCGGAAATTTTACGCGATCCATAATCATTGAAATGCACATTAATGACGAGATTATATCCTTGCTCATCTGTCCACATATTTGTCGCAAGTAATTTATATGCAATTTCTGGCGTAGCCGTCTGATGTATGACTTGTTCCGTGGGAACGATCACACCATTTGCTATCTTTGCATCTGTAATGTTCTTCTGTCTCGTGTAAAAAGATTCGACACTATTTCTATTATTATTGAAGTAATCAGACAATTCTTTTGTATATCCGTTTGTATCGCGGGAAACTGTGATGGAAAGCTGCGAATCTTTTCTGAGCTCCGTCGCTAATTTTCCTGCCAAAACAAGATTGAGATCCGCTTCCCTGACTCCCTGAAAAATAGTGCCGAAGTCCTGATCATCGTGCCCCGGAACAATGAGTATCTTTATCGTGTGTCCTGTTTGATAGAGCCACGGCAGGTCTTTGGATGTTTGTGCAAAAGAAAAGACAGGAATAAAAAATAGTGCAAAAATAATAACTGTCTTTTTTAAAAAATCCATTTGCATATAGTATAACGCTTCATGTGATAAAAATCTCGATCATTCTCATATCTGGCATGTTGCATGATTTTTATTTATGATAGAATACTCCCTATGATATTGAATACATTTCCCAATCTGCTGACATATGGAATTCTCTCTCCGCTCATACTCAGAGTCGTGCTTGGCTTCATTGCGATAGATCTCGGATATCTAAAACTTGGCAAAGAACATGATTCATGGAAAGAACTTTTTGAAACGATCCATTTCCGCCCTTCACATCTCTTTGTGAAGCTTCTCGCATGGGTTGAGATACTCGGCGGACTCATGCTTCTCTTGGGGGCATATACGCAGGTTGTGGCGATTGTCTTTTCAATAGCATTTTTCTGCGAAAGCATCGTGGAATACCGCGAAGAAAGCCTCGAAAAAAGAAATTTTCCTTTTTATATTCTTCTTCTTACAATATCTCTCTCGCTCATTTTCTTGGGAGCCGGGGCTTTCGGACTTGATTCAATGCTCTAGAAAATAAATTCCATTTCATAAAATACAAAAGGGATTTTTGCTCCGCAAAAATCCCTTTTGTTATGATTCCCGAGCCAAATTGACAAATATTTCGCTTATCTGTAGAGTAATAGTTAGAAGAGATTGTCCTGACGGTCAAAAAACACTTAGGAGATTAACATGCTCGCGATCGATTTTTCGGAATATCAAGGTCTAACCCATAGTGAGTACATCGCTGTCATAAAGAAAGAGTGGCTGAAACTTTTCTCAGAAGCCAAAAAAGTGACTGTGCCGATGACACTCGACGAGTCCCGAAAGGAATTCCCCTATAGACCTTTTCTGACGCAGGGAAAGCACAGGATATCCGTGGAATCCCACTTCGGCGGGACAAAACATGGCGATCTCGAGCTTTTAAGGTTAGGTGAAGGAGAACCATGCAAAACATGTTCTGCCCCGACTGAAAAGAAGTGGCTTTCAGGAGCGGGAATATGTCCCGACTGCGATGGTCGCGCTGAGACAAACGGTTACGACCCTCACCAGAAGCCTTAGCAAGTCGTGTTGTATTGAAAAGCCGCCCCCTTGTTAGGAGGCGGCTTTTTCCATGTATGAAATTATTTTTTTGAACAGCACTTGCACATCTTGCTGCATCCGAGAACTATCAAGATGATAGGCCAGATGATATTGACAGCCATAGCGGTAAGAACCCCGATGTTTCCGAGCAAAAATGTAAGGCCAATGAGCACAAGAGCCCATGACATTATTTTGTGGTGTGGGCAGTGGCACATTTTATCCCCCATTTGGTTATTGTTTGGATTTTCCATATATTTGAAATATTAAAAAGTGAATAGTATCGACCGTGTGAATTATATCATGAATTCAATATGCAAATAAAAAGCCCCGAACGATCTCCTGTCGCCGGGGTGTGTGATTTGATGAATTATGCCGATTTACCAAGATTCACTTCTCTCGCTCGTCTCGCCGCTTCATCGGCGATTATTTTTTGTTCTCTCGCTTTTTTCTCCGCCTCATGCTGTTCAGCTGCCTCTGGAGTGGTTTGGTCTGGCCTTTCGGTCACCTCTTCCGACTTTTTTGAAAGCTCTGACGCTTTGGCGATTCCACCTGGTACAAAACAAAATTCACTTGTAGAAAGATCTGCTTTCTTAGCATCCTTTCCTTTGGTAAGATGTTTTCCGCTGCTCCCTACTTTGTATCTCGGTTTGATTATTACCTTGGGGGGCATCTTCACCTCCGGATGTTACAAAAGCTTGATACTGCAACCTCCGCTATAAATTTTACTCCCTATATAATTTCTGTCAATTATTTTTCAAAAGAAAAGGGCGGCCATACAATATGGCCGCCCGCACGGTTACTTCTATACCCTGGGTTGCTCGAGAAACCATCGATCGATCCTTTCCTTATGCTCGATGGGAAAAAGTGCATTGAGATTGGGTCCAAAGAAAACCATAGTTTCCGCAGGTTGAATTTCATTTTCCTTTAAAAATTTGCGGAATTTTTCAACAAGCTTTTCGTTATTGGTAATTTTGATCCTAACGAGACAATCGATCTTGAGTGGCATGGGAATTTCCTCTCCAACAGCAAAATGGTGTCTATCTGTTGCTCCATAAAACATATTGGCATATTAATTTTTAAAGTCAACAAAAGTACATTTTTACATTATTAGGTTTTCTCCTTTAACCTGCTATACTCCATCCATGTGTTTTTCAGCATCAGCAAGTTTTGTTGCAAGTGGTGGACTCGCCGTGCTTGGCGGAGCTTCTTTTGCAATCGCCAAAAAAGAAGACAAATTTCTTGCGGCCGTCCCTCTCTTGTTTGCTGCTCAGCAAGGTATTGAAGGTATTCAATGGCTCTATTTAAACAACGGTTCCTCATCACTTCTTGCAGGCTATGGTTTTTTATTCTTCGCCCTTATCGTATGGCCAATATATGTGCCGACCTTTGTCTTTATTTTAGATAAAAAACGGCGAAAATTTTTAAAATGGTTCATATTTCTCGGAGTTGCTGTCGCTCTGTATTTCCTCTGGCTGTTACTCACGCAATCTCTGGCCATACGCGAGCTCAGGGCATGCGTCAATTATGCTTTCCCTATTCCATTTAAAGATCTTGTAAATACTGGGTATCTCCTTGCGATCTTCGGACCATTATTTATTTCCGGGCGTGAAGCGTTTCGATGGTTCGGCGGAGTGATCCTCATCCTTGCGATCATTTCCTGGTTTTTCTTTACGGTAAACCTGGTCTCCGTCTGGTGTTTCTTTGCCGCCATCGTCAGCTCAATATTTTTCGTATATATAAAATACAAAAGCAAGCATAGATATACGAATTTGTAGTCATGATTTTTTCTCAGTAAAATAAAAACACCTGCTCTATCGCAGGTGTTTTTATTTATATATTATATTTATTTTTTTCCAGCACCTTTTTCGCCATCTGTATCTTTAGCAGACCAGCCGAGGAATATACCGATGAGACCCAAGATCACGAGAGCCCACATCAAGAATGTTGAAAAGCTTGATGTAAGACCGATGAGTCCAAGTACCAATAAAATAATACCGATCGTTAAAAGTCCATTTTTTTGCATATGTTTAATTAAATTACTTGATAAAAACTATCATCACACAATACTTCTTATTCCTTCAGATCTTTTCTTATGGTTTCAAAAACATCATTACCTATCCTATTGACCTTCTCACCTATCTTCTTGGCTTGCGCAATATATTTTTTACGCTGCGGCTGTTCTTTTTTCCATTCTTTCCGAAGTATCTTCGCTGTTTTCACAGTTTCCTTATTCGCCTTCTTGATAAATTTTCCTGTTTTCTTTGCGAAACCTTTAGCGACCGCTTTTATTTTCTTCGCCATTTTTTTACTATTTTTTTTGTTTTTCATAATACACTTATTATATCACACAAAGGGACTGTTGTATTTGTGATCATCTACACGATCAAACTGAACACAAAGATGATCACCACAAATGTCACAAGATTTGAAAGTGAGTCAGAAAAGAATTTCTTCCATCGGAGTTTTAGATCGCAATTTCCCCATAGCAATGCTTGCCCGATTGTCGGTATGGTAAAACAAAGCCAGATGCTCGCCACTTCACCATAGGTAGCTAGAGAGCTGAGACCAAAAGCTTTTTGCTTTATCATGACAAAAGCAATGAAAGCAGATGTTAAAAAAGAAAGAAACATTTGCCCAAGATAATATTTCCACATCTTTGGTTTCATTTCTTGCATCTTTCTTTCCTGTTCTTCTGTGGAAAGTTTAGAAAAGCCGGTTGATTCCAAATGAAGTCGTCCCATCGGAGTCTTCATTGAATACCAAAATGTCCCGATCACTGCACTGATAATGGCGCCCAAGATCCCAAGTAAAATTATCATTATAAATTTGTTTAATATTATTTAAATTTTTAATCCATAAATTATAACATGAAAGATTGTGCTGGGTGGAAGGAGTAAAATATGAATATGGGGAAATAAAAAGAGGCTTGCATTTTTGTATCGCAAGCCCCTTTAACTGACCCGTGCTTTGTTTTAAGCCTCCATTCCTACGCGCGGAAGAAACCGCTCATGTGCTGTTAACTCCTCATACTTTTTGTAAACTTTCTCGTGCCCGATAATGATTTGATCTTCGGGTTCAAGCATGTACCTGCAGAACTTGCAGTCCATGAGAACCTTGCCGTTAATTTTACGCTTGGCAACGATCCACGCCGAGTTACCGAGTACCCGCACGTCTTTCCCTCGGTAAATCAACATTTTTCTTCCAAACCCCGTGAAATAGGAGATTCGCTCCTCTCCACGCCTCGGTCCCATATTTACCGAGTATTCGAGTCTCAAAATCTTAGTTATGGAAGCTGCCAAAAAGTACAAACATCTTTTAAAAAACATGTTCTTCTCCTTTGGTTGCTAACCAAAAAAATTTACCCACCTGAAACTTACATTACAATAAGTACACAAAAAAGTCTAGCTGGTGGAAATTTAGACTCGAACTTTTAGATTTTAGATGAGAAGTTATAATAAGTTCAATTCCTTTTTGGATGCCTTCAAACAAGTCTTAATCTAAGCCGTGATTTTGATTGTGGTCACAAGTCTTTTTCTGCTGAAAAAGCTCGCGACCCCGCCTCGCGCCGTCGCGCTCCGGCTCGCACAATTGAAAAAGCCACATTCAAGTGGCTTTTTCAATTGTGCCCCACGTTATGCGAAATTGGAACGCTATTTTAATATTCATCAAGCAATTCAAAGAGACTTTCGGCCAAGAAGAAGCCGAGTGTGTCTCTGCACCCTGAGATTGTATTCCTGTCCCCGTATCAGGTTATGCGTTGTGATTTTTCCGAGTTCTTTCTTGTTCTACGACTCGCTTCCGGTTTGCCTTGATCTCCGCACAACGCTTGAGTGCCTTCCGTTCTTCCGAATCAAAGAGGAAATCATATGCCGAAGGGACCTGGACCTCCTGCTTTACACCAGTTTTCTTCTCAAGAAAACACTCAAGAGCGAGTTGAACAAGGCTATAGGTAAGTTCCCGAATTCGCGCCACTTCTTCATCCGGTGCATCCTGTAATGATGGTTCAAGTTCTCGTATTTGTTCAAGACTAATCATGTGTTTATAAGTTAATAAGTAAAAATAATATGAATTCGAACAACGTAGCCAAATGGCTACATTTCCACCCCTTACCCAAAGATCAGGGAGAACGTATAGTTAATGACATGGATATAAATAATATCGGATCATGTATCCGAAGGTATAGGAATGAGAAAAGGTTATCGCAAGATGAATTATCAAAACTCTCGGGTGTGTCCTACAACACCATTGTGAAGCTTGAGAGGAAGACCGTGCCAGCGAATCCGACGATTGGGACGTTGAGAAGGATTTCGGGAGTGTTAGGTATGGAAATTGGTGAGTTGATTAAGGAATCGTAAATGAAAGTTATCAAAACTCGATAACTTTTGTGAATAACTAATTGGTGTTATAGTTATAGAGATTTTATTCTTTCAGTATGATTCAATTATCAAATATAAAGTTAGCTATAGCTTTTATCGCAGCTCTACTGACCGTTGTTTCATACTACCCGTATTTTCGAGATATCTTCAAAAGAAAAACGACGCCGCACATGTATACGTGGCTCATTTGGGCGATAACACAAGGAACGGCAACGGTAGCAATTTTGTACGGGGGTGGAAATTTCGAAGCGTTAAGTACAGCGGTGGGGACTATTTTTGTTATTGTTATATTTCTGCTTGCCTTTAAATATGGTACGAGAAATGTTACAAAAAATGATACCGTTCTTTTGATACTAGCCTTGCTTGCTATCTTTGTTTGGTGGCAATTACATAACCCAGTGCTTGCCGTCTTGATGATTACTGGAATAGACGCTATTGGTTGTATTCCGACTATCCGGAAAACACTTGAAGAGCCATGGAGCGAAACGCCGTCCTTTTGGATCTTAATGGCAATTGTAAATATTCTTATGATTCTTTCTGCCACCCAATACAATTTCTTTACTATGGTTTATGTGGTCATGTTGTTAGTGGCAAATATAACAATATGGACTATATGCCTTGTTGGAAACAAAAATCTGTTCAAGGGTACGATTATTGAAAATAGTTTGAGTGATAAAAGCATTCTTAAAAAGTTGAAAATAGAAAATACATCCAATGCAGGTGACTGGACACTTGATGACGTGCTTCTCAACAAAAATCAAATTCCTGAATTATCAAAATATCTCGCAGATGGACCATGGTATATTCATCTTTGGCAGCCAGGAAAAGACGAGGTGAAGATTGTTTTCAAGAATAAAATATTCACGATTCAACATTCTGACAAATCCACATGGGAAAACGCAATTACTTATGGCAAAGCGCTTGGTATACCAGAAGAACAGTTAGATTTTCCTATCAAATAAGTATTCGTAATCATTAGGGTTCCACTCGCATTGGCCCATTACCTGTTCCAACCATTTTTTATTCTGAAAAAACCAGGATTAAAGCCAGATTTAGAATCATAGTATTTAAATACGTGATGTGCGCCCAGTAGGAATCGGACCTACGACCGTCTCCTTAAAAGGGAGCTGCTCTACCAACTGAGCTATGGGCGCATTATTACATTAGAAATACAAAACAATAACCGAGAAAATATAACAATTTTTTTGCAAAATGTCCAATTTATAAGCTCAAAATAAATTTCTCAAGTCCGACATAAAAATCAACATTTCCACGATGCGCTTCGTGATACATTTCCACAAGTTTTTCCAAAAGTGTCTCGAGCTCGCCGTCTTTATAGTTTCGTGCGTATTCATGAGCCTTTTTAAATGGATATTCTTTCATTCTCGCTTCTTCAGGAGTTTTGCACAGCTTTCCAAGCAACATGCTTTTGACCTGCCAAAAAAATATTCCGTGTACCTCTTCAGCCGGTACTTGTTCAGCCAGTGCATCTTGATAAAGCACCCATAATCCCCTTTTGTCGCGTCTTCCAAGTGCGTCAGCAAATTCAAAAAAGTCTATCTTCTCGCCGATGAGAGCAAGTTTTTCCTTTTTGTTCAAAGTTTTCTCGGCTTTTATGAATTCTTGGACTTTCTCCGCATTTTTTTCTATCTTTGCAAGGCTTGTCTTGTCCATCTTTCCTTCGGCAAATATGAAAATATTGTCTGATGCGCCAATCTCCTTGATATTTTTCAAAACAACTTCTTTATTTTCTTTGTTGTCAAAAGTTTTATAAAAATAGACGATATATTTATTGGAAAAAAGAGCCTGACCACTGGTAAGCTCGGCAATTTTGTTTGATGACACATCTTCATCGCCGATTTTTACGAGCGTAGCATCCGGTTTTTTAACAAGCAAAGAATCAATCGTGACTTTCGCCTTTTTTCTTGCTGATTCCGTGTCAGTCCCGTAATAAAAGTAGATCATTGCTCAAATGATATAGTTTAAAGAGTGAAAAGTCCAACTTGATTTTTCTATGATATGGACTATAGTGTTTTCAGAAGTAAGTTGAGTGAAGTGTAGATTTTTTCAATACCACAACCTGAAAACGGAGGCTGACATGATCAGCATCAGTTTAAGTAAAAAGGACATGTACCGCCTGCTCGCAAATCTCGTGATCATCATTTTGATTGCGATAATGACTACTGCTGAAGTTGCAGTTATGTGCGGTTACATGAAAAATTGGCACACTGGGCTGATGTGGGCAGGTTCTGTCTTATGGGGAATCGCAGCATTGATACTTTGGTTCCTCACTTGGATGGAGGACGGAGATGCTGATCCGTTACAGTTGGCTTGTACCGGCATCACGATAATATCAATTGCTGGTGTGTGCCTACCGAAAGCGTCTCTCTTGCCTGAAGCTGCCCTCTTTTTGAACATGACTGGGTGGTTGTACTTCCTTTATATGATGCTGCGTGGAAGTTTCAACACCTGGGTGAAATGGAATTACACGGGTTGACTGGGCTCTACCAAAAGGTGTTCAGATTTCGCTCTTGCGAAACCTGAACACCTTTTTTATTTTATTTAAATATAATGAGAGCGCTTGCTGCGATCGTAGCCGTCTCTGCTCGAAGAATTTGCGAACCTAAAGAAAATGACTTTATGTTCCTATTCTCAAAAATGTCTCTTTCATTTTCAGTCCAGCCGCCTTCTGGGCCGATGAGAATACCTATTTTGGTAGCGGAAAGTTTTTCAAAAGCCTTTGAAAAACTTTCCGCTTCAAAATCCAGTGCGAATAATTCTCCATCAAAATTTTCAATCGCACTTTTGAGATCCATTGGCTCAAAAATTTCTGGCAACTTTACTTTTCCAGACTGCTCACTCGCCTCTTTTGCTATATTTTCCAAGCGTTCAATATTTAAATTTTTCTTCTCGCTCCTTTCAGAAAGGATCGGATGATATGCACGTACGCCGATCTCAGTACATTTTTCCACAATAAGCTCGAAATTATCTTTTTTTATGATCGATTGAAAGATATGCAGCTCGATTTTCTGGTCATTTTTGACTTTATTTTCCTTATCAATCAAAATTATTGCCTCTTTTCTGGCAAGAACTTTGAAATATCCTTCGAATTCTTTGCCGTTTCCATTAAAAACGATCACTCTATCACTCGCCTGCAGCCTGAAAACTTTCGTCCATTGGTGCAAAAGCTCTGGATCCTCGATCCTGACCTCTTTCCCTTTTTCTAAATCTTCTTGTGTGTAGAATCGATGTAATCTCATTTGTATAAGTATAAGGAAATAGGAAAAATAAGCAAAATTTGAATATTTGCCTTCTCCTTACTTTTGTTATATCTTTAGATTAATAGGTCAATTTAATTTAAAAAAAATATATGAATTTAATACCCACTGTCATAGAAAAATCGCAATTTGGCGAAAGAGCATACGATATTTATTCGAGACTTTTGCGAGAAAGGATCATATTCTTAACCGGCGAGATAGATGATGATTCGGCAAATATTGTCATTGCTCAGTTGCTTTTCTTGCAATCTGAAGATCCAAAAAAAGATATCAGCCTGTATATTAATTCTCCCGGAGGACTTGTTACAGCGACTCTTGCAATCATTGATACGATGAATCATATAAAATGCGATGTATCTACTGTCTGTGTAGGACTTGCGGCAAGCGGCGGAGCATGGCTTCTTTCTGCCGGAACAAAAGGAAAGAGATATATCTTGCCAAATGCGGAAGTAATGATCCATCAACCGCTTGGAGGTGCTCAAGGCCAAGTTTCAGATATAGAGATACGCACCAAACATCTCTTAAGAATGCGGGATACATTGGGTAAGATGATGGCAAAACATACCGGACAACCTCTTTCAAAAGTTGAAAAAGATATTGACCGCGATTATTACATGTCGGCAGAAGAAGCCAAAAAGTATGGCATTATCGATAAAGTGATCTAAAAAGCAACAAAAACTACACAAAAGGCCGATTTTGCAAGGCATTATCGGCCTTTTGTTTAGTTTCTTTAAGATGATACATTACCTTTACTTTTCCCCAAAATTACGATATTGTTAGAGTGTTGAAATTTATTTAAGTTAATTTTAAAGATTCCGTTTTTTACAGTTTTCATCAAGCAATATGTTTTTACACAATCAGAAAATTCACGTGCACCATCAGTTCAAGCACAGACAAACTACATAAAGCTGCATAAAAAGTCTAAAAGGCGGTCTTTTAGCGAACATGTCATTAAAAATAATAATTTTTCTCGCAGGCTCGGGGATCCTCGGCATTGCGATAGGTTATTTTTTGCGACTCATCATATCACTCGGCAAGAAAGGTTCTGTGGAACTTGAGATCCGAAGGATGATGCTTGAAGCGGAAGAAAAAGCCAAGAAAACCGTTATTGATGCGGAAACAAAATCCGTGGAGATAATGAAGGATATCAAGAGAGAAACAAAGGAAAAAGAAGATAAGTTTAAAGTAACGGAAGAACGCCTCATTAAAAAAGAGGGACTTCTCGATCAAAGACAGACGGATATCGATAAGGAAGTCGAAAATCTCAAGCAAAAGATAGCCGAAGTAAAGGAGATCAAAGACAAAGCGGATAAAATTGAAGCGCAGAAAAATACTGAGCTTCTTGCTATTTCCCATTTATCAGAAGATGAAGCAAAGACAAAATTGTTCTCATCAATGGAGAAAAAGTATGAGGAAGATCTTATGGGCAGAATGAAAAAGCTCGAGGAAGGAGGCGAGGAAAAATTGAATAATGTGGCAAAAAGCATTTTGGTCACTTCTATTCAAAGACTTTCAACCTCAGTCGCAGCTGACGTCATGTCCACAATACTCAGCATTCCATCCGATGAAATGAAGGGAAAGATCATCGGAAAAGAAGGAAAGAATATCAAAGCATTTGAACGAGTCACTGGAGTCGAGGTCATTGTTGACGATACTCCAGGTATTATTACCATATCTTCTTTTGATCCTATCAGAAGACAGACCGCAAAAGCCGCTCTTGAGATACTTCTGCAAGATGGCAGAATTCAGCCAGCAAAAATAGAAAAAGCTGTTGAAAAAGCGCAGCAGGATATCAATAAGATCATCAAAGAAAAGGGTGAACAGGCTGCATACGAATGTGGAGTTGTGAACCTTGATCCGCGAGTTCTTGCGATACTTGGACGCCTTCATTTCAGAACGAGCTACGGACAAAACGTCTTACAGCACTCGGTAGAAATGGCTTTCATTTCCCGTATGATCGCTGAGGAAGTCGGTGCAAACGTACAAGTAGCCGTTGCAGGCGCGCTTGTCCACGATATTGGAAAAGCACTCACCCATGAAGTTGCCGGAACGCACGTAGAGATCGGCAGAAGAATACTCCAAAAATTCGGCGTCAGCGAAGATATCATCAAAGCTATGCAGGCGCATCATGAGGAATATCCGTATGAAACTTTGGAATCGATCATTGTCCAAGTCGCAGACAATATCTCTGGCGGACGACCGGGCGCACGAAGCGACAGTGTGGAAAACTACATTAAGAGACTGACTGATCTTGAAGCGATCACAAACTCATTCGGTGGCGTTGAAAAATCATATGCTTTGCAAGCAGGAAGAGAGATCAGAGTATTTGTTACGCCTGAAAAGATATCCGACATTGAAGCCCATAAAATGGCTCGAGATGTCGCGGATAGAATAGAGGCCGAGCTCAAATATCCTGGCGAGATAAAAGTTATGGTCATCAGAGAAACGAGAGTGATCGAGTACGCACGTTAGACCTCAACTAAAAATCTCAATTTAATACAAAAAGGGATTTTCGCAGAGCGAAAATCCCTTTTTGTATTAAATAAAAAGCCACCCGTTCTAGGGTGGCTGAAACACGTTGTAAGATCATGGTATGTTGATCTGTTCCAAGATCCTACAACTTTCTTCATATGGCAAGATCTCGGTATTACTTATTTTTTGAGCCCGTAGGTCTGCGACGACACATCGTATCACGCATCGGCGCACATATGCAGGAATACTGCCAATAAATCCTAACAATCCGATCAATCGAATTATTTTTTCTCCCAAAATAACCCGAATGTAACCCCCCTCGTCCAACTTTTGGTTTTTCGGTGTCGTTTGGCATGGTACAGAATCTCCTCTGTAGTTAGTGTTGTAAAGTGTACTGACCCGAGTAAAAATATGACATAATCAAATCATAAAATCAATATTTTGATGATATCCAAAAATAACCTTATTTATAGCCATATGTTAGAATCATAAATAACCTTTGTTTTTCAACGTTATTTTGAGATTATCCAAGAGCATTTGGTCTATTGTGCTAAAAAACCGTTGTATTATAATACTTCTAGGTCATTGAAGCTCTCTGAATTCATCGCTTCAAAGCGCGGAATGCAAGGAGAAAAATATAAAAAGGGTCGAAATTTAAAAAAGATTCATGTATTTGACCTATGCATGAAGTAATATGATCCGAACAAAAAGTACATTTGAACGGATAAAACATTATGAATAAAGCAGCTATAGCAGAAGCAGTACAAAAAGTTCTTAACGGAACAAAAGTACAAGCTGATATGGTCGTTGATACAGTTTTTGATTCAATTGTCGGTTCTTTGAAGAAAGGCAATGAAGTTTCTATCGCAGGTCTTGGCATCTTCTCTGTAAAGGCAAGAGCAGCAAGACAAGCAAGAAACCCACGAACTGGCGAAACCATTCAGGTTGCGGCTATGAAAGTTCCAAAGTTCAGAGCAGCAAAAGCTTTGAAAGACGCAGTGAAATAAATTTCTTTAGCTAAGGAAAATCAAAAAATCCCCGAAAGGGGATTTTTTGATTTTCTAAAATAAAACCCCGCGTATCTTGTGACACGTGGGGTTCATATGGAAAATTCTAAGCCTTGGATTCCTCAAATACGTAAAAACCAATTCCACCGAAATCTTGTCCTTTTTCGGTAGGGATCACAGGAAAACGTATTCCGTTATCTCTCTCCATGAACTCTGGCGTTCCGATCCTCACGACAACGAAGCCAGTGTCTCCGATCTTCTCGATGTTTGAAGTCGAGGAAGCCATCTTCACAGCCACTTCAACAGCCCGGTCCATAAGAGGACCTTGCAAGCTGTTCATCATCTCTGCCGAGTTTCCCATTTTATTCTCCTCCATATTTTTGTTTATAATAATAAATAATTAACCATTTGTCAATATCTGATTTTTTAATGCTCTGTAAACCTTATCAAACTCCTTTTTATCAGGTTCAAAATAAATAACATCGTCAGCTGCAGTTCTCTCCATATAAATATCACTTTCATCTCCCCCGAAAGAGCTCGTTGAGCTCCCAAAATCAATGACATATATTTTCCCCGTTTTTTTATCTATCATGATGTTCTCCCAGTGCAGATCTCGATGATATATTCTCTTGTCATGCATTCTCTCCAAAAAAGTTTCTACCCTACTTTTAAAATCGGCCAGATCAAATTTTTCTGGGATCATTTCCTCATTTTGGATCATTTCCCTGATATTCGGACCGTCAACTTTTTCCATCATCATAAATTTCAATTTGCCATATTCCCCAACCAAATATGGTTTTGGTACTGCAACGCTGATATCTTCACCGATACCTTGTAATTCTTCTAAGCGGTTTTCTTCATTTTCTGGTCTGATGTGATAAGGATTTTTATGAGTTTCGGTTTCTTTTTTATAAACCTTGAGACAAACTTTGTTATTTATATTAAGCGGGATGACAATGGCAGTCCTTCCTTCTCCGAGTCTTCTCTCGACATCTTCAAGGATCTCTTCGATGACTTTTTGATTGTGCTCCCAGGATTCCTTTATCAATCGGTCTCTTTCAAAAAAATCAGTTTGGGCTTCTATTTTTATCATAATATTTTGTGCGGGCAGGGTGAATCGGACACCCGACCACAGTTTGGAAAACTGTTGTTTTACCACTAAACTATGCCCGCAGTGGAATCATGCTACCAAAAAAATAGCCTGAAAGCAATTTAAGACGCGTTCTTCTTCGTTATTTCCAAGATTGCATCAAAGTCATCGCTCTTTTCGAACATTTTCCTCTTTTGAGCGCCGCATTTCACACATTTATGATTTATTAAATATTTCCCTTTTTCAAGATCAACTTTAAATGGAGCCATCATTCCGCAGCATGTCTCTGCCCTATCTCCCGGATGTATGTCTACATGCTTGCTCCACAAACATTTCGGGCAATGATTCGTATAGCCGTTCCCCTTCACCTTTTCCCCGCATCTTTCGCAGACAAAATCCTCTATCATTTTTTGAAATTTTTTTTCTTTCACAATTCAATTATACTCGACTTTCTTTTATATTCCCATTGCTGATCGTCAAAACGCGATCAATGGAAATTTGATTGAGAAAATGACGATCGTGCGATACGACAACAATCGCCCCTTTGTATGCAAGCAGGGCTTCTTCAATTACTTCTCTTGAAGGAATATCCAGGTGATTTGTCGGTTCATCGAGAATCAAGAGTTGGTTTTCCTGATTCGTAAGTTTGGCAAAAATGAGCCGAACTCTCTCACCAAAGCTGAGTTGAGAAACTTTTTTGAAAACATCCTGCCCGCTGAAAAGAAATGAGCCAAGAATCGAACGGGAATTTTCTTCAGAAACAACTTGCATCCGATCAGTACTATTAAATTCTTCTATTACTGTCTTATTTTCATCAAGTTTTTCGTGTTCCTGGGCAAAATACCCAAAATGAATATTTTCACCGAGTCTTATTTCTCCGCTATCAGGAAATATTTCTCCCATAATGATCTTCAACAATGTTGTCTTGCCGCAGCCATTTTCTCCAGCAAATAATACATGTTCCTTTCCTCGTATCTCAAAAGAACAATTATAAAGAATGGATCTATCACCAAATTTTTTTGTGATATCTTTCCCGCGAACCATAAGTTTAGCTGAATGAATTTCACCTTTTAATTCGGAGATTTTCATATCTTTCTGGCTTTTTGGTCTCAAAATTTCTTTGTCCAAAATTTCCCGCTGTAAATATCTTTCCTTCGCATGGATCTGTTTTCCCAGTTTCGGATTTGGATGCGCACTCGCCTGAATCCTTCTCCATTTGAGCCAGTCTTCAAGGCGCTTTTTTTCTTTTTGTTGCCGATCATAATCTCCTTCCCATTTTTCCATTCTTTTCTCTTTTTGATCCAAGTAATCCTCATAGCCACCGAGATATTCGACAAATTTATGATTAACGGCATCGATTTCAAGAATTTTAGCCACTGAATTATCGAGAAGTCTTCTGTCGTGGGAAATGATCAAGACGCCGCCATTGAAATGGTTTATAAAATTTTCCAGCCATTCAATACCTTTCAAATCAAGATGATTCGTTGGCTCGTCCAGAAGCAAAAAACTTGGTTTGCCGACTAAAAGTTTGGACAATGCAAGCCGTGTCTTTTGACCCCCACTCAATTTTGATACTTTCATATCGCTTGAAATCGGAAAAAGGCCGACTTCTTTTAGTATGTCTTCTATCTTGTGGTTTTCCACGACAGAAAGAAATTCTCAGATGGTTTCGTTTTCTTTGAAATTAATTTGTTGCGGCAGATAGCCGACATTTTCTTTTTCGATTTTCACCTCGCCGGAATCAGCCTCTACTTCTCCAATAATTATTTTAAGAAGTGTTGACTTGCCTGAGCCGTTTGGTCCGACAAGACCGACTTTGTCTTTTCTGTTTAATACGAAAGATACCTCCTCAAAAAGAGGTTCGGCAAAAATATGTTTGGTAAGTTTTTTAATAATAATCATTGTTTTAATTTTAGCTTCGAATAACAAATCAAGCTCGGTTTTGCCGAGCTTGATTCGATTGATTTTGAAAAAAATAAAATTTTACATCACAAAATCTAGAATTTCACCCAGCGTAAAACCACTCTGCTGTATGGCACCCTTTGAGTTCATATATAAAATATGTAATTTTGTTTTCATAATTTTCTTTTTCAATACTTTACCGTTTGCTCCCTTCCTTGTCGGAGTGCCGGGATTTGAACCCGGATCGCATGCTCCCAAAGCATGAATGCTACCGTTACACTACACTCCGATATTTACGAAAGGATAGTAACACAAAAGATCAAATTAGGCGAGAAAAAATCAGTCTTATTTTAACTTACAAAATGGCTTTTTCGTATCTTTTTTATTTCCACCTCATTCTCCATCTCCTTCTTTTTCTTTCCTTCATCGCTCATCGCACGCAATTCTTTTTCGGGAAGTTTTATAAGTGTGACAGCGCGCTTATTCAAATATTCTTCAGTATTCAGTTTTGGATCTTCCAAGACTTCTTCGAGCAAGGCATGCAGTATGAAACCGATCTTTGGCCCAGGAATGGAACCTGTTATTTCCATGATCTTCTTTCCATCAATATTGAGCATACCCACAGATATTGGATCTCTCAGCGCCTCATCTATCATTGCGTGGTACTTTCTGAGTCGATATGGGTCTGCTTTTGGCCTTCCTGTGCCTATTCTGTCACACGCTCGCAAGTTCATCAGATCCCAAATGTTATCTTTGCCGATCTTCACCACAACTCGTCTCACTGCCGAAAGTGTGATCATCGAAGTATCTGAAAAAAACATGTGCATCCTGACAAGTTTTGTAACTTTTTCAATGATTTTATTCGGATATTTCAAATCCTGAAGGATTTTTTCCGTCATTCGCGCGCCCACAACTTCATGCCCATAAAAACTCCATTCTTTTTTCCCTTCCTCACCTTTTCTTCTCGCTTTTGGTTTACCAATATCATGCAAAAGAGCAGCAAGCCTCATTTCAAGGCTCCATTTTTTATCAGCTGCATGCTGAACGGTTCTCAATATATGTTCCCACACATCATATGCATGGGCTCCGCCCTGCTCTACGCCGATCGTTTTTTCCAGATCAGGAATTATGTACCTGAGCAATCCAAATTTATTACATAACTTGATGCCGTTCATCGGTTCATCCGACATCAACATTTTTGAAAATTCATCACGAATCCTTTCTTTGGAAATTTTTGCGAGCAAAGATGATTCACTATTCAAAGCAATCTCCGTATTTTTTTCTATCTCAAATCCAAGGAAATTCGCAATTCTGACAGCGCGTAATATTCTGAGGCCATCCTCCTGGAATCTCTCTTTCGGATCCCCAACTGTTTTTAATATTTTATTCTTTAGATCTTCCTGACCACTATAAAAATCCTCAATATTCCCTTTATAATAGCCTTCTTTTTCTCCCCTCTCAGTTATATTCAAAGCGATCGCATTTATTGTAAAATCCCTTCTATGCAGATCGTCATCAAGTCTATCGCTAAACGTAACATGATCTGGTCTTCTATTGTCAGAATATTCTGCCTCAAGACGATATGGGGTGACCTCAATAACTTTTGCCGTTTCATCCAAAGAATTTTCATTTACGATACCAACAGTGCCATATACATTTTCATAAAAAGTATCGGGAAAGATCTTTATAATATCCTCCGGTTTTGCATTTGTCGTAATGTCCCAATCCTTCGGTTGTATGCCAAGTAGAATATCTCGAACACAGCCACCAATAAGATACGCCTCAAAACCTGCGCTTTTGAGACCCTCCGAAGTATTCCAAACTTCAACTGGTATTGGACCGTATTCTTGAATATTTTTTTTCATTTTTAACTTTATGACTTTTTATTTTCAACTTCGGACTTATCCGGTATTCCCCACTGCCAGCGTGGCTTCTCACCTTTTTTATAACAAACAAAGATCAATACCAGGATCAAAACAGCCGCCTGAATAATAAATGGTCTAACGGTATCGCTTGTTGAGTGTGACGTAAAATCAATGCGTAAAAAATTAAGCACTAAAAGCACAACAAAAATCAAAATGGTCGCCCAACCCTGCCACTTTGCGGGAGTCCATCCCCAACCATAGATCTTGTTTTTAAACCAATAACCCTGTGGATTGTCCTTTAAATATTCTGTGTATTTTTTAAACATATGTTAAATAATACAGCCAAAAACGATATTTTACAATTTAGACAATGATAAAGCGCCCAGACCCGAGTGGGCTGAGCGCTTATTTGAAACTTCTCCTTTACTGGTTTCTGCTCATGATCTCCTCGACCATGGACAAAATCCTGTCTTTGGTGGCGCCGATGTCATGGAAAACGAGCTTGGTCTCAGCGTGGTTCAACTCCTCCTCGATCTTGTCCAAGACCAGAGGTACCATTTCTTTAGTAAGTCCTCCTTCCACGAGACCTTTGCCATTCCAAGTTTTGGCGTTCCAGGTTTTGATGAGCCGATCGAACCATCCTTTGGCTCGCTTTTTGCGACCCTCCTTCGTGAGCCATTCCAACTCACTTTCTCTGGTGCCGATTCCTTCGAGAGTGGACGCTCCCAGCCTGACTCCGTGCCATATGATATTCAGACACCCTTCGTATTCCTCAGAATTGGCACGCATATTGTCCAAAGCCTTCCGCATTTTTTCCTTGTAGCTGTTAGCGGTTACGGTATCTGGCATGTCGTTACCTCCCAATAGTTAGGACTATCCACTGATGATGTCGTTTGTGAGCGAGCATTCTTTCGCTTCCGTCTCCAATAGTAGCATATATTTAAATAAAGTCAATAGTAGGGCTTATTTAAACGATCTTGGCAGGAAATCGATTGTAGTTACAAGTCTTTTTTCTACAAAAAATTTAAGCTCGGCAGGAACTCGACCCTTACAGGGTCAGTACACCTTTCGTATCGTGCTTGCTTTGCTGCGTGCGATATACTCAAGGTTTTCGATTCCTGCATGCAAGCCAAGCAGTTGGCTTGCTCGAGCGCACAATTGAAAAAGCCACATTCAAGTGGCTTTTTCAATTGTGCGGGCGCCGGGAATCGAACCCGGACCCAATCCTTGGCAAGGACTAGTTCTACCATTAAACTACGCCCGCAATTGAACAAAGTTATTATACACAAAAAACAAAAATATCCAATGACTTAAAACAAAAAGCTCTCAGGTGTAAATTATATTACCTGAGAGCTTTGCACATTTTGTCCTCCTTCTTGTGTTTGGAAACTCATCTTCCGGGGAGTGTTTTCTTTTTTCACATATCTGTTTGGAAGAGTGATCCAGAAATGATACTCCGGTTCTATTTCTGGAGTGACTGGATATCCTCCCAAACCATGTTTACAGGCAACTGCCGGACGTTTATTTTCACCAATCCGATCTGTCCTCAGGTCCTGTCGGTCTGGACGGGAAATCCTACCACACGGGTCCATATCGCCGATATCAACATTTTCGTCGGCAGCTGCGCAATCAGCACAAAAAAGCTTGCCGACTTTATCATCAATCCACAACTTACAACTGTCAACCGGTGCTTTGCACTGATGACATTTGTACATAGGAGCGCTAACTATGACCTCAAGCACTCCCAAATTTAACTGGTTTGGGTTGATGTATTGTCTCTTCAATCTTTTTATGGACATAGTAACCTCCTGTAGAGTGGATGAGTATCAAAAATTTTGATACTCGCTTCTGTATCGAATATAGAATATATTTCAAACTAAGTCAACAAAATTTGATTTATGCTAATTTTAGCGTATTATAGGCGACGTAATGCGCTCGTGGTGAAATGGATATCACAACAGTCTTCGGAACTGTTAGTGCAGGTTCGATTCCTGCCGAGCGCACAAAATGAAAAAACACCTTGAATTTCAAGGTGTTTTTTCATTTTGTGCAGGCGAGCAAGCAAACTACTTTGCTTGCGTCCGGGAATCGAAAAGGTTCTCCCATATTTTTGAGCAATTACTATTGCGAAAAAATGGGAAACCTATACTGGTCATGTAATGACCGATTTCCCGGCTATCACATAAAAATACAAAAAGATATTACAAATAAATATCTTTTTGTATTTTTATGTGATGAATGAATAGATAAATGTGTTTTATATTTTTATGGGAGTTAAAATAAATTTAAAAAATTTTCCTCCCCTTAAATTTCATCAAAGACTTTAAAAAGTTTTTAAAGACATAACAATGACATAATTTACAAAAATTGAAACAGTTGATAGTTTTTTAGCTTGAAAAATAAGGCTATTTTGGTACAGAACTGTGGATAACTATGTTTACATGTGAATGAAAGACAGTCTAATAGACTAAAAGCCATAGATCAATTTTTGTAGTCTTTTATCGAAAATATGTTGATACATAAGGTTATTATCAAAAATTAGTCCTTAAAAAGGTAATTGTCTCATATAATAAGTGTTTCTTAGTAACATATTTATATGTTTCACGTGAAATGATGTATAATCAGACAAATTGAATCTAATATGGATATTGAAAATAGAACTAGCAAGAGAATTCTTGGGGATCTTGGGGAAGATATAGCTTGTAAATTCTTAGTAAGAAAAGGTTTCGGTGTTATTGAAAGAAACTATTGGAGAAAATGGGGAGAGATAGACATTATAGTCAAAAAAGACCGAAAACTTCATTTTATTGAGGTAAAAACCGTTTCATGTGAAATCATTGATGATGTTTCACATGAAACTAGTGATAAATATAGACCGGAAGATAATATGCATGAATGGAAGCTTAAAAGGTTATCTAGGATAATTCAGACTTATTTGATAGATAAGAACGTTTCATGTGAAACTGACTGGCAGTTTGATGTTATTACGGTATATATTGACCAAAAACGGCTAATTTCAAAGGTTTTTATGCTAGAAAACGTTATTTTGTAACGTTTCACATGAAACTAATACAATTTTTGCAATGAAAAACCGCCCTATAAACCACTGAGCGTAGTCTAATCGGACGGTCGAAAGATAGAACCTCGCCGGACTTCATTCCCTAGCTACTCGTTTATAAAAAATCAAAATGAGTAAGTGAGAGAAAGAAAGCATATGAAATCAAACCAGATTTAACTTTCAATTTTGAAGATGATCAATCTTCGGAAAGAACGCAATATTTTTTGTAATTAAAGCATCTAAGGAGGACTTAAGTAACGGAGTTGCGTTCGTTATCTTATGTCTGATGCATTTAACTACCAATACTGTCCTGAGTAGATTATATTCTTCTATAAAAGACATGTAAAGGACATATATGTTGATAACTTGACATGGTGTATTTTGTTCTATAGGACATGAATTGTGCGGCTTATTTAAAGGACATTTTTAATGTCAAAATTGTATTGACACATAAGCATCTGAAAAATTTTAACTCTTCTTATTTCAACTCGAGTAAAATAGGGCAGTGGTCTGAGCCTAAAATATTATCTAAAATTTCTGCTTTTTTAATTTTCTCTTTCAAGGATTCTGAAACAAAAAAATAATCTATCCTCCAGCCGACATTTCTCTCGCGAGCAAATGTTTTCATATCCCAATATGAGTAGGCATCTTTTTTATCCGAATGTAAAAAGCGAAAAGTATCTATATAACCTTTGTTTACAACTTTATCAAGCCAGGCACGCTCTATGGGCAAAAAGCCTGTATTTTCTTGATTTTCCTTGGGTCTGGCAAGGTCTATTGCTGTATGAGCAGTATTCACATCCCCGCAAAAGACTATATTTTTACCTTGTTTTTTGAGCTTTTCTATAAATTTGAGAAATTCATCGTAATACTCAAGTTTATATTTCAGACGCTCCGGTCCGCCGCCGCCATTTGGAAAATACACATTGAGAAGAACAAAATCTTTAAAATAAGCTACGAGAGTGCGTCCTTCATCATCGAACTTTTTTATTCCGATACCCTCCACTTTTTCCGGCTTTTCTTTGCTAAAGATTGCAACTCCGCTGTAACCTTTCTTCACTTTTGAGTGATCAAAATATGAAAAATAACCAGCAGGGGAGCGGACTTCCTCGGGAAGCTGGTTTGGGTGAGCTTTTGTTTCTTGAAGGCAAATAATGTCTGGGTCAGTCTCAAAAATAGAGCTGAAAGCGCCTTTTTTAGCCACTGCACGCAAACCATTTACATTCCATGAAACAAGTTTCATGTGAAAAGTATACCATTTTGCTTTTGATATGAAAAAGAAAGACTAAACTGAATAAACAAAAAAGCCCAGGGTGAAACCCTCGGGCTTTTTGAAAAAATGACTTAGGATGGCGCTGGTGTTTTTTTGACCAAGCCAACGATGCGATTGGCAAGCCATTTCAGATCTTTGCGAGGAAACAACCCGCTTAAAGCAAGACCTGGTCGGTCATTGAGAAGCATCTGATCATCGTTCGTGAGAAAGGCCTCGATCCTTTTGTCATGTTCAGCAAGGCATTTTTCACAAGGGAAGCCCTTGCTATTGTGTTTCGTGCACGTCTCTGAATCTGAATCCCAGTAGACACTCCTTATCTCAGGCATGCGATCCCCCTAAAGTTAAAGACCTTTGGCTAGTCAGAATTTAGCATAAAATCGGCAGTTTTGCCATATATGGAAAATCTAGCTTTTCTTGTTGTTATGGAAATTCTTGTGCACATCACGGAGGTGTTTATCGGTAACATGAGTATAAATCTGGGTTGTAGCGATATTGGCATGGCCAAGCATGGCTTGCACACTTCGTATGTCAGCGCCATTTGAGAGCAGATCGGTGGCAAAACAGTGGCGAATTACGTGAGGTGTAACTTTTTTGGAAATGCCAGCCATTATTGCGTAGCGTTTCACGATCCTTTCTATTGACCTGCGAGTCAGGCCTTCGCCTTCGGATTTTTTGTTCCCGAGAATCGGATTTTTGGAAACTTTTTCTTCATCGGTAATTTTTACAAAAAGCGCATCGGACATATCTTTTCGAAGTGCTAAATAATTTTTCACTGCATCTTTTGCCTCAGGTGAAAGAAAGACGACGCGCACTTTTCCACCTTTTCCGCGAATGGAAAATTCATCTTGTTTTATATCGAGATCATTTGTCAGGGAACAGAGCTCAGAAACACGAAGTCCTGTAGAAAATAGAAGTTCCAAAATAGCATGCCCTCTAGCTCTTTTTTCAGGATTTTCCTCAGAATCCGGGGCTTTTAAAAGCCTGTTCAATTCTTCACTTGAGATAACGTCTATAGATCTTTCACCGACTTTGGCCAGCTCTATCTGATCAGCTGGAAGGGAAGTGATACCGCGTTTTGTAAGAAATTTTAAAAAGGTGCGGAGTGCAATGAGATAATAATTTTGCGTTTTCTTTTTCATCGTATCTCCGGTAGCACGATTGTTTCCGGCTGCTTGACGATTGAGCCACATGCGAAAATCGCGAACTTTTTCGTTCGTAATATCTTTTGGGTCAGTGACTTTCGTCTGCTGGAGAAAAACAGTCAAATAATGATCATAATTTTCTACTGTACGCAAAGCGCGGCCTTTTTCAATCTCTATATACTCGAGAAATTGTCGTTTGAGATCTTGCAGTTCCATACTCATATTTTACCATGTCGCACAATATTAAAAAACTGGTTATATTGCATTTTATGAAGAAATGTGCTAAATTACACACATGTTAACCAAAGCAAAAAAACAGAAAGTCATCAAAGAAGTAGCCCTTCACGCTACTGATACCGGCTCTCCGGAAGTTCAGATCGCTATGCTTTCAAAGAAAATCGAGGAATTGACAAAGCATTTGAAGAAAAATGCCAAGGATAATCATTCAAGACGAGGCCTCATCGGCATGGTTGCGGACAGAAGAAAGCACCTGAAATATCTTGAAAAGAATGCTCCAAAAAGATACGACGCGATAGCAAAGAAAGTAGGACTTAAGTAGACTCAATAAAAAGAAAACTGCTTTGTAAGCAGTTTTCTTTTGAAATGCTATAATGGTAACAGGTCGAAATTTTAATAATATAATAATTTTATATACAAATGAGTGTCATTAAACACAAAGGACAACGAGTTGGTATTTTCATTGATACGCAAAACTTATATCATTCAGCAAAGAATTTATACGGCGCAAAAGTTAATTTTGGCCAAGTTATAAAAGATGCTTTGGACGGAAGAGTTTTAATACGCGCAACAGCATATGTCATTACGACAGAATCGGGCGACGAAAAAAGCTTTTTTGAAGCGCTTGGAAAAGTCGGTATTACGATAAAGACGAAAAACTTGCAAATATTTGCAGGAGGCGCAAAAAAAGCTGACTGGGATGTCGGTATGGCAGTAGACGCCATATCGCTCTCGCCAAAGCTTGATGCGGTAATACTTATAACAGGGGACGGAGATTTTATCCCCCTTGTTGAGTATTTGAAAATAACCCAAGGATGCCAAGTGGAATGCGTTTCGTTCGGCAAATCTACATCTTCAAAACTTATAGAGACTGTCGATGATTTTATGGATCTTGATAAAGAACCATATAAATATATGATCGGTTCGAATCCAAGGAAAAGAAGATAAGAAAAATTTAAAAAACGCTCTCGGGCGTTTTTTAAATACTGGGTTTTCTTTATGGAATAATAGTTGAGAAATATAAAAAAGGCCGGTTCCTCACGGGACCGGCCTTTTGATTTTTTCAAATCAATTCCTTTCTAAAACTATTACTACATTTTCCCCCTCCTCATCCGAATCAACTCCCCGTATTCCTTTCCTTCCTCCAAAATGTAAAACGGAGGCTTTTGGTCTTTGGGGTGAAAAAACCCATCATCTGGAACTTGATGATGCTTCGCAGCCTTCGGTTGAGCTTCTTTTTCCTTCCACAGCTCGTAAACCGAAGGTATGATCTTCTTCATCTTCTCTTCCAAGACCTCCTGCCCAACCTCTGCTGGACGCGATCCTGGCGTATTATAGGTATGGATCTTTTGCAAGAACATCTTCCATCTCGACCACACTTCTTTCTGGGCAAGCCAGAGCAATTCTTCCTTGCTGGTTATGCTTTTCTCTTCAATCTCTGCTTTCACCTCGTGAAGAATCCGGACAAACATACTTAGAAAGAATCGAGTCCTTTTCTCTTTGTAGTTTTCAAGGAAAAAATCAACGAGTTCACCGGTGGTCTTCACGTAAAGAGCTCCTCTTGGTAGGGATATTTCTCTAAAGAACATAGCATATTTTATAAAAAAATCAATATGTCAGGATAATTATAGTATGTCAATCATTTTAAAAAGCTTCACTGTGTGATATTTTTAAGTTCTCGTTACTATTTATTAATTTAATCGATGGTCTTTGAATAGGCAGCTTGTTCACTTTTTATAAAGCGAATAATCTGAAATTCAGAGATCATAAAAAATAATGACCAAGAAAGAGTTTTCGATGGAGCTCGGCGGAAAAAAACTTATCGCTGAGTTCAATGACTGGGCTGAAAATGCAAATGGCTCGGTTGTTTTGAGATATGGTGAGACAACAGTTCTCGCGACTGCCGTTATGTCAAAAAATGCAAAAGAGGGAGCAGGATTTTTCCCTTTGACCGTTGATTATGAGGAAAAATTTTACGCGACGGGACAAATACTCGGAAGCAGATATACAAGAAGGGAAGGAAAACCATCGGATGAAGCGATACTTTCCGGAAGAGTTGTAGACAGGACGATCAGACCTCTTTTTGACCAATGGATCAGACATGAGATACAGGTTGTCATTACCGTACTCTCTCTTGACCAGGATGATCCGGATATTTTGGGCGTGATAGCTGCGTCTCTTGCGATCGGTGTTTCAAAGATCCCCTTCCATGGTCCGGTAAGTGCCATCAGAGTTGGAAAGCATAAAAATGATGGATTGCAGATAAATCCGACATATATTGAGAGAGAAAATGAAGCCTATGAGATAGATCTCGTTGCATGTGGAAAAGATGGAAATGTAAATATGATCGAACTTGGCGGAGAAGAGGCTCAGGAATCTGTTGTCATTGATGCTTTAAAACTTGCATCAGGAGAAATTGAAAGGATAAATGCTTGGCAAAAGGAGATATTTACAAAAATTGGTGTGGAAAAAGTATCAATTCCCGAACCAAAGATCCCCGAATCTGTCACAAAACTTTTTGCAGAAAAGATCGAAGGAAAGTTTGAAAAAACTGTCATGAATGGAATTCTGGGAAGATCAAAAGAGATCATTGATGAATTGATAGAGGAGTGGACAAAAATCGCCAAAGAAACATTGGGTGAGGAAGATTATGCCTTTGCGGACAAATATATCGAGACAAAGATCGATGATCTGATCCATGAACAAGTTTTAAAGAATAATAAAAGAGTTGATGGGAGAGGAATTGATGAATTGAGACCTCTTTCTGCACAAGCTGGTGGAATTTCCTCAATACTTCACGGCTCTGGGATCTTCTATAGAGGAGGAACTCATATTCTCTCTGTCCTAACACTTGGTGGACCAAAGGATGCCCAAATAATAGAGGGTATGGAAGAAAAACAGGAAGCAAAAAGATTCATGCATCATTATAATTTTCCGCCATTTTCAACAGGTGAAACTGGCCGAATGGGCGGAACGAACAGAAGAATGATCGGTCATGGAGCGCTTGCAGAAAAAGCTTTGCTTCCCATGATCCCAAAAACGGAAGATTTTCCATATACGATACGTATCGTTTCTGAAGCACTTTCATCGAACGGTTCAACATCAATGGGTTCCGTCTGTGCTTCAACGCTCGCGCTTATGGATGGGGGAGTACCGATGCAAAAACCAGTTGCAGGAATTGCCTCAGGGCTCATGATGGATGGAAAAGGAAATTATAAAGTTTTGACTGATATTCAGGGCCCTGAAGATCATTATGGCGACATGGATTTTAAAGTTGCCGGAACAAAAGACGGTATAACCGCAATACAAATGGATGTAAAAGTAAGCGGCGTGCCGATCTCGATCTTAGTCGAAGCATTTGAAAAAGCAAAACAGGCGCGACTAAAAATTCTCGATGTTCTCAGTAGTGCTATTTCAAAACCAAGAGAGAATATTTCTCCAAACGCTCCAAAGATATTGATTGTGAAGATCAAGCCGGATCAGATCGGCGGCATCATTGGATCAGGAGGAAAGACCATTAAAGCTATAAAAGAAAAGACGGATGCGGAAATCGATATTGAGGATGATGGAACGGTATATGTCACTGGAAAAAATGGAGCAGCGGAAAAAGCAAAAGCTATCATAGAATCAATGACCCATGAATATAAGATCGGCGAAAAATTCGAAGGAAAAGTCGTAAGGATCGAAGCTTTTGGCGCTTTTGTGAATATCGGTTATGACACCGATGGACTTGTCCATATTTCTGAGGTTGCACCTTTCAGGATTGAGAATATCAATGACTATCTGAAACTCGGAGATACTGTGCCAGTCGTTATAAAAGAAGTTGATGAAAGAGGAAGGGTCAACTTGTCCATAAAAGCCACTGCTCCGGAATTTATAAAAAAGAAGGCTTAAAAAATAATTTCGCTAAAAAGGCCGATTTCGTCCAAAGGACAAAATCGGCCTTTTTTAGTATAATGCAGGAAACAATTTCATTTTTATGGATATAGATGAAGATATTGAGATAGGAAAAAATAACGTCAATGATAAATTAAGGCAAGCTGTCAGCAGTGAACTGACTTCGTATACCAATCCCCAACCTATTGGGGAAACAAACATAAAAATTACTGAAAAGACTCCTCCTCAAGTAACTGCTCTGAACACGGAACCCGCACTGAGCTTGAAACAAGATCGAACAACAAAAATTTCGGCAAGACCGATCGTCAGGACATATAAAAGCGACATGGAAGAGACGATCCAGGCCGGACATCTTTCTTCTATCAATATTGCCGTCAGTGAAAACAACAAAATGATGAAGCAGATGAAACAAGGAAACCAAGAAACGAAAAAAGCAAAAATAAATAAAAATATCGTTATCATCAGTCTTATACTTATCGCGGGCGGAGCGGCGGTGGTCTTTGTGCCATATTTCTTGGTACAAAAGCAAAATACGACAACCGTGATGGCAACAAGCACAGCACTTGCACAAGCAGTCATGACGACTGACATTGAAGAAAAAATAAATACAAAGGATATTAATTTAAATGGTATTGATATAACTTTGAAGCAAAGGGTTGATCAATCATCAACAGAACTTGGACAAGTGAAAGATTTCGTATTGACCAAAGGAGATGGAGCGAATGAAAGTCCGATCACTGCAAGTGAATTCCTGACTTTAATAAAGGCAGATGTTCCTCCGGAAATAGCTCGCAATCTGCTTCCGCAATATATGTTCGGCATGCACAATTTCAACGGGAACCAGGAATTCCTGATACTCAAGGTCAGTTCATATGATACGACATTTTCGGGCATGCTCTCGTGGGAAACAGATCTGTGGCAAAATTTCAAAAATCTTTTTGGTTTGTCGGATGCAACTTTAACTGGTACGACTGTCCCCGCAAATTCCAGCACTTCTTCTCCATCAGCCCCTGACTCTACAGGTCAAAGTTCTTTTGGCATAGAAGTGAAGAAGTTCCAGGATGCCGAATTTGATAATAAAAATGCCCGAGTGGTCAAAGACGCTTCCGGAAATATCATTTTTCTCTATTCAATAATAAATCCAAGTACCATTGTGATCACTACGAATCCAGGCACTTTAAGAGAAATAGTCTCAAGAACGAACAGGGTCAGTACGGTAACCCAGTAACCACCTTGGAAACAGCAAGTAACTTTGATACAATCTGTATATTATGATAGATACAAAAAAATTCAAAATAAGACTTGAGGAGGAACTGAAACTTGTGGAAACAGAACTTGGTAATATTGGCGTAGATGATAGATCAAACCCTGTTGATGGTTGGAAAGCGGTGGAAACAGAGATTGATTCTGACCATGCCGATGAAAATGATGTTGCGGACAATCTGGAAAGTTTTGCAGAAAATACCGCAGTCGTTAGCACACTCAAAGTACAATATGAAAATATCAAAGCCGCTTTGGAAAAAATAAAGAAAGGAACCTACGGAAAGTGCGAGGTTGGAGGAGAAGAAATACTGGAAAAAAGATTGGAAGCGAATCCTTCGGCAAAAACATGCATTGAACACGATAAGAAAAAATAATTTTTAGAAAAGATCCGCCAAAAGGCGGATCTTTTATTTTGTTTTATAAAAAACAATGTATAATGCTCTCAGAATGAGCTTTGCAAAAACATATTCCGCACAGACCGTCGGTCTCGGTGCAAAAATAGTGGATGTTGAGATCGATCTTTCAAAAGGTCTTCACTCTTTCACGATCGTCGGCCTTCCAGACAAAGGCGTGGAAGAATCTCGCGACAGAGTTTCAGCTTCAATTAAAAATTCCGGCTTTACTTCTCCAAAAAGCCAGAACCAAAAAGTAGTCGTATCGCTCGCCCCGGCAGATCTCAAAAAAGAAGGTCCCGTTTTTGACGTCGCCATATCGCTCGCGTATCTTTTAGCAAGCGAGAATATCAGTTTCAATTCCGAGAAAAAACTTTTTCTTGGTGAGCTTTCCCTTGATGGAAATCTGCGAAGCATCCATGGCGTCCTGCCGATCGTAGCAGAAGCAAAATCCCATGGATTCCTTGAAATATTTGTGCCGAAGGACAATGCTCTTGAGGCAGCACTGGTCTCCGATATAAAAATATACGGGGTGAACAATCTGAAAGAGATCATTGACCATATAAACGAAAAGAAACCTTCAAAAAATATCAAAGGTGAGGAAATTATTATCAAGAAAATAGAAGAGCAAGCACAAACAAAAATTACTATAGAAGATGAACTGTTTACAACAGATTTTAGCGAGATAAAAGGCCAAGAAACTGCAAAAAGAGGCTTGGAGATAGCCGCTGCAGGCGGACACAATATAGCCATGTATGGTCCACCGGGCACGGGCAAAACAATGCTTGCAAAAGCATTCAGTCATATTCTGCCACCACTTTCATATGAAGAAATACTGGAGATCACTTCCATTCATTCGGTCGCTGGAATATTGAAAAAGGGTATTATCACAAGATCGCCGGTAAGGAATCCGCATCACACGGCATCATATGTTTCAGTTGTCGGAGGGGGTGCAATACCGAAACCTGGAGAAGTGACACTCGCTCACCATGGAGTACTTTTCCTTGATGAGTTTCCTGAATTTGAGAGAAAAGTTATAGAAACGCTCCGTGAACCACTTGAGGAAGGAGAGATCAGCATTGCACGAGCAAAAGGAACGATCACGTTTCCCGCAAATTTTATCTTAATCGCTGCAATGAATCCATGTCCATGCGGAAACTTCGGTTCAAAGATAAAAGAATGTGTTTGTAAACCGCAAGATCTGCTCCGATATCAGAGAAAGATCTCAGGGCCGATCGTGGATAGGATAGATATGTGGGTAGAAGTCTCGCAAATAGATTATGAGAAACTTTCAGACAAAAGAACAAGTATTCCTGAAAGCAAAAATATAAAAATACGAGTTATCCAAGCGAGAAAAATACAAAAAAATCGTTTTGAAAATGCAAAAAGAAAAATAAAGACAAACAGCGAGATGGAAGCAAAAGATATCGGCAAACTCATAACGCTCGGCGAAGATGTAAAAGAAATCCTGAATATGTCTGCAAAAAAATTAAATCTTTCTGCCCGTGCATATCATCGAGTCATAAAACTGGGAAGAACTATCGCAGATCTTGAGGAAAACGAAGAAATTAAAAAAGAACATATACTTGAAGCGTTACAATACAGACCAAAGAGATAGTTATCGAAAAATTCAAAATACAAAAGCGGGTTTTTCTTCGCAAAAACCGCGTTTGTATTGTATGTATTATTTTAAAATTAATATTAAGATGGATCAGCCATAAAATTATGCGCTCCTCTTACTTCAAAGTGCAAATGTGCGCCAGCATTTGGACGACTTGGGGTTGGCGCTGGTGAAACATCCCCTGTATTTCCAGAAAGACCAATGACCTGTCCTTGTATAACTGTTTCACCGGAATCTACATAGACACTGCTCATGTGACCGTACAGTGTTTGCGTACCATTTGGATGCGAGATGACGACATATTTTCCGTAACCACCATTCCACCCGGAAGATCTAGAAACAATAACCTCACCAGAGGCAGCTGCCAAAAGTGGCGTACCTACTGGCGTACCAATATCAATAGCATTGTATCCATGAAGTCCTTGGGTTTCCACTCCGCCAATAAGTGGTCGTATATAATATCCTGCATAATTTGGTCCGCTTCCGCCCCTGTAAGGGTTATAAATAGGATTTTTTCTTCCTGATATACTCTGGATATTTGAGCTCATTGCACCTTCTCCGTTTGGAATAATAATACTATCCCCAACATTGAGTGATGAATTATCTGCCAAGCCATTGAACTGAGCGATCTCCGTGGCATCAGCTTTATATTTTTTAGCGATAGATTGAAGGGTATCTCCCTTTGCGATCGTATGGATCATTCCAGAGACTGGCAAGATGATAAGAATATCTCCTTCTTTTATGGTGCTCGGTGTGACATTGTTTGCCCAAATGATCGTATTGACCGAAACACCAAACATTTTGGCGATCGTTGAAAGCGTATCTCCTTTTCTGACCATATACTTACTGATCTGTCCGGTATTATCCGAAGAGGTACCAACATCGGCAAGCGTACCGGATGGTCCGCTCTCAGACATAAGTGCTTCACCATCATCCACAACAAGAATATCTCCTCCGCCGACTGCAGCTGAAGAATTGAAATTGATAGAACTATGAAGGAGAGGGAGATTTTGTGAGTTTAGATCATCTGCAGGTGAAACATCGGCCATGGCAGAAGGATTTCCATATATTATGCTTGATATTGCTGATAATATACTGGCATTTGCTGTAACTGGAATCACAGATATGAACAAAAGAACAATAAGCCATTTTGAATGCATGGCTAAAAATATGGATTTTATGGAACGGCCCTGAGATCTTACCTCCTTTTTAGGGTCGAATATAGAGTTTTTGTCTAAAATAAGCCTATTTTCTTAAAGGAATGCTGTCTTTCTGAATGTAAATGGCTTTTTTGAGCCATATTTCAGCGTCTTTGCTTCTATTTCGGTAGGTTTACAATTATACTCCCTGAGGACGATGGGTCAACCGAGTTATCAACATTTCTTAACTCCTTAACTCATTGCTTTTTCATCGAGGGGGGATAAAATGATAACAAGTTGCAATTATTAGCTTTTAATTTATCCTCTCGTCTTTACGGGCAGGAGGTAACATCATGAAAAAATATGTCAGTTTAGTTTTATCGGGCACAATGATATTCTCATTGCTCGGAGGATCAATCGCGCAAGCGGCTACTCTTACTTCAGGACAGATAAGTGCAATCATTTCAATGCTCCAAGCTTTTGGAGCTGATACTTCAGTTGTTGCAAATGTCCAAGCCGCACTTTCTGGTCAACCAACAACAGGAACAAATCAGGCAACGAGCAATACTAATAATTGTTCGGCCTTTACAAGTTTCGCCATCGGAAGTAGAGGTACATCTGTTTCATTATTACAACAGACCCTCATCAATGCAGGAGATCTCAATATATCAGCACCAACTGGATATTTCGGTAATCTTACTCTTTCTGCTTTCAAAGCATGGCAGGCTACAAATAATTGCGATGGAACAACTACACCAACACCGACTCCAGTGATTACTACACCCATTCAAACTCAGATAATTTCGACACCTGTTTCCACCCAGGTATCAAATACTCCCGTAGTTACACCGACTCTAACCCCTGCCACTCCAGCACAAGTCGTTGATTTTGTTTCTCCAGCTGGCGGAGAAAATTTTTATGAGGGTGCGACATACAATGTGCAGTTTACAATGAACCAGCCTTATCAGAATGAAGCAATGACATCGGTTAGTTTGTACCAGGGGAATATCTTGCTTGGTCAAATTCCCTATACTCCTTCAAATTTCTCCCAATCGGGCAACATGAACACATTGCAGTGGGTGCTTGGATCATATGGAACATCTCAGACCGCCCCGACAGGTTCAAATTATATATTGAAAGTAATAGAACCGGGAGGTGTTGTTGTGGCAACAAGCAATCCATTCAATCTTCTTGCCAAGTACGGGTCTACAGTTACAACAAATGGATTTCCAATGGGAATTACTGCTCCATCTGATGCAATAACATTGACAGCAGGAACAACATACGACATAAAATATTACACAAGCTTCGCTCAAGGCAATGAACCGGAAGAAGGGTTGAAATTGTATCAAAATGGCACAATGACAGGTAATGGTGCGTTCATCGGATATGTTGGCACTCCTGGCACTGGTAGTTGGATCGCATCCGATCAGGGAACAGCTGGTTCAGATGACTTCAAATGGAATGTTGGACAATATACTACAGCTGCCGGCGCTCTTACGACGGTCCCTGCTGGTAAATATCAGCTTCAAGCTTATTTTGCTGGTGGTATGCAAGTGATGAGTGACACATTCAGTATTCAGTAATCTGTTTGACCTGAAAAGATTCGATATAAAAACAAAAGGAACCGTAAGGCTCCTTTTGTTTTTTTGTTATTCTACTAAACTGCTTTCTTCATGTTATAGTAAGTAAATGGAACATCTAAAAGGCCTGAATGAAAAGCAAAAGGAGGCGGTTTTACAGAAAGACGGACCTGTTTTGATTATTGCCGGAGCTGGAGCGGGGAAAACCAAGACCATTGTCCACAGGATCTTGCATCTTATCAAAGAAGGTGTGGCACCAGAGAATATTTTGGCTATCACCTTTACCAATAAAGCAGCAAAAGAAATGCGAGAGAGAGTAGAAAAAGCATTGAAAGAAGACAAAACGCTCAATCTGCCAGTGCAATTCTATGGAAAGCCGTTTGTCAGCACTTTTCATTCGCTCGGAGTCCATATTATCAAAGAAAATGCACAACTTATCGGCCTCACCCGCCATTTCAGCATTATGGATAGAAGCGATTCATCAAAACTCATAAAAGATTGTTTGAAAAAACTTGATATTGATCCGAAACAATTTGAACCGAGCAAAATCCTCAATATTATTTCAAGAGAAAAGGGAAATCTAAATACTGCAAAAGAATATACTGGTGATATTGAGATGAAAGGGTACACGATGCAAGCTGTTGTCGGACAAGTCTGGCCGATGTATGAACAAAAGCTGAAAGAGGAGAAAGCGCTCGATTTTGATGATCTGCTTTTGAAAACGTATCAGATATTGAAAAATAATAAGGAAATATTGGAGAGATACCAAACTATTTGGAAATATATTCACGTTGATGAATATCAGGATACAAATAAGGTTCAATATGCGATCACAAAAATGCTCGCCGAAAAAAAAAGGAATATTTGCGTGGTCGGAGATATCGATCAGAGCATTTACAGCTGGCGCGGGGCAGATATTCAGAATATTTTGAGTTTTGAAGAAGATTATCCGGAAGCAAAAGTAATTTTGCTTGAAGAAAATTATCGCTCAACTCAGACAATACTCGCTGTTGCAAACGAAGTTATTCAGAAAAATAAAATGAGAAGAGAGAAAAATCTTTTTACTAAAAATGGCGAGGGTGAAAAAGTCTCATTCTTGAAAGCGCTCAATGAGACTGAAGAAGCACGATTTATCGCAAGAAAATCAGGCGAACTTATAGAAAAAGGGATGAGTCCTAGGGAAATCGCGGTGCTTTATAGGGCCAATTTTCAATCACGCATTCTTGAAGAAGCATTCTTGACCGAAAATGTGCCGTACCAAGTGCTTGGAACAAAATTTTTCGAAAGAAAAGAGGTGAAAGAGGTGCTTGCATATTTACGTGCGAGCATGAATCCAGAAAGTTTGAGCGATATAAAAAGAATCATCAATATTCCCGCGCGAGGCATCGGCAAAGTGACTGTACTGAAAATTTTTGAAGGAAATAAAGACAAATTGCCGGAAACAGTGAGAGGAAAAGTGAATGATTTTTATAAGCTCTTGGAAAGAATTAAAAAAGAAACTGCGGAGAAAAAACCTTCAGAAGTAATAAAATTCATCATAAAAGAAAGCGGTTTAGAGCTTGAACTTCAAAAGGGAACTGATGAGGACAAAGAACGTCTTGAAAACATGCGCGAGCTTGCGACGCTTGCAATAAAATATGATTATTTGGTAAAACCGGAAGGAATAGAAAAACTTTTAGAAGAATCAGCTTTGATGTCTGATCAGGATTCGATGGAGAAAAATGAAAATGCAGTGAAACTCATGACAATTCACGCTTCAAAAGGTTTGGAATTTGATTATGTGTTCATAACAGGGCTTGAACAGGATCTTTTTCCGCATCAAGCTGTCGGCACCGATGAGAAAACACCTGAAGAAATGGAGGAGGAGAGAAGACTTTTTTATGTAGCTTTGACCCGAGCGAGAAAAAAACTTTTTCTTACTTATGCAGAAATGCGCACAATTTTCGGCTCAATGCAGATGAATTTACCCTCGGAATTTTTCGCAGATTTTGATAATGACTTTTTGGAGGAAGAAAAATTTGAATTTCGGGAGAAGATCATTTATTTGGAATGGTAATGATGTACGAAAATTATGCGACTGTTGCGAATATCTACGAATAATTCATAATGTAAAGACATGGAAAAAATAACTTTTAAAGGAAAAATTATAGAGGTAGTTCAAAAAGAAGTTACACAAAATGGGAAAATTCAGAATTTTGAATTGGCACGCCGTTCACCTGGTGTAAGATTAATAATATCTCACGATAATAAGATTTTACTTACTAAAGAATTTCGACACGAAACCAATAATTATGATTATCGTCTGCCGGGAGGAAAAGTTTATGATTCTCTTGATGTGTATAATAAGGCCATAGAATCTAACATTGATATTACGGAGGCTGCCAAAAAAGCCGCTGTAAAAGAAGCGAGGGAAGAAGCTGGTGTTGAAGTGAAAGATATTTCTTTTGCATATAGATCGATCTGTGGTGCAACGATCATATGGGACTTGTTCTATTTTGTTGTAACAGATTTTGTACAAAAGGAACAACAACTTGAAGAAGGAGAGGATATACAAATTGAACTAGTTGATAAAGAAAAAGCAAAAGAAATGTGTCTGAACGGAATGATCAGGGAAGATCGTAGTGCACTTGTATTGCTAAGGTATCTGAATAATAAATTATAAAATAAACTTATGAAAATACTTTTTATCTGTCGAGGAAATGTCGGAAGAAGTCAGGTAGCAGAAATGCTTTTCAGGCAAATTGCCAAAGGCCGTCATGAGGTAATTTCTTCTGGCACAAAAGTATCAGATGAGGACGGAGAAAATAATGAAGGTCAAAAACTCAAAGATCGTCCTAGCGCCAAAAATACTATTCTTGCACTCCGAGAAAGAGGAATTGAGGTTGCAGAAAATACTAGAAAACAATTAGATCCGGCCATGGTTGAATGGGCTGATAAAATAATGGTCATGGCGGAACCAGAGACGATTCCAGATTATTTAGCCAAGTCTTCTAAAATGATTTATTGGAATGTAAAAGATCTCCATGGAACTAATTTGGAAGAGCACAGAGTAATAATAGACCGGATTGAAGAATTAATTAAAAAATTCATTAAGGAAAATTCTTTATAAATAAAATGGAAAAAATATTTGCAAAAAAATCGCTGGGGCAGAACTTTTTGAAATCAAAAACGGCGCTATATGCCATGGTAAAAGCTGGTGATATTTCCGCAAGTGATATCGTGCTTGAAATAGGGCCTGGACAGGGAGCTTTGACAGAAAAACTTCTTGAAACTGGCGCAAAAATCATCGCAGTAGAAAAAGATGATAGGCTTATTGAATTTTTACAAGAAAAATTTGCAAAAGAGATTAATGACGGACAATTTAAACTTATTCACAGTGATATTTTGGAATTAGATTTGCATTCTCTTTCCCTAAAAGCTAACAGTTACAAGCTAATAGCTAACATTCCTTATTATATTACCGGCCAAATATTCAGAAAATTCTTATCGGGGAATATTCAACCAACCAAACTTGTAATGATGGTGCAAAAGGAGATTGCGGACAGAATTATTGCGAGAGACGGCAAAGAAAGCCTGCTTTCGCTCAGTGTGAAGGTTTATGGAACGCCAAAAAAGATAATGAAGGTAGAAAAAGAAAATTTCAGCCCAAAACCAAAAGTTGATTCGGCAATATTGCTCGTGGACAACATTTCCAAGGATTTTTTCTCTGACAATATAACTGAGGAAAAGTTTTTTGAGATAATAAAAGCTGGGTTTGCCCATAAAAGAAAAGTGCTTTCGGCAAATTTGAAAGAATTGCTTAGAAATGATGTGCAAAAACTATTTACTATGGCACATATCCCTGAAAAAGCTCGTGCCGAGGACCTAACGCTTGAAAATTGGAAAGATCTTATTATACTCGCTAAATAAAAACAAAAGGGCGGGTTTGCGCTTTGCGCAAACCCGCCCTTTTGTTTCTCCCGTCGATTCGTTATATAATAATGACAAGGTTTTATTATCCAATCTTATCAACACTATGAAAAAAATATCGACACTTTTTTTGATCTCTGTACTCCTTGTTTTGTTTTCAACAACTGCACAAGCGGCAGAATTCATACTTGGACAACCAAGCGTATCAACAACAAGTTCAAGTCCGGTATTTTCCAGAGTCTTGAGCATTGGAATGACAGGACAAGATGTTTCAGCTCTCAATAAAATATTAGGTTTGGAATTTAATACAACGATCGCAAGTCCAAATATCTTCAGCGCGGACACGGTCACATACTTGAAAAAATTGCAGGAACGATATACGACGCAGATATTGATACCGAGCGGTCTTACTGATGGAACAGGAATTGCAGGAACCGCCACACTGGCCAAATTAAATACCTTAGCTCAGCAATATAACGTCCAGCTTTCCGATTTCCCAGCGCCGGCGCAACAAACAACGACAACTGTAGCTGTTCCGCAAATTTTCACCCAGACGCTTTCCCTTGGCTCATTCAGTGACCAGGTTTCACTGTTAAAAACAGTTCTGAATTCAGACCCATTGACGACACTCGTCTATACAAGCACCGCAGAACAAGGCGATCCAGCCAATCTATTTGATGGAGCGACACAGCTCGCGGTAAAAAAATTCCAGGAAAAATATGCGAGGGAAATATTGACACCAAGCGGACTCGTGGCAGGAAATGGCGTTGTCGGTGCTGCAACTCGGGCTAAATTAAACAAAATTTTGGCAGGACTTTCTCTTGGTACAGGAACTAAAGTCGGCACAGTTACACCAGTCATTACCACAACCCCGACAATAAGTGCTGCAAATACAACGATCAATACCTATGGTATTACACCGGGCACCTACAGCGGCCCTTATATAGGACCTCTTTGTACGACTGACATTTGGAATTGCGGTGATTGGGGACAATGTGTTTCCAAAGATCCAACTTCAACTTTTGGGATGCAGTCCCGCAGCTGTACAAAGACATATACTTGTTCAAATCAAGGTGCCAATCATTCTGCACCGACATCTCAATCATGTCCTATCGGGGCAGGTAGTGGAATTGCCTCAGGTTATGTCGATGCATGCCATATCAGTTCAAAAGCTGAGTGTGTCATCACATCCGGTAATGCCACCTGCAACGGAAATCAGATCGTTTGCCCAGCGGGAACAAATCTCCTGGAAACTGCTGCGTCTACAAAATCCAACTTCATACCTGGTGCACAATATCTATGGTGCCCACTTCCAAGCGGTACGGGTATTTTCACATTTTTAGGCGAAGGAATCACGCGCACTTCGTATTCTTGTATAACACCTACGACCGCAGCGACTCCTCAGCCAAAAGTCGGACTGGCAACAGTTATTGCGATACCAGACTCAGATGCATACTGCAGTGATAGAAATTCTGCGTGTAATGCCATCTGTACGCATTCGGAACCGATACAAGCAGTGAGTTGTGGACAGGGCGGATGCACATTTAAAGTAAATGGTTTTTCTCCCGTGTCTCCTGTAGGAAAGAGCCCGTACCCAAGCGGACAATACGGCTGGGGCACATATGTGACTGCCACGCCTGGAGGAAAATGCGGAAACTTCCAGTGTTCATGCGGCAATTAGGATCGTTTTCTCGTCTTTATAAAAAATATAATCGATAAAAAACAGCAACTTTAAAAAAGCTGCTGTTTTTACTTTATGTTTTTCATTTCTCTGTTATAATTGGAGGCGATGATACAGATACAGCAAAAATATCTCCCTTCAAAAAGATTTGTGAGCGCTTTACTAATAGCTATTGCGCTTATTCTGATCACTCTTATTTTAAATTACGTGAGACCGGGAAAAATAAATTATGACAATAATAATCTCGCAGTCGCAAATAGCACGTCTTCACCAAGTGAGATAGATTCTGACCACGACGGTCTTCCAGATTGGGAAGAGGCGCTGTATGGCACTGATCCGCACAATCCTGATACAGACGGAGATGGCACGCCTGATGGCGAAGAGATAAAAGAAGGACGCGACCCGCTCAAAGCAAACACTGCGCCAAAAGGACAGGAACCAAACGATAAAATAGATCCAAAGATAATCGCCCAAGATCAAGCGATATCAAATGCGGATCAAAATCTCAATGCCACCGAAAAAATGGCCCGTGATCTGCTTTCAAATATTATAGCTTCACAGCCGGTAAACGGACAAATGGATCAAAATACCGTGGACGGGCTCATTCAGCAGTCACTTCAGGATATTCCGCAAAAACAATTTCTTGGAACGACAACAGTCTCTGATCTCAATTTAATACCAGCAACCGACAATCAAACCTTGCTGAAAAATCTTATTGCATATAGAAATAATTACTATATACAAACTGAGGCTTTTCAAAAAATAATAGGTCAAGACTTGGCAATTATCAGCAATTCCATGTCAAACAAAACTGATCTTGATAAAAAACAGCTGCAATCCATCATATCTATATATGAACGAATCGCACAAAATCTCATTCAAATGCCATTGCCAGCAGTACCCGAATCTTCAGGAGTTACATATCATTTAAAGGTTATTAACGATTTAAAAGAGCTTGCCAGCATAGACAATGATATAATGATCTCAAGCGGAAATGGAGACTTTGCCAGTATTTATGCGGATTTGGGGGTTTATAATGATGTACAAAATGACATTTTATCGACACTAAATACTATGGATGCAATGTTTGGAATAAAAAGATAAAACATCAAACTCAAATGGATTTTCAAAATTTTTACAAAAGATCGGCATTCTATCTTCTATTCATAGCGGTATTATCTTCCATTTCATTATTTGCGATCCCAGAAAAAGTGTCCGCTGATGCGCAGAGTTCAACTGCAAGCTGTGTTGCGCAATCTCTTGGGATCGATAGCGCCCTTACTTCTATCACCGATATGGTTGGTATCACAAGCCCGGCTGTTCCGGGTGGTTCTGGTCTAACCTCAGGTAGTAGTCCTATCGGACCAGGAGCTATAGATCCAACATCAGGAGTTTTTACTGTGGGTACTGGGCATATCAATCCTAAAGTGACTCAATCGACAAGTATTGATGCGGTTACAGCAACAAACATGACTGATTTTATGACATCAACAAAAGCAGATATTCATCAATCAACTAATAATTCAAACGGGCAAAAAGCATACCAAAAATGTACTGCGCCCCTTTTGCAATCGCTTGCAAAACTTGCCGCATTGCAACTTATCCAGAACATAACCGAGTCAACGGTGAACTGGATCAATAACGGTTTCAAGGGACCAAATGGACAATCTGGCCCGGTCTTCATAGCAAATCCTGGAGAATTTCTTGCAAACACTGCAGACCAAGTCGTCGGTGATGTACTTTTCAATGATCCATCGCTGAATTTTCTTTGTGCCCCTTTTCAACTCCAAGTCAAACTTGCCCTTGGTTTGAGCTACTCCCAACCCCTTTATAAACAGATCAATTGTACGCTTACGGGAGCGCTCACAAATATCAATAACGCTGCTGTCGATTTTACAAGCAATACCGGTTGGACCAATTGGCTTCAGATAAGCACTCAGCCACAAAATAATGCTTTCGGCGCATTTCTCATAGCAAAAGCAGGTATCGATAGTCAGATCGCAGCAAAACAAGCTTCTGCTGTGGAACAATTACGTTACGGCCAGGGAGCTTTATCTTTTATGCAATGTAATAAGGTGACGTATGATAAAGATGGCAACAAACTTACCTCAGAAACCTTTACTGGATCCTCAAGTTATCAACAACCTAAAACAGAGGCCTCAGCTGATGGTTCATACACAAAAATGGAGAATTGTTCCGTAAAGACTCCGGGCGCGACCATCGTCGGAATGCTTGATGCAAACACGACATCAAATACACAGATCGCAAGTTTGGATGCTGCATTATCAAATGGCATAGATTCAATTTTCAATGCGCTACTGAACCAATTGGAAAGCCAGCTCATGAGCAGACTTAAGAACGGTATATTAGGAGACAATAGCAGTGCCAATCAAGATCTGAAACAAGGAATAAATTCTTTGGCAGGACAGCTTCAGGCAGATAATAATGGCACCTCAGCATCAGGTCTTCCAAATTCGTTGAATCCTCTTGATAATTATGATAATAGTTTCGGTCAAGGATATGGTGCAGGGTTTAACACCACCCCTATTGTAAGCACGACGACCGACCTTGGAGTGAACATCAACGATCCATTCCTCTCACAGAAAACAGGCGCACTTTCAATCCTCAATTCGATATGGAATTTTGAGGCTAGCTATCAAAATACCTATGGAGCCGCAATCAATCTGCTTACAAGTGGAAGAGCGACATTCGAAAATGTTATAAGCTGCGATACAAAGCTCGGTGACTCAATATCATACTCGAGAGCACTCTCCATAAACGCAAATGTCATTTCGAATATAGATAGAGCAATCAACTATAGTAGAACGGTACCACAAATACCATGGAGCTTGCCTGACATAGGAGAGTCGGTGTCCCTTTCAAATGCACATGTCGCAACCATTAATACAGCGAAAAATATAATCATAAATGCAGGAACAAGCCAGGCAATAAGCGATGAAATGGACATTATAAATGGGACAAATTTCAATGCTGACGAGCCGCTTGCGAATATAATCGATAATATTTCTCAGTGGTTCACAAGCATGGCCGTTGCATACAATTCAACACAGTGTCCGATCAATTTAAATTCCGTATCTACAAGCGATACATCAACAGGCAATAGTTCAACCGTTACCGCAGGAAGTCCGATATACGCATCTTCTACGGGAATATAGTTTAATAAATACAACAAAGTGAATAACAGACGGGATGCAAAGCATCCCGTCTGTTATTCACTTTGTAAAAACAAAAACGAATGGTATAATTTTATCGTTAAATGACAAAAAGATTTTCCAAAAAATCTGTTGCGCTATTTTTGCTTTCTATCATAGTCTGCGGCTTTTTCTCTTTTGGTATTTTTGACGCTGTAAAGGCAGCCGCTCCCTCACCAGGACAAGCTGCGGGAACGGTTATACAATATACTGATCCCAATACCAAAGCAGTATATTACTACGCAGGTAATGGTAATTGGCATACACCAACTCTTAGTGGACCAAATGTAACATCCGTAGGCACTCAGGAATTGCAGAATAGCCATGGCATGCCAAATAATTATCAAGCTGATGCAATAAAAGCCTATGATGGCACCAGTGTAGCTGTGACCCACCAAGATTGGTTTGGACTTATACTTAGCAATCCATCACAAATTCCTAAGCAGGCTGCCCTGGATGTCGTCTATTATTGGCTCCAGCTTTGGCTCATTCCGCTTGCTTCTTTTTTCCTCACAATAACTGCCAATATACTCGATATTGCCATAAAATATTCAATATATGGCGGTGCTTTCAATTCTTTTAAAGATACTGCTCAGACTATATGGACATTGACGCGAGATGTCTGCAATATTTTCTTCATATTCACACTTTTATACATTGCGATACGACAGATCGTTGGGCAGATCGGCGCCGAGCTCAAAGGAAAGCTTGCGGCTATCGTCATTGCAGCGCTTCTTATAAACTTCAGTCTCTTTTTTACGGAGATCGTGATCGATGCGAGCAACATGGTCGCAAGTGCACTCTTGAATCAAATAATCGCGACCTCTACGCCATTGCCTCCGGGCAATTTGGCAGCTCAAGCCATAAATACTGTTGCAGGCCTTGGAACTACTGTAGATAAATCGGATCCTCGAATAGCTTCAAGGATAATGAATGGCTTGGGACTTCAGACTATCTACCAAGGAAGCAGCCTCGAAAATCCTGCTGTCAGTACGCCAATACTGATCGCTTCGGCAATGACATTTCTTTTGTTTTTGGTGACAATGTTTGTCTTTCTTTTTATGGCGCTTCTTCTTATAGGAAGACTTGTCATGCTTATTTTCCTCATGGCTACTGCGCCGCTTGGCTTTATGAGCGGTACTGTGCCATTTTTGGATAAAGCTGCAAGCGGCTGGAGAGATGAATTGCTTAATCAGGCGATCTTAGCGCCAGTCTTTGTATTTTTCATGCTTCTTATCATGAAGGTCATGATAGCAATACAAAGCATACCGGCAACTCAAGCGACGTTGAGTTCAAATCCTGTGGTATCAAAAGGTGTTATTGTATGGTTTGACTACGTTCTTATCATTTATCTTCTTATAAAAGCAGTTTCGATCACAAAAGGTCTCAGTGGAGAAATCGGAAAAATAGCAAACCAAGCTGCAACCGCTGCTACGGGATTGGCACTTGGAGCAGCGACTGGCAGCACTGCACTTATTGGAAGGCAGCTTGTTGGAAGAGCTGCTGCTGGACTCGCGGCAAATGAAGGGTTGAAAGCGGCAACATCCGATGAAAACAGAAACTTCCTCACTCGATTTGGCGCACGAATGACACTGAAGGGTGCTGTCAAAACATCTGAAGCTACCATGGATGTCAGACATACGAATGCAGCCAAAGAAACTTTTGGCTTCTTAAAGGGACAGGGAATCGATATCACTGGCAGCCATGCAAAAGGGGCGGAAGGTGGTTATGCTGGTGCTGTAAAGCGTGGTGCGGAAGAAGAAACAAAATTTGCAAAAGAAGTACTTAACAGAAACAGCTTGACTGATAGTAAAGCCTTGTCGGAAAGTCTTAAAAAACTACCGGATGTTGAGATGGATATAGATAAAGCAATGGTCAATATGCAAAACGCTCAAGCAGATTGGGTAACAGAAAATGCAAAAGCAAATAAGGACGAAACTAAACTGGCACGGCTCTTGGCAGAAGTCGATAAAAATCAAAAAGAAATTGGAATAAAACAAAAGCTTGTAAACGATACTAGAACTGCAAATGAAAGAGATCAATTTGGCGCTCTTGTTGATACTAAAGAATCCAGAGAAGCTAGAGAAAGAGTCATTGAAAACGTAAAGAAAACATATCAGGCAGGATATGCAGATGTGGTTGAACATGGAATATATTCCACATTGGCAGGTTACAACAAAGCAGCTGCTGTTAAAATAAGAAAAGAAGTTGTTGGTGCTAATCCTACAGCAGATTTGATCAAGGCGATGAAAGCTGTTCCTGGTTTTGTCCCTCCTGATGATAAAGATACATCTAAAACAACAACGCCTCCACCCCCACCACCTCCACCACCAGCTAGCGGCCCAACCACTATCTAAAATTTAAACGATTATGGATAACGACACGCAAAAAATATTAACTGAACAATTCAACAAACTTCCAACAAATATCAGGGATGCGATCCTTTCTGTTGATTATCGTTCCAAGCTTCAAACGATCACAAAAAATAACAAGCTTATGATCGATCAGGCAGGAAAGCTTGAGATGGAAACGATGCTTGTCATGCTTGGTCTTGAACCTTTGACTGATTATACCGATAATCTGGTAAAAAATGCCGGTCTTTCAAAAAATCAGGCAATTGCGATCGCCCATGATGTCAATGAACTGATATTCAAAAATATCAGAGAATCATTGAAGAAGATAAATGAAGAAGCTGAAAAAAACAATGAAAATCCCGAGACAAAAAGCGTCTGGCAACCGACAAATGTCCCTATACAACAAGAAACTGCCCCAATCGCTGAAAAGCCGATCGAACAAAAAATCGCACCTCAAAGCACGGAAATAAAAAATACCATGCTTCCTGAAATAGCTCCTGAAGTAGGGCTTCCGGCACAATTCCGCTTTGTACCAAAACAAGAACCATATCATGAGAATATTTCTCCAGTTGCAAATATTGTAGGATCAAAAATGACAGAAACTGTTGTTGTGCCAAAAGAGAAAATAGTGGTAGAAGAAAAAACAAAACTTCCCGAGAAAAAACAACCTTCTGATTCGACTGATCCGTATAGAGAACCGATAAATTAGCTTTTTAAAAACATGCAATTCCAAGTCCCACAATTCATCGAAATAGAAGACAAAATATTTGGTCCACTAACCTTAAAACAATTCATCTATCTCGGCGGAGGACTCGGAGCATGCGTTGCATTGTGGTTCTATATACCGTACAAAATAGTATCTGTTATATTGATCATACCAGTTCTCATTTTTTCGCTTGCGCTCGCTTTTTACAAAACAAACGGCAAGGCATTCATTGATGTTGTTGAGGCGGCTTTCTACTATTATCTCGGAAGCAAGCTTTATATCTGGAGAAAAGAGGAAAAAAAACCTGAAACCAAGCTCGCAGACCAAGTTCAAGCGGCACGATCAATGATCGTTGTGCCAAAAATGTCTGAAAGCAAGCTGAAAGACCTGACATGGAGCTTGGATATCAAAGAAAATATGAATCCTGTGACACGTGACAACAAATAGATATTTTGACGGAAAGGCTTATGTTTTTTAATTTTTCTCGTGTATAATAAACTCAAATGGCAGTTTCAAAAGCAGCACAAGATTTTGTCCCGATAAAGGAGATCCGCGATGGAATAGTCGTACTTAAAGACGGCTCGATGAGGGCTATTGTCATGGCATCATCTGTAAACTTCGCCCTCAAATCAGCCGACGAACAACAGGCGATCATCATGCAATTCCAAAGTTTCTTGAACTCTTTGGATTTTTCCGTACAAATATCGATACAATCCCGCGAGCTTGATATCAGACCATATATCGCGATGCTTGAAGGTAGATATAAAAATGAGCTCGGCGACCTTATGAAGATGCAGATCAGAGAATATATACAATTCGTCAAAAATTTCGTCGAACAAACAAGCATCATGACAAAAACATTCTTTGTCGTCATCCCTTTTTCACCGAACGTAATCAATTCCAATTCAAATCCACTTGAAAAGCTCATTGAGAAGAAGAAAACTGAAAATGCATCGAATGGGGACGCAGATCATTTTGAGGAAAACAGGACACAGCTTGAGCAGAGGATCGGATCAGTATCCCAAGGACTTATGAGATGCGGTATCAGAACTGTTGAACTCGGTACAGAGGAGATCACTGAGCTCTTTTATAAGACATTCAATCCAGGCGATATGGAAAAGCCGATCATACCAGCACAATAAATAAAATAATTTTATGAGCTTTATCAGCGACATTTTCAAAAAGAAAGAAAAAGAAGAACAACTGACATCATTCCTGCCTCAGGAAATATATGAGTCGGGTATTTTGGAATTGCAAGATATTATCGCACCATCAGCCCTTAAAATATCCTCAAAGGAGCTCAGTTTGGGAGAAAAGATCGTCAGAACATTTTTTGTCATTTCTTATCCAAGATTTTTATCGGAAAGCTGGTTTTCTCCGATCATCAACTTAGATAAAGTTTTCAATATTTCAATATTCATTCACCCGATCGATACCGCAAAAGTGCTTCGACAATTCCAAAAAAAGGTGGCTGAGGTCCAAAGCCAGATCAACACCCGTGAGAAAAAAGGCTTGGTCAGAGATCCAAAGCTTGATACAGCATATCAAGATCTTGAATCCCTCAGAGACAATCTCCAGCAAGCCCAAGAAAAACTTTTTGATGTCGGACTATACATCAGCTTATATGGGGATAGCGAGGACGAGATGGATAAAATGGAAGCAGAGATCAAGTCAATACTTGAATCCCGCATGATCTATGTGAAGCCGGCGCTTTTCCAACAAGAACAAGGTTTCAAAAGCGTTTTGCCTATAGCTACCGATCTGCTTGCGGTGCATTCAAAGCTCAATTCCTCGCCGCTTTCAAGCATTTTTCCATTTGTCTCTGTTGATCTTACCTCAAACAATGGAATCCTTTATGGTATTAACAGGCACAACAACAGCTTGGTGCTTTTTGACCGATTCTCACTTGAAAATTATAACTCGATCACATTTGCAAAGTCAGGTTCCGGAAAATCGTACTGTACTAAACTTGAGATCATCAGAAGTCTTATGTTCGATACTGATGTTATCGTCATAGATCCTGAAAAGGAATATGAATTCTTGGCTGAAGCAACAGGAGGAAAATCTTTTGCCATATCGCTCAATTCGAACAGTCATATCAATCCGTTCGATCTGCCAGCACCAAAAGAAGACGAATCGCCAGCGGATGTTCTCAGAAGCAACATTATCAACCTTGTCGGACTATTCAGGATCATGCTTGGTGGATTGTCTGCGGAAGAGGATGCCATCATTGATAGAGCGATCTCTGAAACATATGCTCTCAAAGACATCACTCCTGATTCTGATTTTTCAAATGTCGAGCCGCCGCTTCTATCGGATTTTGAGCTTGTCCTTTCAGGAATGAAGGGTGCCGAGGCCATTGTCCAAAAACTTTCCAAATATACGAGAGGTACATGGGCCGGATTTTTGAACAGACCGACAAACATCAATATCAATTACAAATTCATTGTTTTCTCGATACGTGACATGGAAGATGAGCTCAAACCTGTCGCAATGTATCTCATCACACATTATATTTGGAATGCCATCAGACGCGTCTCAAAAAAGAGATTGCTCGTCATTGATGAGGCCTGGTGGATGATGAAATCCGAAGATACAGCATCTTTCCTATATTCTTTGGCAAAAAGAGGTAGAAAATATTATCTCGGCCTTGCAACGATCACTCAGGATGTTGATGACTTCTTGAAGTCCCCGTATGGATTGCCGATCGTTACAAACTCTTCCATACAAATTCTTCTGAAACAATCACCAACGGTTGTGGACAATCTGCAAAAAGTATTCAATCTGACGGATGAAGAAAAATATCTCTTGCTTGAATCAGACGTAGGAGAAGGAATATTCTTTGTGGGACTGAAACATGTTGCCATCAGGGTCATTGCTTCATATACCGAAGATCAGATCATCACTTCCGACCCTTCTCAGCTTTTGAGCATAAAAAAGGCTAAAGAAGAGCTTAAAATGTCAGCCGGCAACATTTAATAATAAACACTCCTTTGTGTTTATAAAAATTCGATTAATGTTATAATTGACCTCGAAATGAAAAATTTGTTTCAAAAAACAATGAAAATTCTTTTTATATTCGGTGTTGTTTTTTTGTTTCAAAATGGTGCACTGTTCGCACAAACGTCATCAGCTAATATTGATATCAGCATCTCCCCGAAAACTCCGGGTGCAGGGGATAGCGTGACGATCCAATTATCAAGCAATTCTATAGATCTCGATACAACAAAAATAACTTGGTATGTAGATGGCGTTCCTGGAATATCTGGAAATGGACAAAAAAGTTTGGCGGTGACTGCAAAGGCTGCTGGCGAAACAACAAACGTGAGAGCTGTAGTAGAAACAGCTGATGGCACATCAAGTGAGGTCTCGACACAAATAACGCCTGCGGGAGTGGCTCTTATTGTTGAACCAACATCTTACGTACCACCTTTTTATAAAGGAAGATCCATCTTCACGAACCAGGGAACTACGCGTGTTGTGGCAATACCGAATGTCATTGTGAATGGAACAGAGGTCAGTTCAAAGAACCTAGTTTTCAATTGGCAACAAGATGGTGTGACTTTGACATCAGATTCTGGTCTGGGCAAAGACTCAGTCACGGTGGATGGTGGCGTCCCGATAAAAGATATCAACATCTCTGTCAGTGTTTTAGATACCTCAGGAAATATCCTTGCCGACTCATCGGAGGTAATATCAGCTAGTGACCCAAAAGTCCTTGTATATGAAAATAGCCCGCTCTACGGAATGCTCTTCAATAAGGCTATTACGGGGGATTATTACTTGGGACAAAAAAACGAACTTGATCTTGTTGCAAAACCGTATTTTTTCAATCTTTCGACTGATTCTGGCTCCGATTCAACATACAAATGGCTGATCAACGACAATTATGTAACTCCTTCGGGGCAAGATAATGAGCTTCTTTTAAAACAAACGACTACCAATCTTTCAGGTACCGCTGCCGTATCCATCACCATCAACAATAATGTCAGGATATTCCAATACGCGACCGTAAATTTTAATGTCAATTTTGGAATTTAGCATTATAAAAAATATGAACACAAAAAGATCAATTGCATTATCCTTACTTTATATAACCATTTGTGGTATTTTTTCTTTCGGTCTTTTTAATTCTGTAAAAGCGCAGACTGCGAACGGCAACTATAATCCAACAGTAAATACGAGCCCTCAAACGACCACTGCAGTAAATGCGAACAAACCTCAAACCATCGTACCAGTACTCCTCCAACCTGATGCTTTTCCCGGTCTCACAAATACTGGCGATCTAAAGACTTTTTTAGGACCGGTCTTCAATTTTGCTATTGCACTTGCAGTGGTTCTTGCCCTTGTCATGATCATTTTTGGCGGCATAGAATATATGACGACAGACTCATGGGAAAAGAAGAATAGCGGAAAAGAAAGGATCGTAGGTGCTTTTATAGGCTTGGGTCTTGCGCTCGTATCATGGCTTTTGCTTTATACGATCAATCCGACTTTGGTCAGTTTCAATGGCAACACCTTGCTCAATCCACCAGCGCCTGTCGTAAACACGAGCAACACCACAACCAATGTAACCGGTGCGACCAATACAAGTACAACAAGCACGAATACCAATTCAACAAGTAGCACGGGAGATTTTTCCGGGCAACAATGCAACAATTGCGTAAATGTAAAAGATCTTGGCCTTACGTGTAAAAGTGGGTCAAATTGCCAGCTCAATTCTACGCTTGCAAAAGAATTAAGCGTTGCTTTTGCAGGACAAAATGCCCAAATAACAGAAGGTTACCCACCAACCGTTGCTCATAGCGGCATTAATAATTGCCACGATAATGGAACATGTGCAGATGTGAACTTGATTGATAGATCAACCGATATAAGTGAGGTCAAACCTTTGTACGACAGTATGGTAAGCGCTGGACTGCACCCCGCGTACGAAGTAAGCGATCCAAGCATGTGTCAGCAATACACAGCGGCAGGAGTAAAATGTATTTCAAGTCCGTTAAACACAGCCCCATCATTTCACGTAAATATGTAATATGTCTAAAAGAAATTCAATCATCATAATACTCACGGTCTTGCTCCTTATCATAGGTGGTCTATTCTTCTTTTACTCTCGATCGGGAAATACTGGGACAGGAAATCAGGCATCAAGCACTCAATCAGCTGTAAATCCTTTTGGCAGTAATGCAACGAACAAAACGACGACGGGTACGACTGGTGGAAATACAGGAAACAATACGCAGACAAACACAACAAATGGAAATACGGCAAAACTTACTCAACTATACGCAAACCCAACCTCTGGATCGGTGTTTTTCGCCAGCAAAAGCAACCAGGACGTACTCGAATTTGTGGACAGAGCAAATGGCAATGTCTATCAATACCTTCCGCAATCGCAATCTGGCCAACCGACACGCCTGACTGATACAACTATACCAAAGATCGAAGAGGTAAAATGGTCTCCAACAGGAAATAATCTTGTATATCGATATTTGGATAATAACAATACAGACACCATAGACAGTTTTTCTGGCACAATAACAGGCACAAGCACTGGGGGAAATCTGAGACAAATTGCCGGTACTTTTCTGAGCGTAGATCTTGCACAAATGGCAGTGAGCCCGAAGGGAGATAAGATATTTGGTCTATGGAAGAAAAATGATGGTTCCGGCTCATTCGGAGTCTTATCAAATCTTGATGGCACGAATAAAAAACAAATATTCAATTCATCGGCATCCTCTTGGAACATATCCTGGCCAACAAATACGCTCGTAACATTCACAACAAGACCGACATACAAAGATTATGGATATCTTTTCTTTTTCAACACTCAGACATATTCATTTGAGAGAATACTTGGTGATATTGCCGGATTATCGACACTGACAAACAGCGATGGAAGCCTTATTGCGTATTCTAGGAGCCAAGATAAGGCTTTTAGCCTCAATATATACGATACAAAAAATAAAACTGATGAGAGCATTCCTCTTGCAACACTTGCCGACAAGTGTGTGTGGAGCACAAAAAATACCAATATATTATATTGTGCGGTTCCGCAATCGATCCCTTCCGATACATATCCGGACGCCTGGTATCAAGGTACAGAATTTTTCCAGGATAACATCTGGATGATCGATGCAAACTCGGGAGTTACGACCCAACTTTACCAGATAGGTGTAAATGAAAGTGCAAGTATTGATGCTATGAACCTGACCATAAGTCCCGATGACAAATATCTGTCATTCTCAAATAAAAATGATCTGAGTTTATGGATACTTGGTTTGTAATATTATTTATTAAAAAACCCTGCGATGCAGGGCTTTTTAATCTATGATAGATCGAGATCTATATATTTGATGACAACCCTCCTTTCCTTACCCTCACCGATCGATTCGGTCTTGATATTCGGCTTGTTGCTCAGCGCATCATGAACGATAAGTCTTTCATATGATGACATTGGTTCCATTTCCATGCTCAATCTCATAAGACGGACCTTATCTGCGAGCTCATTCGCTTTTGATTTCAACCTTTCAACCATACTGGATTTGTAGTCATTGATATCGATGGAAAAATCACTTATTTCCTCTGATTCCTTATGCGCCATCCTTCGTAAAATATGGGTAAGTGCATATAATGTCTCGCCATCCTCTCCGATCAGAAGCCCTGACTCCTTTGTCTTTATTGCAAATGTTTTTTTATTGCTCAGGGAATTTTCAAGAGCTTCAACACCGTCAAAAGTGATATTCATGGACGTAAGGAGTTTTTCTATCAGAGACTTGATGTGCGTATTGCCTTTGAGAGATGTATTCTTGTCACCTGTATCTTGTTTTGTGATTGTCGCTTCTTTCATGTTTTTATTTTACCATATTATCAAGTACATTCTACGTAACAAAATCTATTTTGATGCATCGATCCGCAGAGCAGAATTGCTCTTTTTCTTCACGATTATCTCCTGGCCAATGGCAAAAAGACTGCTTGTGATCAAGTACAATGCCACCACAACGGCAAAATTCCTAGCAATTATAAATATCACGATCGGCATGACATATTTCATCTGCATATTCATACTTCGGGACAGTTCGTCCTTGAAATCTGGATTTGTCCCGGCCTCTCGCACTTTCTTTGGCACTTTCGGCATGATGATCTGCATTTGAAAAAACTGTGCGAGAGCGGCAAGGATCGCAAAAACAGTACTTTTGCCTGAAACGTCTATGCCGAAAAGTTTTATGTTGATGATGTCTGGAATTTTTGTAAAGGAATATATGACTGAATGATCGATGCTTGGCAAACCACCCCTAAGAAAAATATAATACAAAGCCATGAGAACGGGGAGCTGAATGAGCATCAGAAGAATTCCGGAGAAAGGATTGATGCCTTTTTCCTGGTAAAGCTTCATTGTCTGTTCTGCTTGTAGCTGCTTATTATCTTTGTATTTGAGCTTCAATTCATTGAGTGCCGGTTCAAGCTGCTTCATCTCAAATTGTGTTTTGACGGATTTCTGAGAAAGGGGGAAGAGTACGATCTTAATGATAAGGGTGAACAGGATCACCGCCACCCCGACATTGTGAAGAGGGATAATACTGATAAAAAGTATCAGTGCATTGTAGAGCGGAGCATAAAAAATAGCGGTGAATATCGCGTGCATGAAGGCAATTCTATACGAAAATTATCAAATACACAAACTAAAAACAAACTCGGGAAACACCAAAATTTATGCGTAAAATCGAGATTTTTTCAGAATTTCCTGAAGATCTTTCCTTATATTTTCATACGGGACAGGCTTTTCTGTCTTTTTTGGAAAAAAAACGACCGTTCTCTTAAAACGAGGATCCATTTTTGCTATGTTTGCTTCTAGAGCAGCGCTTATTTTTCTTTTTATCCGATGCCTGCCAACGGATGTTTTTTCTATTTTTTTTGATACAACGATCGCAAACCCTGCCATATTGCCATCTTTCCTTGAAACTTTTGCGTACAAAAATAATTCGGATATGGTCACTCCGCTTTTTATCGCTTCCTCTATGTTTGGCCTGGTCGCCCTATCTTTACGTCTAAGCATCGTTCTTTGATTATATACTGCAACCGAAAAAATGAAAAAGGGGACTGATGCCCCTTTTTCATTTTATTTTCTTTTTTTGGAAACAGTGAGCCTTGCTCTGCCTTTCTGTCTTCTTCTTTTTATCGTATTTCTGCCGTATTTGCTCTTGCTTCGTACGAGAAAACCGTGGGTTTTTGCCCTCTTTCTTTTGTTTGGTTTGTATGTGAATGACATGCGAAGAGTATAAATCAAAAAAGAAAAAATGTAAAGCTTGTTCAAAGATTTTTTTCGGTATAATAGGGAACGTACATTTTCAAAAATTTATTTTCACTGTCCACCTTTTATGCACAATTTGTGAACAAAAATAAATTTTTAAGAAACGTTATATGCACTTATAATTGAGCCCTATGATAGAAAACAAAACTCTTTGGAATAATATTCTCGCCCAGATAGAACTCACTGTTTCAAAAGCAAACTTCAGCATGTGGTTTAAAGATACCTATATCATAAAACAGGAAGATGGCACGGTATACCTTGGTGTCCCGAATATCTTCGTCAAAGATTGGCTGATGAACAAATATCACAAAGATATCGTCAAAAACCTCAGGAATTTCGGCGAAAACTTCAGAAATGTCGAATATGTCGTGTCAAAAGAAGAAAATAAAGCCCATGTCAAAGAAACAACGAACGCAAGCGAGCTTCCGCTCAACGATTTTTATATAAACAAAGAAGATAATCTCAATCCAAAATATACTTTTAAAACATTCGTGATCGGTCCGTTCAACGAGCTCGCTCACGCCGCCTCCCAGGCGATTTTAAAAAGAACGGCGACATACAACCCACTTTTTATATTTGGAAGCACAGGACACGGCAAAACACACCTTATACAAGCTGTGGGGAACCAGTTTAAAGAAGACGATCCGAGCAAAAAGATCTTTTATATGACGTCCGAACGTTTCGCAAATGATTATTTAAATTCCCTCAACAGTGGTGAAATCAACACATTCAAGGAAAAATATAAGAAATATGACGTTTTGATCGTTGATGATATACAATTCCTTTCAGCAAAGACAAAGACTCAGGAGGAATTCTTTCATTTGTTCAATAGTTTCCACGACAGTGGCAAGCAGTTGATATTTTCTTCCGATAAGCATCCGAATTTTATTACCGATATAGAGGATCGTATTAAGTCGAGATTCAACGCCGGCATGATCATTGAGATCCAAAAACCTGATTTTGAATCAAGGATCCAGATATTCAGAAAAAAATCCTCTCTTATGAACCTTGCTCTCTCAAACGAAATGGTTGAGTTCTTGGCATCATCCGTTGAAGGTAATATACGTGAGCTTGAAGGTATTTTAAACCTTATTTTGTGCCAATCTCAGCTCAAAAACAAAGAATTGAACATAAACGAAGTGAAGGAATTATTGAAAAACACCTCAAAACCAAAGAAGAATGTGTCGGCAAAAGATGTTATACGGGTTGTTTCAGAATTTTATGGGATAGAGGAAGCGACTATTTCTGAAAAAGGGAGAAAAAAAGAGGTTATCAAACCACGACAAGTGATTATGTATATTTTAAGGGAAGATTTTGATATTTCATTCCCATCAATAGGTGATAAAGTAGGAAATAGAGACCATTCGACGGTTATTCACTCATATGAGAAAATTAAAAATGATCTTAAAACCGACCCTGAGCTTGTGCAGGAAATAGATCATATCCGTTCGATGTTGAAATAACTGTGTATAAGGTATGGAAATGATATTGAGAATTTATCTGAGAACATGTTGAGAATTGTTTGATAATAAAAAAGAGAGAGAAATAAATTAATTAATAACAATCAGCACACAAATAATTTTTTATAAAAACACAATTATAAAAGGAAAGATAATGGTTAAAAGAATATAAACATATAAACAATAGTAATAATAATTATAAATAATATTATGAAAATAGAATGTGTAAAAGAAAAACTTCATATCGCGGTATCAAAAGCTGAAAAAATTGTCGGCAAAAATACCAATCTACCGATATTGTCTTGTTTGTTGTTTGAGACAAAAGGAAATAATCTTATTATAAAAGCCACAAATCTTGATCTGGGTTTGGAAATATCTATTCCGGTAAAAGTTGAGGAGCACGGCACGGTAGCGGTGCCGGCAGGGGTTATAGGTAGTTTTTTGAATAATTTAAATGATAATAAGAACATTTCTCTCGAAACACAAGATACCCTTTTGAGAATATATACCCAGAACAGCGAAGCAAACATAAAAACACTATCAACAGACGATTTTCCGACAATTCCACTTATTGATGAAGGTAAAACATGCAAGATAAACTCGAAAGATTTTGGGAACGGTATCAGATCGGTCATTTACAGTGCCTCAACATCGTCGGTAAAACCAGAACTTGCGAGTGTGTATATGTACTCAACTGAAGATCAATTGTTCTTTGTAGCAACAGACGCTTTTCGCCTTGCCGAAAAAACAATAAAAACAAAAAAAGGAGTCAATATTCCCGGTATTCTTATTCCGTTCAAAAATGCACTCGATATTTTAAAGATCATTGATACTACTGATGAAGAAATAGAGATAAACTCGACAAAGAACCAAATATCATTCACCTTTAACGGACTCTATCTCGTCTCACGGGTTATTGACGGGGTATTTCCAGATTATAAACAGATCATACCAAAGGAGGAAAAGACAAAAGTCACTGTTTTGAAGCAGGATCTGATAAACACATTCAAGATATCCAGTATTTTTTCCGATAATTTCAATCAGATAAATATCCATGTGGAAAGTGGTTCAAAAACTATCCAAGTCAAGACAAAAAATTCCAATATTGGCGAAAATACAAATAGAATAGATGCGACGATAGAAGGTGAGAGCATTGAAGTGAATTTCAACCATCGATATATTGTCGACTGTCTCTCGTCAATCTCCTCAGACAGCATATCTTTGATATTTAGCGGTATAAATAGGGCGCTTATCATCAAAGGAACATCAGACAAAACATTCATGTATCTTGTGATGCCGATGAATAGGTAAAAATATGTTTGATATAGCCCAATATCTGGAAAAGTTCAAAAAATTCTCCCAATCAAGGGATTTTTTGCGCAATACTGTTGCGGAAGCGATACAAGAGGTTTGTAAAATAACGATCGATACTAAAAAAATAGAAGTAAAAGACGGCGTCGCCAGGATTTCTGAGAGACCGATCATAAAAAGCGAAATTTTCCTGAAAAAAATAAAGATCTTGGAAATTTTGAAAAAAAAGACGGAGAATAAGGTCAATGATATTCTGTAAAAGTAAAAATCGTCCCGAGGGACGATCTTACTGATTTATTGTTACGTTTGTCGTAATATCTCCCTCATTATAGACACTGTCATACACGACAGTCTTTAAATTGTTTGAACCTAAAATAAATGAACGAATTGAGGATGGAACGAAGTTGATCACAAACGGAGGAGTGTCTGATGTGCCAATAAGCTGATCGTTTAAATAAAAATCAGCTCGTGCAAGGGGATAATTTGAGGTTGAGGTGAAGGAAACTGTTACTCTATCATTTTGTCCGTATGAAGCAGTTGAATTTGGCGATACAAGACTGATTCTTGGTTTATTGGCTTGCGTATGCACATCATCAAATGCCGTCGGTTTTTGAACAACTGGTTGAGGATGGGTTTGAAGCCATTGTTGCACCCCATATTCCCAGGAGTTAAATTGAGGATCATCGCTTGGATTTGCCGGTATCGGACCATTTGGGTTTGTTTTATCCACCCAGTAGAGAATCGAGTGAATATTTGGTATAGCCACTTCTTGTCTTGTTTCAGGCGGGGTCATATCGGTTGCAAGCTTGCCGGAAATTTTATCTATGAAATACGTCTCGTTTCCTTGCCAGATGCCGCGAAGGGCTGGTTTCAAAGTTGGATCGATCGGCTGAGGTTTTACGAAATCATTTGGCGTCGTGCTTGCAATTGCAACATCCATAAGCTGTCTCCAGAGCGGTGCAACGATGAGCCCGGCAATATTTTTATGCATTGGTGTGTTGTCATTATTTCCTGCCCATGTACCAATGACGACATCCGGTGTGTAGCCCACTGTCCACGCATCCTTTGAATCATTTGTCGTACCGGTCTTTGCGGCGACTTCTCTGCCGGGAAATGTGAAAACAGAATTCACCCCATACTCTGGCTGCTTAGCAATATTGTCTGACAAGACATCAGAAAGGAGCTCTGCAATACTCGGCTGCAGGACGCGTTGGCTATTTGTTGCATATTGTTCAATCGTATTTCCTTGGCCGTCTTGTATGGAAAGAATGCCGGTGTATGGATTCCTGACGCCATCATTTGCAAAGACACCATATGCGCTTGTAAGATCAAGTAGAGATACCTCTCCACCTCCAAGCACGAGTGTTAGTCCGTACTGATTTGGGTCATCAGAAAGACTGGTAATGCCCATGGATTTTGCGGTATCAAGCGAATCTTTTTCTCCAGCAAGATATAAAAGCTTGATGGAAGGAATATTCAAAGACAAAGCGAGAGCATTTCTGAGCGATACAGGCCCGCGATAGAGACCATCAAAATCTTGCGGCATATAACATGCGCTTGATGATGATACGACCGCGTTTTGATCGATCTCTTGTCCTTGGGGAGTGCATGTCGTTTGAAATTCAGTTGGAAGATCAAAAAGAACCGTATCTGGCGTATAACCTTTTTCAAACGCAGTAGTATAAACAAAAGGTTTAAACGTTGATCCGGGCTGTCTGTTTGCAAGCGCCACGTTAAAATTCCCGTCGATCGTTTTATCAAAATAATCTCTGGACCCGATCATGGAAAGGATCTGTCCTGTTTTTGGATCTATTGCGACCATTGCTGTGTTCGAAGCATTGAAGCTTGGTAAGGTTTTCAGTGCATAATTTTTCACGATCGTTTCCGCTTGTGATTGCAGGTTGTAATCAAGTGTTGTGATGACCTTATATCCGTTTTGCAATACTGCGTCCTCACCGTATTTATTTACGAGATACTGCTTGATGAATTCCACAAAATGCGGAGCGAGAATACCTTGGGGCGACAATTTTTGGAATTGTACCTTCTCTTTTACTGCTTGGTTGTATTGATCTTGCGTGATGAATTTATTCTCAAGCATTTTTTGCAACACCAGATTTTGTCGCACATCGAGCTTGTCTTTATTTTGTCCATATGGGGAATAGAATGTTGGTGCATTTGCAATAGCGGCAATATATGCAGCTTGTGCAAGAGTGACATTTTCAGAGCTTGTGCCAAAAAATGTTTGGCTCGCTTGCTCAACGCCATAGATATTTCCGCCATACGGATTTTGATTCAAATAAACGGAGAGTATCTGGTCTTTGCTCATGGTTTTCTCAAGTTCAAGCGAAAGCGCCCACTCTTTCAATTTTCTTGAGATGGCTTTTTCATTTGTCAGAAGGGAATTTTTAATGACTTGCTGAGTTATGGTCGAACCACCCTGGCTGAAACTGCCTGATAAAATATCTGCAAACACAGAGCGTATGATGGAGCTTATTTTGATCCCGCCGTGCTGATAAAATGTGGCGTCCTCTATGGCAACAGTCGCATTTTTCAAGTTTTGCGATATATGATCAAAAGGAACCACTGTTCTTCTTTGATTCTGATGAATATCATAGAGCAGAACAGTGCCTGTTCGGTCATATATTTTCGTCGATTGGGTGACTTTTATCGTATCGAATGATGAAAGGTCCGGCAGTTTGAAGGTGGAGATCCACATAGCGATCGCTCCAAGAAAAACAAAAAGAAAAGCCGCAAGCGCCAAAAAAACTTCTTTTTTGTTGTGTTTGAGGAATCGGATCTCTTGTTTAATGCGCTTTTTGTCCATTGCGAGAGATTATAACATATTTTGGCATTTTCCAGTGCAAAAAAGGGTAATTTATGATACATTTTGGGTATGATAAACACTGATCCGAAGAAGATAGAGGAATTTTTGACGCGCGGAGTCGAAAATATTTTTCCTAATAAAGATTTTGTTCGGAAACAGCTTTTAAGCGGTAAAAAGTTAAAAATGTATCTTGGTATAGATCCAACCGGACCGACTCTTCATATGGGACATGCCGTTCCGCTCAAAAAACTTGCCGAATTTCAAAAGCTTGGCCACGAAGTCATACTTTTGATCGGAGATTTTACGGCAATGATAGGCGATCCTACTGATAAAACTTCTGCACGAAAGAAACTTACGAGAAAAGAAGTTCTAAAAAATTGTATATTATATAAGAAACAAGCTTCCACCTTTTTAGAATTTGGTTTTGGCGGAGCAAAATTAAAATATAATTCAAAATGGCTGGCGAGTCTTTCATTTGCCGATTTGATAGAACTTGCCTCTCATATTACATACGGACAAACTATAAAACGCTCGATGTTTCAGGAGCGAATAAAAAATGAGCAGGATATTTATCTGAATGAATTCATGTATCCGCTTATGCAGGGATATGATTCTGTCGCTCTTGATGTTGATGGCGAAGTCGGAGGAAATGATCAGATGTTCAATATGCTCGTTGGCCGTGATCTTTTGAAAAAATTGAAGAATAAAGAGAAGTTTGTCATTACCATGAAGCTTTTGGAGGATACTTCGGGAAAAAAGATGGGCAAGACCGAGGGAAATATGATCTCAATGCTTGATGATGAGTATGAAATGTTCGGGAAAGTTATGAGCTGGACTGATGGAATGATACTTCCTGCTTTTGAAATCTGCACGGATGTTTCGATGGAAGATATAGAAAAATATAAAAAAGATCTGGAAAATGGCACAAATCCTCGCGATATAAAAGTTATTCTCGCCAAAGAAGTCATAAAAGTCTATTACGGACAGGAAAAAGCCGACAAAGCCGAGAAAAATTTCGTGGAAACGTTCAAAAAAGGGGGATTACCGGAAAATATTGAGGAAATAAAAGCGGGAAATGGCGCATTGCTCTCAGAAGTTTTGGTCAGTGTAAAGATCCTTGATTCAAAAAGCGAATTCCGAAGGCTTGTTTTGGAAGGTGCGGTTTCCGATGCAGTATCGGGAGAAAAAATCACGGATCCAAATTACAAGATCGAAAAAAGCATCGCTCTAAAGGTAGGGAAGAAGAGATTTGTAAAAATAATCTAGAATCTCATATCGTACCAATCAAGATTATAGATATCTTGAATAAGGATTCGTTCACCCCTTGCCCATGTTCGGTTATTTTCTAACCCGAGAAGCTTCATTGCCTCTTTGATGCTTTCCTCGCTTTTGCCCTCGATCTCAAGATATGCAGACATTCCCGGATATTGGTCTATGTCAAACTGCCAATCCTTGTGAACAAATGATACCCGATCTTTTTCTTGATGGGCATATTTTTCCAATTCGAGCTCTTCAAACAGATCGGCAAGTTTTTCTGGTTCCAAAATATTGAAATTAATTTCTTTGTGCTTGCGGGCTACACCTAGAATATCAGACTTGGCCTTCCATGTTACCTCGTGTTTGCCCTCAGAATTTGATCTAATTCTTAAAAACCACGGATCTTCGCCCTCTTTGATCCCTTTTACGCGATACCAATGAACGATCAACCTTGTTTCCTGTAATTTTTTTGCGCCCAAAGAGCTCAGGATTCGCTTTATTTCCTTGGGATCCACATCAAGCACCTTCGTTTCTATTTCGTATGTCATATTTATTATCAATGATTATATAGGAATTGATCAAAGATTACGAGCTTGTCTTTAATAAAAATTATTTAACAAATTATAATGAAAAAACCCCACCGCAGTTGACTGCAATAGGGTTTATTCGAACATTCGAACTATAACATCTCCTCGGACCACAGCTCGATCTCAAACTTGGCCGAGTCGATCCCGTCCGAACAATGGACGAGATTGTGGATGACCCTCCCCTCATGAATTGATTGGGCAAATGAGTCACTGCTAAAATCGTGTCTTATTGTTTCGATCCTCGCAAAATGCGGGTCAGTCGTCCCAACAAGTTTCCTCACGATCTGAATCGCATCTTCACCCTCGATGACCATGAGAATACACGTCCCTGAAGTCATGAAAGCCACGATCTTCTCGACGATTTCCTTTCCGTAACCAATCGCCGTTCTCGTCAGCTCCAGTCTGCGAGCTTTCCTGTCCTCCAGAATTTGTGTACCGTATTTCAGGTACCATGCCTCATCTTTCTGGTAATGCCTGGCGCATTTGTCGTGGGGCAGGAGCAGTTCTTTTTCCTGGATTATTTTTAAGCCGGCGTTACGGATCCTTACCCTGACCTCTTCCCGGAAACGAGGTCCCAGAATGTAGCCGTCAGGCTTGATGATAAAGAGCGTTCTCTCGGTTCCCATGACATCTTCCTTTCTGGCCAAATTTTTTTGGCATTGTTTTTTAAGACTGTCTGAAAAACGAATTCAGTTAAAATTGTACACTTTTTACTAATATCTGTCAATACTACTCCTGCGAAGTTATTTTATATGAAGTATATAGATCATTTTTATTTTAAAAATATTATTTTTTGCTACAATAAAGCGCATGAACTGTGTTTATTGTGATCTTTCAGCAATACGAGCAAGAGAAATAACCAGGAACAAATATGCTTGGGTTTTTCCTACGAATATTCCTATTGTTCCAGGACACCTTTTGATATTGCCAATTCGCCACGTAGCAAATTTTTCTGATCTGACATCTGAAGAAAAAGAAGCAATTTTTGATCTGCGAGAGAAGTTGGTACCAGTCCTAAAAAAACTCTTTGGTGCGGAAGGATTTAATTATGCTTGGAATGAAGAAAAAATTGCCGGGCAGTCAGTTCCGCATTTTCACTTGCATATGTTGCCAAGAAAGACAGGAGATATTGGCATAACTGAATATGAACCGAGGAAATTCTTGTATAGGCCGGGAGAAAGGGAAACGACACCAGAATTGGAACTGCAAAAGATCGCAAGACTGATCAAGGAAAATTTGGAATAGCCTTGGAATGGAAGCGGTGGATTTTTGCGAAGCAAAAATCCACCGCTTCCTTGTTTCTCCACTTGCAATTGTTTCGTTGTGATATAATAATAGTAGTCATGAACCAACTCTATTACACACTTACGCACAACGAAAAAATTTTAGACAATCCTGGCAAGCGATATCATTTGAAGATACGGGATCTGCCGCAAGAGGAAAAACCGAGAGAAAAAATATTGAAACATGGCGTTTCAGTCCTTTCCGTTTCTGAGCTTTTGGCCGTCGTTTTAAATACCGGTACAAAAAAGGAAGGGATCTTGGAAATGTCGGAGCGGATCATAAAAGGATATGGCGAGGGAGGCATCATGAGCGAGAAAAATCCAGTCTCTCTTTCAAATAATTTTAATATTCCTCTTACCAAAGCGGTTCAGATCATTGCGTGCGCCGAGCTTGGCAGACGTTTTTTTCAGAAAAATGATTTTTCAGCACCAGTCGTAAGGACTGCCCGAGAGGTGTATGAATATGTCAAAGACATGCAATCGCTCTCAAAGGAACATTTGCGCGGAATTTATTTGAACGCGCATTATAAAGTGATACATGATGAGGTCATATCCATCGGTACCGTTGATGCGAATATTATCCATCCGCGAGAAGTTTTCAAGCCTGCTGTGGAGCATTCCGCCGTTGCTCTCATTCTTGTCCATAATCATCCATCAGGTGACACTATGGCTTCCGAGGCTGATATCGCAGTAACAGAACAGCTCGTGAAGGCCGGAAAGGTCTTGGGTATCGATCTCATTGATCATGTGATCGTTACGAAGCATTCATTTGCAAGTGTACCTGCAGAATACAATTAATATTATGTTTACATCGGGACAATTCTACACCCTCAATCTTTCGCGCTTTTGGCTCGTACGCGATGAGCCAAAAGGCATTTCATATTCCCGAGGTCAAGAAGCAGCTTCACATAAAAGCTTGTTGTTTCATATCTCAGAGGGAGATTATATTCTCACACTCGCGACCGTTCTTCGTTTTTTTGAAGATTCGATAAAGAGCGAAGAAGCTGATGAACAAGTGCGAAGGATAAAGCTCGATCTGATACGGGGAGTCATTGATGATCTGTTTTATTTGGATGAAAATTACATGCTTGTTCCAAAGAATAAGATTTCTAAATAAATAGCGCGTATGAAAGTCATAGCAATAGACCCTGGATACGAGAGAATGGGAGTGGCAGTAATCGAAAAAACTGACGGCAAAGAAGTTTTACTGTTTTCAGAATGTTTCAAAACTTCTCCAAAGATTCCTCACGAAGAAAGATTGAAGTTGATTGGCAAGGAAATAGAATCTCTGATCAAAAAATATAAACCGGAAGCGATGGCGATAGAAACATTATTTTTTAAGAATAATCAAAAGACTGCCATGCATGTTTCCGAAGCACGCGGTGTAATGCTCTATGTTGCCTCAACTGCCGGACTTCACGTTGCAGAATTTTCCCCGATAGCCATAAAAATGGCAGTGACCGGATATGGTGCCAGTGAAAAAGGTCAGGTGACCTTTATGGTAAAAAAACTCATCAAGATAGACAGAGATATCAAATATGATGACGAATATGATGCGATAGCGGCGGGACTTACATATTTTGCTACGCAACATAGAATATAGCAAAAACCCTGAGAATTCGGTTCGCGAATTCTCAGGGTTTTTATTTCTAAGTTCTGTGTTCCATTTTCTATATTCTGTTCAATCTACCACTCAGAAGGATTATAATCCAACTCATCTTCATCGTCTTCAGCTTCAAGAAGAGCTTCCTCTTCAATGAGAGGATCTGTTACAGGGATAGTTTCTTCAAAGGCATCAAGTACGCCATCAGACAAAGCTCCGCCTTCTTTGACTTCCTCCTCTTCTTTTTCCTCCGGTTCTTTTGGTACCTCTTTTTTAATACCTTTCGTTTTTTCTGGTTTTATGTTGTTTTTGGTCTTTGCCTTCATTTCTGACATGAATGTTAATCGCCCGTTTTGAGCTAATGAGCATATTTTCCAAAATTATAGAAAAAATGCAAATGGTTGAAACTGTGGATAACTTTGAAGGATGGCTCGGAAGTTAAAAAGATCTTTTTAATATCTGGACTATTCGGCATTTGTGAAAACTTCCTGTACATCCTCATTTTCTTCCAGGTCTTCAATAAGTTTTTCGAGTGCGGGTGTATCCGCATCTGAGACCTCTGTCATTGTTTTTGGCATCCAACCTTCGGCTGTTTTCTCAAATGCCCACGAAGCACTGCCAGAACTCGCAAGAGATGTATTATTTTTTGAAAGAATATGTTTGATCTCTGCTGCCGCCTTATTTTTATTTGATGTCAAACCTTCTATGATGAGCGCAACACCGCCTGGTCCATATGCTTCATAAGTAACTCCTTCCATTTGTTCTGCTCCAGCGCCCACAGCCTTTTTTATCGATCTTTCAATATTATCGTTTGGCATATCAACAGCTCGAGCTTTTTCTATCGCAGCCTTGAGTCCCGGAGAAAGCATGTTTCCGTTCGCTTTCTTTGCTTCAACCTGAAGCATTTTTGCCATTTTGGTAAAAACAGAACTTTTTTGAGCATCGGTCTTTGCTTTCAACCTTTTTATCTTCGAAAATTTATTATGTCCTGACATGAAAGACATGCTAGCATAAAATTTCACACATTTCACTATTTTTATCCCCTGATGCAAACCTCCATGAACTGTGCTACCATTTTTGCAGGTTGTTCGATAAAAATCCCTAGAAATGGGGAAGAAAGGCTGGAACATGGGACAGAACCTGATTCTTTGCCGATTTCCATTGTGGATAAATTACCAAATCCCGATCTCTTTTGGTTCCGGTCTTTCCGGAAATATTCATGATCTGGGATGTCCGCGCAGGAGAGAACCAAAAGAATGCTTTGGGGAGATCACCATCATTCACTTCGAGGAAAAGGTGTTAAAGACAAAGATTCCTCGAGTGACGAAGGATCTTGGTTTCCAACAAGGGGACATTTGGTGCCTCGTCTCTTTTTTAAAAGAGCTTAACAGGCTTTTAAAAGAGTTTCCTGTTTTAGGAAACGGACAAGGCATCCTTGCACCCAAGAGGATCGTCCACGACAAGGAGGGGATTCGTGAGGCGCCGTTCATCAACGTCTCATACGGAGAGCCCTGGATCGACTTTGCTTCGTCGAGCAATGGTCACTGGACACCCGATTGGATGCTGCTCGGTGTAAAGCTGACGGGCAAGATCAGGGAGCCAAAGCAAAGATACAAGCACATTTGCATAGACACGTATAGTACCAGGTTCATTAAATAGGCCGTCTCGCTTGCGAGACGGCCTACGTTGTTTATAAAAGTTTTCCAGAATTTTTAAGATTTAGATGTTTCCGCGCCCTATCCGTGATAATCCTTCCTCGAGATGTTCTTTCTATAAAACCAAGCTGGAGCAAGTATGGCTCATAAACGTCTTCTATCGTGCCTTGTTCTTCAGACAATGCGGCAGCCAAAGTATTCAAACCCACAGGTCCGCCGGCAAATTTTTCTTCTATAGTATTCAGAACCGCTCTATCCTCGGCATTAAGTCCCATCTCATCAATATTAAGCATATTTAAAGCCTCTTTTACGATATCATTCGTAAGGTTTTGTTCTCTGATCTGGGCAAGATCACGCCCTCTTTTCAGTAGATAATTAGCGGTTCGTGGTGTAAAACGGCTCCTTTTCGCGATCTCTTTTTTCGCTTCAGGTTCGATCTTTACTCCGAGTATCTTTGCGGATCGTTCTATGATCTTCTCTATTTCCTCATCCGTATAGAATTCAAGCTTAAAGACTCCGCCGGAAAAACGTGACCTAAGCGGTGCAGAGAGCATCGCGATCCGTGTCGTTGCCGCGATCAAAGTAAATGGAGGAAGCTCGAGTTGGATCGTTCGTGCCGACGGTCCTTTGCCGATGATGATATCAAGCGATCCCGATTCCATGGCAGGATATAAAATTTCCTCGATCGTTTTGTTCAATCGATGGATCTCGTCTATAAAAAGAATATCGCCAGCCGATAGGTTCGTCAGTATTGAAGCAAGGTCGCCGACTTTTTCTATTGCAGGACCGGATGTCGATTTGATCTGGGAACTCGTTTCTTTAGCAATAAGATTTGCCAGTGTCGTTTTTCCAAGTCCTGGAGGACCGTAAAAAAGCAGATGTTCGGCAGGATGATGTCTTTGTTTTGCTGCTTGTAATAAAATTTGAAGATTTTCTTTGATCTTTTCTTGGCCGATATATTCATTCCAAGTAGCTGGTCTGAGGGTCTGATCAAGAAACTTCACATCGCCATTTTTTTGGCTCATTTGCTCACTATTTTGGGAAGAAGGGGCTTTTTCGTCATTTTTTCTTGACATAATATTATTTCATGCTATACTCTCCAAAGAGCCTGAGCAAGGGCTTTTTATTTGACTCAAAGTTTTGATTTTTGTGGGTTCTGAATATAAATCTCTAAACAATTATTCTCGCAAGAGGTTACGAGTTTTTTTTCAAGGACGTTTTGGTTTATTTCTTCGGAAATAATGCTGAGGTTATCCTTAAGGACTAATTTAACTTTTTACCGCCAGGTTTAAAGTATTGTTTAGAGATTTATGTTTTGAACTGCTTTCGCAGATAAGTCCGATTTTTTTCGGTTCAATCTCTTGTTTTTATATTATCCCTGTTTAGAACTTTTGCAAGCCCTGCAAATTTTATGACACGTTTAGTTTTCTGATTCAAGGTCTATGACACTGCCAAGCTCTTCGAGCGTACTCACGCCTCGGAGCACTTTCAATACTCCATCCTGTTTCATATCCAAAATATTTTGAGATCGTGCAGCCTCTTTTATTTCTCTATCGCTTGAATTGACCATGATGACCTTTTCCATCTCTTTTGTGGAAAGTATAGCTTCAACTATGGCTATTCTGCCTTTATATCCTGTGTCATTACACTTGTCGCATCCTTTTGCCATGAAGATTTTGTCTGTCCTTATGCCCTCAAGATATGTTTTGTCGTTTATGCTTGCGAGCACTTTATGTATAATATTTTTTTCTTTATCTGTTGGAGTTTTTTCCTCTTTGCAATACACACAGAGCTTTCTTAAAAGTCTTTGCGCCATTGAAACATTGAGTGCTGAAGGAATTGTCTTCGGATTTACTTTCAGATCGATAAGTCGGGGGAATGCTCCTGCGGCAGAGTTTGTGTGTAGTGTCGAGAGCACCAAGTGTCCGGTAAGTGCAGCTTGAATAGCCGTTCCTGCAGTTTCGTCGTCGCGGATCTCTCCAACCATGATCACATCTGGGTCTTGTCTCATTGCAGCACGAAGTCCGGCAAGGAACGTATATCCTTTGTCTTCTTCTACTTGAGTCTGCACAATACCAGTCAAATGATATTCGATCGGGTCCTCGATCGTAAGAATTTTTATATCCGGGTTATATATCTTTTTCAAAAAGGCATACAGTGTCGTTGTTTTTCCGCTTCCTGTAGGACCAGTGATCAAAAGCATGCCGTTCGGTCTTTTTATCTGTTCAAGCAGGATATCAAGGGTTCGTTTTTCTATGCCAAGCTCTTCGAGCGGTACGCCGATCGATTTTGGATTCAAGACTCTCATCACGATCGATTCATTATAGGCACCTGGTAATATGGAAGTTCTGATCTCGATCTCACTGCCTTTGATCTTGATGCTAAAACGTCCATCCTGCGCTTCGTCTTTTACGTTTAGTTTAAGACCGGATAGCAATTTGATCCTTGAAAGTAACAAGCCATAGGTAGCTATATCAAATCGAAATGTATCTATGAGGACGCCGTCTATCCTGAATCTCATTCGTACGGATGTTTCTTCTGGTTCAATGTGCACATCAGATGCTCCGAGTGCAAGTGCACCCGCAAGCATGATCTCCATAATTTTTGAAACCCGATATGTCTGCTTCACTCCCAAAAGATCATCCATTAATTTTTTCACATCTTTGATGTGCCCGATCTTTTCCGTGAGCATGACAACCTGATCGCTTGAAATATCAAAGGTACCAGCCACGCTTTCCGATGAATAGGAGAGATCTTTATATTGCTCCCAAGCTTTTTCCAAACTTCTTTTTGATGTCATGAAAACAGCCGGAAAATAACCGTCACGTGAAAGACGGTTCAAGATTGAGATCGTTTTTTCATTGTTTGGAGAAATGATAGCTACCTCAAGTTTTTTGCCGACCATGTCAAAGATAGCAATGTTTGATTGTCGAGCTTCATCTTCATTTACAATTCTCAAAGCGTCGCTATTGACGCGGATCGGTCCCAGATCCAAATAATTATAGCCATATCGGGAAGCCAAAATTTTTACAAGATCCTCCTCTTCATTTTTGCGCATTTCTTCAATGCGTTTGTCCTCTTTTGTATCATCAAAGTCCACCATATGCGTTTATAATAGCACTTTTCATAGTTTGTAGAAAGATTTTACTGAAATTTTTTTAAATAAAAACCTGAAATTCTCCCGAGGCTCCACCTCGGGGAAAGTATTGATATGAAAGAATTTACCCCGAGGTGGAGCCTCGGGGCCAAGAAAATTGCCTGGATTTTGGCTCTGCCAAAATCCACTATAGCTATATTTTAAGCCATATTTATACCCAAAAGCCTATAGAAATGGGGAATCGTTGGTATAGTACTTGACTTTTATTATAGTTCAATATATAATACGGGTCTAAATAAATTGATATAAAACATTATGAAAAACACAAATATTACAAATAAATACATGTTGGCAATTGGAACACTTTTGATTGCGGCTGTTTTTTCTGTTGCTTTGCCTATTTCAGTCTTGGCTGATGACTTTGGTAATCCAATCGATATTAGTACAGGTAACCCAATTGATATTAGCACTGGCAACCCTATCGACATCAGCACAGGTAACCCAATTGATATTAGCACTGGCAACCCTATCGACATCAGCACA
>Ga0265338_10000248_pt1 | contig 98976 bp, 95 predicted proteins | sample 42126metaG_FD_193579 | JGI IMG/M metagenome (GOLD analysis project Ga0265338, IMG submission 193579) | Rhizosphere microbial communities from Carex aquatilis grown in University of Washington, Seatle, WA, United States - 4-21-26 metaG | ecosystem: Host-associated > Plants > Roots > Rhizosphere...
CGGCGATTGCCTGTTTGCGCAGGCATTGAAGCTGGCGGCCGAGTTTCCCACGCCGGAAGTCTGCCGCGCCGTCGCGATGGCGACGAACACGGTCTGTTCCGGCGAAATTCTGCAAACGCAGCACCGCCGCAAATTCGAAATCTCCCAGCGCGAATATTTCCGCGTGATCGAAATGAAAACCGGCGAGCTGTTCACGCTCTCCTGTGATTTGGCGGGGTTCCTGAGCGGGACCTCCACGAAATGCCGCGCGGCCTTGCGGCAATTCGGTGCGGCCTTCGGCACGGCATATCAGGTTTATGACGATTGCGTGGATTTGTTCGGCACGGAGGCGTCGGCCGGAAAATCGCTGGGGACGGATCTGGCCAAGGGCAAACTGACCTGGCCGGTTTTGCTGGCTTGGGAACGCGCCACCCCCGCCGACCGGGCCCGGCTGGAGAAGCTGATCGAGGTCTGGCGGCCGGAAAACTTGTCCGCCGTGAACGAATTGCTGGTCAGATACGAAACCTTTGAGCCGTCCCAGGCGGTCATCAAGCGCTATCTGGAAGAGGCGCGGCGGGCGTTGCGGGTCCTGCCGGAATCTGCCGGACGCGCGGGATTGCTCGGCCTGGCGGATTTTTTAGCGCAACAAACCGACGCTTTGGTGGTTTGTATTTGAACCGATCATGATTATGTCCGCTCCAGTCACACGCACGGATGATGCCGAAGTGCCCGCGCCCGTGGATGAAGAGGTGCTGGTACGCCAGGCCCGGCATGGGGATTTGGAGGCTTATGACGAATTGATCCGGCGTCATCAGCAGCGCATTTATGCGACCATTTACCACATGACCTCCAATCATGAGGATGCCAACGACCTGGCACAGGAATCATTCATCAAGGCCTTTCAAGCGCTCAAATCCTTCAAGGGCGGCTCCAGTTTTTACACCTGGCTCTACCGGATTGCGGTCAATAAAACCATCAATTTCCTTAAATTACGAAAAAACCGCGTTCACATGAGCCTGAACGACCTGGATTTTAATGCCGAGCACGACCCGGACCTGATGGCCTTGATTTCAGACAAAACCCCCCGTCGCGACGCCGGTTTGTCGGAGTTGCAGGAAAAATTGAACGCGGCATTGATGAAACTGTCTGAACCACATAGGTTAGTGGTCGTTCTGCACGATGTGCAGGGGCAATCGCACGAAGAGATTGCCAAAATCATGGGTTGCAACATCGGCACGGTCCGGTCACGACTGTTTTATGCCCGGCAGCAGTTGCAGGGGTTTTTGGCGGATTATTTGAAATAACAAAGCAGCAGAGCAGCAAATATGAACGACAACGAAAATAACTTTGAGTCGCTTCGCCACTTGTTGACGCTGAAGCGGCATGAAATTCCGCCGCCGGGATATTACAACGATTTTTCGCGCCAGGTGATCCAACGGATCCGCATCGGCGACACTGGAGGCGCAGACGGGATAACGGAGAAGCTATTCGGTCAGTCGCCCTGGCTGGCAAGGTTGTTGGAAGCGTTTGCCGTGAAACCGGCGTTCGCCGGCGGGTTTGCCGGGGCGCTTTGCATGTTGCTGCTGTTTGGAATCGTCTATGCCGAACGCCCGGATCTTACGCCGCAGCCGGTTTTGCAGGCTACAGCCGCCACCACTTCTCTCGCTTCGGTGACACCCGCTTCGTTGGCACAACCAGCAGATCAAATCGGGATCGTGTCCAGCACCAATCCGGTGCTCAACCTTCAGCCCGGTGCGTCACCCTTTGGCCAGGAAAATCCGCTCGCGCAGCCCGTCAGCCTTACTTTGGGCAATTGATTTGATTTCAATTGCGTTGTGCGCTTGAAACCACGCCGTGGTTGCCATTAAATCAGGCGGGTGCCAACCAAAGTCATTGCGGTAGCCAACCAAAAGGGCGGCGTGGGCAAGACCACCACGTCCGTCAATCTCGCTGCGTGCCTCGCCGCGCTGGGCCAGCGCGTTCTCCTGTTTGACCTCGACCCGCAGGCCAATGCCACCAGCGGCCTCGGCCTGGAAAAAATCGAAGGCGCCAGTGCCTACCGGGTTTTGCTCGGGGAAGGCAGCCTGCTCGACAAGATCAAGCCCACCGCGTTCGAGCGGCTGGAAGCCGTCCCGAGCGAGGTGGATTTGTGCGCCGCCGATCTGGAACTGGCCCGGATGGAAAATCACCTGCTCCGCCTTGCCGCGGCGTTGCGGCCGGTGGTGGAATCGCAGCGGTTCGATGTGATCCTCGTGGATTGCCCGCCGTCGCTCGGCATTCTCACCCTGAACGCTTTTGCCGCCAGTGATGGCCTGCTCGTGCCGCTGCAATGCGAATATTTCTCGCTCGAAGGCATTTCGATGATGACCCGGGTCCTCGGCCAGTTGCGCGCCGCAGGCGTCAATCCGCACCTGGACATTTTCGGCGTGGTGATGACCATGTTCGATGGCCGGACAAAGCTTTGCAACGAGGTCGTCGGTGAAGTGCGCAGCCAGCTTGGCGCCAAGGTTTTTGAGACGGTGATTCCCCGCAGCACCAAGCTGGCCGAGGCGCCCAGTTTCGGCAAACCCATCATCCATTACGACAAGTACAGTTCCGGCGCGGCGGCTTATGAACTGCTGGCGCAGGAAGTCTTGAAACGGCTGGGGACTTGATATGCTGAAACGCACAGCCCTTTTTGCCGCGCACCAGAATCTCGGCGGCAAGCTCATTGAATTCGGCGGCTGGGAAATGCCGGTGCAATATACCAGCATCACCGACGAGCACCTCGCCGTCCGCACTGCCGCCGGCATCTTTGATATTTCGCACATGGGGGAAGTCACCGTCAGCGGTTCGGGTGCGGCGGATTTTCTGAATTCCATTCTGACCAATGACATCCGCAAGCTCGCGCCGGGCGAAGGCCAGTACACCTTGATGGGCAATGAACGCGGCGGGGTGATTGACGATTTGTACGCCTACCGGCTTTGCGATGACGTTTATTTTCTCATCATCAACGCCTCGCGCGTCGCAGCGGATGTCGCCTGGTTAAAGTCGCAGGCTGCTAAATTCCCCGGCGAACTGAATCTCACCGATGCTTCGCACAATTACGCCGCTGTGGCCGTGCAAGGCCCGCGCGTGAAGGAATTCATTGATGCCTGCATTCCCGGCGCCTCGGTTTCCGGCATGAGGGTGGACCGCGTGACCGGTCTGAAGAAAAACCAGATTGCCGGTTTTCATTTTGAGAAGGGCGGGGTCCTGGTCTCCCGCACCGGCTATACCGGCGAGGACGGGTTCGAAATCGTGGGTTCGGACGAAGTCATCCAGCACGCCTGGGGTGTTCTGCTGGCCGCCGGTCAGCCGTTCGGCATCAAGCCTTGCGGCCTCGGGGCGCGCGACACGCTGCGCACGGAGGTTTGTTATCCGCTTTACGGCCACGAACTGGATGAGGACACCACGCCCATCGAGGCCGGGCTTGGATTTTTTGTCGCGTTCAACAAGGGGGATTTCATCGGACGTTCCGTCCTTGCGGAACAAAAGGCCAACGGCACAAAGAAGAAACTTGTCGCGTTCAAAATGACAGACAAATGTGCGCCGCCGCGTCCGCTTTATCCAATCTGGGTGAACGGCGCGAATGCCGGCACCGTCACCAGCGGTACGCAAAGTCCGTCGCTCGGCATTGGCATCGGGCTGGGCTATGTGCCGCCGGCATCCGCCAAACCCGGCACGGAAATTGAAATTGAAATCCGCGGCAAACGGTTTGCCGCCATCATTGTATCCAAGCCGATTTACCGGAAGCCTTGAACTGGCTGTTTAGACAGTGCCGGTTTTGCGGGTGCCGGAATTGGGGTTTTTGCCAGAGAATCATCACTTTCCAGTAGGAGCCATAATTGTTCTTGTAGCTAAAGTTGATTAAATCGCAATTTTTGCAAAGTTCATCGGCCGGTTTTGCCTTTAATTTGGGGTGTACGAAATGGAAACATCCCAACATCCTTACTTGGTCCTCGTGTTGCTGATGGCGGCGGCTGTGGGTTTTGCGCTGACACCGCTGGCGGCGGCCTGGGCTTGGGCGAAGTTTTTCTCGCCCCAAAAGCCGGGCAAGGACAAGAATGACACGTACGAATGCGGTCTCGCCTCCAAGGGTGATGCGTGGATTCATTTCCGCTCGGAATACTACCTCTATGCCATCATTTTCCTCGTGTTCGACGTGGAGACGATTTTTCTCCTTCCGTTCGCGGTTTCGTTCACCGGCCTGACGGTCGGCGCGTTTGTGGCGATGATCATTTTTCTGATGTTGCTGGTGGAAGGGCTGGTCTGGGCCTGGCGGAAAGGGTTTTTGACCTGGCGCTGACGCCGGAAAGTGTTGCCATGATTGACGAAGGTCTAAAAAGTGAATTGCAGAAGCAGGGCGTCTATGTGACGTCGTTGCAGGAGCTCTATAATTGGGGCCGCGCGAATTCCGTGTGGCCGCTGACGTTCGGCCTCGCCTGCTGCGCCATCGAAATGATGGCGGCGTCCATGTCGCGCTTCGACCTCGCGCGGTTTGGCGCGGAAGTTTTTCGGCCATCGCCGCGCCAGGCGGATTTGATGATCGTCGCCGGGACCGTCACCAAAAAAATGGCCCCGCTGGTCGTGCGCCTTTACAACCAGATGCCCGAGCCGAAATACGTCATCGCCATGGGTGCGTGCGCGATTTCCGGCGGGCCGTTCAAGCAGGGCTACAACGTGCTCAAGGGCATTGACCGCTATTTGCCGGTGGACGTGGCGATTCCCGGCTGTCCGCCGCGGCCGGAGGCGCTGATCCACGCCATCATGACTTTGCAGGAAAAAATCCGGAACCAAAAGCTCACCGGACCAGACCGACCGCGCCATTTGAACGCCGTGGTTGACGGCGAATATCCGGTGCCGGCCTATGGCGAACACGATCTCGAACCGCCTAATAATCCCGATGTCTGGCAGCCGCCCGTAATGACCAGAAAATAATAATAAGGAATCCAGGAAACCATGAGGAAAAATTCCTGGTTTCATGGATTCCTAATAAAAAATGGAAACGCCCGAACAGATTAAAGCGCGCATCGAAGCCGCTGTGCCGTCCGCGAAAATTGAAATTCTCGCGAATGAATGCGCTTTGGGCGAACGCTCGTTGCTCGTGGAAGCTGCGAGCGGATTTGCCGTGGCGAGATTTCTCCGCGACGACGCGCAGTTGAAGCTGGATTACTGCTCGAATGTCACCGGTGTTGACTGGCCGGACAAGGAACTCACCGAAAAAATCAAGGTGAAGCAGGTCGTGGACGGCGTGGAAAAAGAAATCGAGGAAGTCAAAAAAACAATCCGCCCCGGTTTTCTTGAAGTGGTCTATCACCTTTATTCGATGGAGTTGAAGCACGGCCCCTTCGTTTTGCGGATGCGCACGGAAAATCGCGCCGCCAAGACGCATTTGCCGTCGCTCACGCCACTCTGGCGTGGCGCGGAGTTTCAGGAGCGCGAGGTTTATGATTTGTATGGCGTGTTTTTTGACGGCCATCCCGACTTGCGCCGGATTTTGATGTGGGACGAATTCGTGGGCTTTCCGATGCGCCGGGATTACGTCGCGCCGGACGATTTTGAATACGAACCCACGCCGCACGACGAGGTTTTGGTCGAAGCCAGGAAGCATTATCAGGTCGAACCGAAAGCGGAGGTAAAAGCGTGAATACCGTTGCCGCCATGCCGCCGAAAAGTTTTGAGGTAAAGCCGAAGCTCGATGAGAGCGGCACGCCCATCGGCGAGCTGCTCGAAATTTCGATGGGGCCGCATCATCCGTCCACGCACGGCGTGTTTCGCATGGACGTGGTGTTGGATGGCGAAACTGTCGTGAAGCTCAAGCCGGTGTTTGGCTATCTGCACCGCAACCACGAGAAGATCGGCGAGAACATTTCGTATCTCGCCTCGATGCCTTACACCGACCGGCTGGATTATTTTTGTTCGATGACGAACAACTGGGCTTACGCGCTCACGGTCGAGAAGCTTGCGGGCCTGGCCGTGCCGGAACGCGCGGAATATATCCGCGTCATCATGGCGGAGCTCACGCGCCTCCAAAATCACACCTGTCTCATCGGCTTTTTCGTGCAGGACATGGGTGCGCTCGGCACGCCGATGATGTATGCCTTCCGAGAACGCGAAAAAATCCTCGACCTCTTCGAGTCCGTCAGCGGCGCGCGGATGATGTGCAATTACATGCGTTTTGGCGGTGTCCGCGTGGATGTCAACGACGAATGGATTGTGCAGACGAAGAAAGTGGTTGCCGACTACAGCAAGTTCCTCGACGAATTTGGAACCTTTCTCACCGAAAACGAAATCGTCCTCGCGCGTACGCAATTCATCGGCGTGATGTCGAAAGAGCTGGCGATCAACGCATCCATCACCGGACCGATGCTCCGCGCTGCCGGCGTGAATTACGACCTGCGCAAGGTGGATAAATACGGCATTTACGACCGGTTCAACTTCCAGGTGCCGGTTGGCGAACACGGCGACATTTACGACCGCTACATGATTCGCGTGTTGGAAATGCGCGAGAGCATCAAAATATTGGAGCAGGCGCTGCGCGACATTCCCACCGGTCCGGTCATGGATCCGAAGTCGAAGCTGCGCGGCTTCCGCCCGAAGCCCGGTGAAGTTTACGGCCGCGTCGAAGGCCCGAAAGGCGAACTCGGATTTTATCTGATCAGCGATGGTTCACCTAATCCGTATCGCTACCGCGTGCGCCCGCCGAGCTTCGTCAACTTGACGGTGCTCGAAGACATGTGCCTCGGCCACCGGATTTCCGACGCGGTGGTCATTCTGGGCAGCGTGGACATTGTTTTGGGCGAGGTGGACCGATGAAAACGATTTGGTTGCAAATTGAAAGTTGCAGGTCGCTGGTTTTGAAACTTGGCGCGCGCAATTTTTCCAACCTGCAACTTTCAACCTGCAACCTTCTGCTGTTGACATGTTAGGCGAGCAAATCATCAAGGGCATGGCGGTGACCGCCAGGAATTTCTTCGGGAGTTACGTCTCGAAGGAACGGCTCACCACCGTGCAATATCCCGAGGAGCACCTCGTCCCGAAAGAGAACACCCGGCAGTTTCCGTTTCTCGTGTATGACGGAGACGATTGGGAAAAGGGTTTGCGCTGCGTGGCCTGCCAGATTTGCGAGAAGGAATGCCCGCCCAAGTGCATTTACATCGTCAAGAGCAAGGACAAGAAGCCGGATTACAAAGGCCAGCCGCAGCTTTATCCGCTGACGTTCGACATTGATATTTCCGTCTGCATGAGTTGTCAGATTTGCGTGGAGGTCTGCCCGTTCGAGTCCATCAAGATGGACACCAAGTTTGAATTGAGCACCGGCGACCGTTTTGGCGGCTTGTTGATTTCCAAGGATAAGCTCGCCAAGTCCAATGGCTATTACCAAAGGATTCATCCGCAAGACGCGGCGGATTCGGACGCCGTGATTGCCGCCGAAAAAGCCAAGGCCGAGGCCAAGGCCAAAGCCGCCGCCGAAGCAAAAGCGAAAGCTGCCACTGCCGCGATGGCTGCTCCGCCGGCAGCCGCGCCGGCGCCACCGGCGAATCCCGGGCAAAAATCGTGATTTGAAACATGTTTAATTCGCTGGATCAAATTTTTGTGACCGCCCTGCACTGGCTGGTGAGCTTTGTGCCGGAAGCATTGCGTCCGCTGGCGTCGTCATTGGTTTGCATCGCGTTCATCCTGTCGGTTTTTCCCGGCGTGTTTGCCATCACCACAATTTTTGAACGCAAAGGCATCGGCCGCATTCAGAACCGCTATGGTCCCAACCGGGTCGGCATTCCGTTCACCAAAATCCGTCTGTGCGGCTTTGGCCAGTTTATTCCTGACGGCATAAAATCATTGACGAAGGAAGACATCGTGCCGCGCGCGGCGGACAAAATCGTCCACTTCCTCGCGCCGGTGGTGATGCTGATTCCCGTGATGCTCGCCTACGCGGTGCTGCCGTTCGGCAAAAACATGTCCGTTACCGATTACGACGCCGGCCTGCTCTTTTTCTTTGCCGTCGGCGGCGCGGTGGAGCTTTCCGTCTTCATGGCCGGCTGGTCGAGCCGCAACAAATACTCGTTGCTCGGCGCGATGCGCGCGATCGCGCAGATGGTCAGCTACGAAATCCCGCTCATTCTTTCCGCCGTGACCGTGGTGATGATCGTCGGCTCGTTGAACCTGTCGGAAATCGTCAAACACCAAAACCAATACACCTTTGGCATCGCGCACTGGTTCGTCTTCACGCCGTGGGGTCTGGCCGGATTTATTTTATTTTTCATCGCTTCGCTGGCCGAATCCAACCGCACACCGTTCGATTTGCCCGAAGCCGAATCCGAAATCATAGCCGGCTACTTCACGGAATACTCCGGCTTCAAGTTCGCGCTGTTTTTCCTCGGCGAATACCTCGGCATGTTCGCCATCATTGGTCTCGGCATCACGTTGTTCCTCGGCGGCTGGACTTCACCGGTTTCGTTCCTGACGTGGATTCCGTCTTATGTCTGGTTTCTTTCCAAGCTCATGGCCATTGTTTTTGTCTTCATCTGGATTCGCGCCACGCTGCCGCGCCTGCGGATGGATCAACTGATGAACTTTGCGTGGAAATTCATGCTGCCGCTCGCGCTCATCAACATCCTTGTCGCCGGCATCTGGCATTACCTGGGTGCTGACTGGCAGCGCTGGCCGGTTTGCGCAGCGATTATTTTTGGCGCGTATGCCGTGCTCGGTCGCGGACTGATGCACAACCAGAAACTTGGCAAACGCATTTATCGTTACGCGGAATAACCCATGTCATCCTTTTTCATTATTACTGGCGTCGTGACGCTGCTGGGCGCGGCCTTTGCCATGAGTTTGCGCAATCTCGTGCATTGCGCCCTGGCGATGGCCATCGCATTTTCCGGAGTTGCGGCGCTGTATCTGCAGCTTGCCGCGCAGTTCGTTGGTTTCGCGGAAATTTTGGTTTACGTCGGCGCCATTGCCATCCTCATTGTGTTTGCGATTCTGTTGACGCGCAGCGGCGAAGCCCCCGAACAAAGCGTGCTGACTTCCGGTTGGCTGGCCGGCATTGCCGTTTCCGCCCTGGTCTTCACCGTGCTCGGCTGGGCGGTGCTGAACAGTTCGGCGATTCCAAGGCAAACCTCGCCCGCGCCCGTGGTAACCGTCAAAAACATCGGCGACGCGCTGATGACAAAATTTGTGCTGCCGCTCGAAATCATCGGCCTGGTGTTGACCATCGCGCTGATCGGCGCAGTGCTGATTGCTTTGAAAGAAGGGTCTCAATCGAAGGCGGATGATGAGGGGTTGAAGATGAAAAAACCATCTTCGTCACCCTCCATCCCTGGTTCTCAATTTTCAACTGGAGGCCGGCCATGACACCGCTGCAAACCTGCTTGCTTGTTTCCGCGCTGCTCTTTGCCATCGGCTTCGCCGGGGCGGTCACGCGGCGGCACGCCATTCTCGTGCTCATCGGCATCGAACTCATGCTGAACGCGGCGAACCTCAACTTTATTGCGTTCTGGCGGTTCGGCCCGCATCCCGAGGCGCTGACCGGGATCATGTTCGTGCTTTTTTCCATGGCTCTGGCCGGTGCGGAAGCCGCCGTCGGTCTCGCGCTGGTGATCGCAATTTATCGCCACAAAAAAACTTCAAATTTGGATGAGGTCAAAGATTTGAAAGGCTGACAGCGATGAATAATTCCTGCCACAACAATTTTATTAGGAAACCAAGAAGCCAGAAACCTAGAAAATCAATTCATGGTTTCATGGTTTCCTTATTAATTTCCGAATGATCTGGATCGTCAAAAATCTCTGGCTGATTCCGGTGTTGCCTTTGCTTGCCGCCGGCATCATCGCCGTCAACAAGCAGCCGCAGCGCAGGCTGGCGGCGACGCTGGCGATTGGTTCGATGGTACTGGCCTTTCTGCTTTCGGTTTGCGCCTTCAGTGCAACCCTGCTTCATCACGGCGATAACGGCGTATTCCGTGAAGTCGCCGGTTTCAACTGGTTCCAGTTTGGCGGTCAATGGCTGCGGATTGATTGGGTGCTGGACCCGTTGACGGCCATCATGCTGGTGATGGTTTCGTTCGTCAGCCTCCTGATTTTCATCTTCAGCATCGGCTACATGGCGCACGATGAAAATTTCATGCGGTTCTTCTGTTTCCTGTCGCTGTTCGCGGCGGCGATGCTCGGCGTGGTCATTGCCAACAGCCTGCTGTTGTTTTTCATCAGTTGGGAACTGGTCGGTCTGACCAGCTATTTGCTCATCGGATTTTGGTATCATAAACCGAGCGCGGCGGCGGCGGCAAAAAAGGCGTTCGTCACCACACGCATCGGCGATCTCGGCCTGTTGCTGGGCATGGTCTGGCTTTATGCCGAAACCGGCACGCTGAATTTTTACGCGGGCGGCCATGGCTGCCTCGAACAATCCGCCCTCGCAGCGATGGTGACCCATCTGACGGTCGGCGGTATGGCGGTGTCCACGGCCATCGGGTTGTTGATTTTTCTCGGTGCCGCCGGCAAGTCCGGCCAGTTGCCGTTGCACGTGTGGCTGCCCGATGCGATGGAAGGCCCCACGCCGGTCAGCGCGCTCATTCACGCGGCGACAATGGTGGCAGCAGGGGTGTTTTTGGTGGCGCGGGTTTACCCGTTGATGAGCATTCATCTTCCGGGCGCGGCGGCTGAGACCACGGCGTTGACGGTGGTGACGTGGATTGGCGCATTGACGGCGATTTTTGCCGCTTCCATCGCGGTGGCGCAGACGGACATCAAACGCATCCTGGCTTACTCCACTGTTTCGCAACTTGGTTACATGATGCTGGGTCTGGGTGTCGGCGGCGTGGCGGTTGGCATGTTCCATCTCATCACCCATGCGTTCTTCAAAGCGTTGTTGTTCCTCGGGTCCGGCTCGGTCATCCACGGCTGCCATGAGGAACAGGATGTGCGGAAGATGGGCGGGTTGAAAAAATTCATGCCGGTGACGTTTGCCGCTTATGCCGTCGGCATGCTCGCGCTGTCGGGATTTCCGTTGTTCTTTTCCGGCTTCTGGAGCAAGGACGAGATTCTCCACTCGGCACACAACTGGCCGGTGTCGCACATTCCATTTTTTCTCGGATGCACCGGGGCACTGCTGACTGCGTTTTACATGACACGGCAGGTGGCGCTCGTTTTCTTCGGCAACTATCGCGGTGATCAGGAAGATTCCAATCACGGGCACTCTGCGCACGCTCATTCCCATTCCTCGTCCCACAATCACGACCCGCACGAAAGCCCCGCAGTCATGACCGTTCCGCTCGTCATCCTTGCGGGGTTCGCCATTTTTTTGGGCTTCATCGGGACGCCGGCCTGGCCCTGGTTTGACGGTTTCCTGACCGGTGAACCGGCTGGATTCAATTTCAGCAAACTGATGGAAAACGGAACGCTCGGTCTGATGCTGGCGTCGGCGGTGATTGTGTTCACAGGGCTTGGCCTGGGCTGGTGGCTCTACGGCAAACGCCAGCGCAAGACGGTGGAGGAACCCGACGTGCTGCAAAGTGCGCAGCCGTGGATTTATTGGCTGCTGGAGAACAAGTATTTCGTGGACGAACTTTATGAGGCCACGGTCATTCGTTTCAACTGCTGGGCCGCACACGCCTGCGATTTTCTGGACCGTTGGATCTGGGGTGGGGCGGTTCTGCTGGTTTCTTATGTGACACTGGGATTGTCATGGTTCTACCGGTTCACGGACGAATTTGTGGTAAACGTCGGCTTCGACACCGGCTGCGAATCCCTGCGGGAAGGCGGCAGCGAAATGTCCCGATGGCAGAGCGGCCGTGTGCAAACCTATCTCCGTGTCATCGGCGTGGCGCTGGTGGTGCTGGTTCTTTTCCTGATTTGGGGGCGCAAGTCATGAATACCATGCCCTGGCTGACCATCCTGACCCTCGTTCCCTTGATTGGCGGCATCATCATTGCCGGCCTCGGGGCGGAACAAAAACGGCTCGCGCGCGGGCTGGCGCTGGCGTTCAGCCTTGTGGGATTGGCCGGGGCAATGTGCCTCTGGAATCATTTTGATTCCGCTTCCGGTGATGTGCAATTCATTGAGAAGCATGAATGGGTGCAGTCGCTCGGCATACAATATTTTCTCGGTGTGGACGGTCTCGGGCTGTTGATGGTGATGTTGACGGCGATCGTGGTGCCGCTGTCCATTCTGGCTTCGTGGCGCATTGATGACCGTGCCCACATTTACAACGCGCTGGTGTTGTGGCTGCAGGCGGGCTTGTTCGGCACCTTTACCGCTTTAAATTTTTTCCACTGGTTCCTGTTCTGGGAGCTGGTGCTGATCCCGGCGTTCTTTCTCATCAAACTTTGGGGCGGACCCCGGCGCGGACCGGCGGCAACCCAGTTTTTTATTTACACCATGGTCGGCAGTGTGACGTTGCTGCTAAGTTTTCTCGCCATCCGGCTGGCGACCGGCAGTTTTGATTTCATTGAACTCGCCGGCATGGCGAAAAGTGGTGTTCTCGCGAGCAAGTTAGGCGCGGCCTTCGGCTGGAAGAACATCGGGCTGATTGTTTTCTTCGGGGCATTCCTCGGGTTTGCGGTGAAGGTCCCGGTCGTGCCGTTCCACACATGGCTGCCCGCGGCTTACACCGAGGCGCCCAGTCCAGTGACGATGTTGCTCACCGGTGTCATGTCGAAAATGGGCGTGTACGGTTTCCTGCGCATCCTGCTGCCGATTTTCCCCGAGCAGATGCGGCTGCTGCTGACGCCGCTGATGTGGCTGGCAATTTTGACCATTGTCCTTTCGGCCTGTGCAGCGTTCGCGCAACGCGACCTCAAACGCATCCTCGCATACTCGTCCATCAACCATCTGGGCTATTGCTTGTTGGCGCTCTTTGCGGTGACCGGCGCCGCGTCGGGTGTGAACCTGCCGGAGCTCCAGAAGGCTGCGGCGCTCAACGGTGTATTGCTGCAGATGTTCAACCACGGCCTCACGGCGTCGGCGCTGTTCCTGTTTGTGTCGTTGCTTGAGAAACGCAGCGGCGGATTGCGCGGGTTGGACGATTTCGGGGGCCTCCGCAAGGTGATTCCCGTGTTCACCGGCCTGATGGGCATCGCGCTCTTCTCGTCGCTGGGGCTGCCGGGCTTGAACGGTTTTGTCGGCGAATTCCTGATTTTCAAGGGTGTGTTTCCGCTGGCGCCGTGGGCGGCCGCGTTGTCAACGATCGGATTGCTGGTGACGGCAATCTTTCTGCTGACGCTCATCCAGCGCGTTTTCTGCGGGCCATTGAACGCCCGCTGGTCGAAAATGCCCGACCTCACGCTGTCCGAGCGCCTGCTGGTGCTGCCGGCCATCGCGCTGATGTTCATCCTCGGTGTGTGGCCACAATTTATTCTGGGCGCGGTTGACGCGACCGTCGTGAAGCTGGTTCAACAATTGAATTTCTAAACATGCTGGCCTGGACCATATACATTTCGTTCATCGGCGTGCTGGTGCTGATGCTCCTGCCACGCGACGACGCGCGCGCCGCCCGCATCGTTGCCTTGCTCACGGCCATCGCCAGCTGCGTCGTGGCATTTGTCGGCGCCATCCAACAAGCCAATCCCGGCGAAGTTACGACGATCGTCAAAGTTCCTTGGATTCCAAGCATCGGCGCGAGTTATTATCTGGCCGCTGATGGCATCAGTCTGGTGCTGGTGGTTTTGACCGGGCTGGCGGCTGTCACCGGCATCCTGTTTTCGTGGAACATAGAAAAGCGCACCAAGGAATTTTTCGCGTTCTACCTTGCGCTGATTGGCGGTGTGTATGGCGTGTTCCTCAGTTTTGACGTGCTGTTGCTGTTCGTGTTTTACGAGCTGACGATCATTCCGAAATATTTCCTGATCGCGCGTTGGGGCAGCACGCGCAAGGAATACGGCGCGATGAAACTGGCGCTTTATTCATTTGTCGGCAGCCATCTCGTGCTCATCGGCCTCATCGCCGCCTGGGTGGTGGCCCGCGCACAAACCGGCCACGCTTCGCTGGATTTGCTGGAGTTGTCGAAAATTTCGTTCCCGTTGGGATTCCAGCACTGGGTGTTCCCGCTGGTGTTCATCGGGTTTGGAATTCTGGCGGGCCTGTGGCCGTTCCACACCTGGGCGCCCACCGGTCACGTGGCTGCGCCCACCGCCGGTTCCATGCTGCTGGCGGGTGTGGTGATGAAACTGGGCGCCTACGGCTGCCTGCGCGTGGCGATGGTTTTATTCCCCGAAGGCGTCCGCATGTGGCAGAACGAGATTGCCCTGCTGGCGGTCATTGGCATCGTTTACGGCGCGGGTGTGGCGCTGGTGCAAAAGGATTTCAAGTTTGTCATCGGTTACTCGAGCGTGAGTCACATGGGCTTCGTGCTGCTGGGCCTGGCCACGCTCAATTCCATCGGCCTCAGCGGTGCGGTGCTGCAAATGTTCTCGCACGGGATCATCGCCGGGTTGCTGTTCGCGGTTGTGGGCCGCATGGTTTATGACCGGACACATACGCGCGACTTCAACGATTTGCAGACGATGCAACTCGGGAAATTGTTGCCGTTCGCGGGCGTGACGTTTGTGCTGGCCGGTGTCGCTTCCATGGGCTTGCCCGGGTTCAGCGGTTTTGTTGCCGAATTGCAGGTGCTCATGGGTGCGTGGCAGGTGTTTCCGAAATCAACCATCCTGGCGGGCGTCGGCATCGTGGTCGGTGTCGCCTACATCCTGCGCGCGTGGCAAAAGGCGTTTTACTCGGACGCCGTGGTGCCGGCCAAATCCGGCCACGACCATCCGCTCGAACCCATTTCCATGCCGGAACGCATCGGGGCGGTGATTCTGCTGGCGGCCACGCTGGTCATTGGGATTTTTCCGGGACTTTTGTTGAACTGGATCCAGCCCTGCCTGAATTCGCCGTTGTCAATGTTTGCGCGGCTGTTGAATGGAGGTCCGCAATGAACTACTTCCAGATCATCCAACTGGCCGCGCCGGAAACCATCGTGGTGGTTACGGTGCTGGCCGTTCTGGCGATGGACCTGATCGCCTTGCGCGGCCGGTCGGTGGAACAGCGCTTTAATGCGGGCGCGCTGGTTTCGATCATTGGCTGCCTTTTGGCGGCGCTGGTTGCCATGGCCCGGCATGAATCGTTCAACCTGATGAACGGCCTGCTGGTCGTGGATCCGCAGACGGACTTCTTGAAGGTCGTACTGCTAATCTTGACTATTTTTACCGTGCTGATTTCCGTGTCCGGCAAATTTACTGAACACGTCGGGGAATATCTGTCGCTGGTGCTGCTCGCCACGATTGGGCTGATGTTCCTGGTGAGCAGCGAGGACATCCTGATGATTTTCATCTCGCTGGAGATGGCCAGCCTGTCGCTCTACATCCTGACGGCGTTCAACAAGCGGAACGCCCGGTCCAGCGAGGCGGCGTTGAAATATTTCCTGTTCGGCGGCATGTCCGCGGCGTTTCTGCTGTTCGGCTTGAGCCTGATCTATGGGCTTTCCGGTTCGACGAACCTGTCGGAAATCGCCACCGGACTGGCGGGCAAAGGATTGGACCCGCTGTTGCTCGTGGCCATTGTCACGACGGTGATTGGGTTTGGATTCAAGGTTGCGGCAGTCCCGTTTCATTTGTGGGCCCCGGACGCATATGAAGGCGCGCCCACGCCGAGCGCGGCATTCATTGCCTCGGGTTCCAAGGTTGCCAGCTTTTTCATTTTGGCAAAAATCATGACATTCGGTTTTGCCGGAGTGGAAGGCAGTGCGGTGTGGCACGGTTATGTGTCCGGCTGGATGCCCGTAATTGCCATCGTGGCCGCCCTTTCGATGGTGCTGGGCAATCTCACAGCCATCGTGCAGACCAGCGTCAAACGGCTGCTGGCCTACTCGGCGATCGCCCACGCGGGTTACATGTTGCTGGGCGTGCTGGCCAACACACCGGCCAGCCTGAGCGGACTGCTGTTTTATGTCATCACTTATGCGTTGACGGTGCTCGGTGCGTTTGGCGTGGTAACGGTGGTGGAAGCGGCGACCGGCGGTGACGCCATCAGGAATTTCGCCGGACTGAGCCGGCGCGCTCCACTGATGTCGTTGTGCCTGCTGGTGTTTCTGCTTTCGCTGGGCGGCATCCCGCCGCTCGCGGGTTTCATCGGGAAATTTTTCCTGTTCAGCGCGGTGGTGGGTGCGGACGCCGATCACCTTGGCCTGCTTTGGCTGGTGATTCTCGCCATTGTGATGAGTGCCGTGTCGTTTTACTACTACCTGCAGGTGTTGAAACAGGCTTACGTGCTGGACGCCGCTGCTGGCGCGCCGGACATCAAGGTGCCACCAGCTACGCTGTTTGCGCTCGTCCTGCTGGCGTTGTTGGTGATTCTGCTGGGTTGCGCCCCGGGGCTGTTGACGCAATTTTTGTGACTCGAAGCCAGGGCGCGCGAATCGGTTTTATAAAGAAGCCAGGAAGCCAGGAGAATTTGTTTCATGGATTCTTGGTTTCCTTATGCATGTCAATTTCCTGATTTTCTCGCCAAAAGATTATTCTTTGCGTCTTGGTGACTTTGCGGTGAAATATGCCACACAATTTATGAGCAATATTCCTTCCGATTTGAAATACGCAAAATCACACGAGTGGGTGCGTGTCAGCGGCGACACGGCGACGGTCGGCATCTCCGACCATGCGCAGCACGAATTGACCGATATTGTCTTCGTCGAACTGCCGGATGTCGGCCGGAAGGTCAGGGCCGGCGAAGCCTGCGCGGTGGTGGAATCCGTGAAGACCGCCAGCGACATTTATTCGCCCGTCAGCGGCGAAATCCTCGAAGCCAATAAATTGGCCGTGGACGATCCGGCGCTGGTGAACAGCGAACCCTTTGGCAGCGGCTGGTTTTACAAAATCAAATTGAACAATCCCGCGGAACTGAATGCGTTGCTGTCACCGGAGGGTTACAGGAAGCAGATTGGCGGTTAAGTTGTTGCAACAACTTTGGATAAAGTCCGGATCGCGCTGACAATAATGAGCATTTTTTCATTTTTGTTCGGGGGCTGTGAAAAACAACCCAATGTTCAAACAAGTCAGCTATCGCCCCATGGTTGTTAAAGCTCTAAAGGCAAAATGAAGTGCTACTGATGGCAGTCCGTTTATTCATCAAACCCTATTGCGGCTGGTGCCACAAGGCGCAACATTGGCTCGGCGGGCGCTTGCAAACGGCGCGGTTGTCGGTTACACGTTAATTATGAAACTTTCAGTGACGCTTGACCGTGACGAGGATGGCATCTGGGTGGCCGAATGCCCGTCTATTCCCGGTTGCGTAAGCCAGGGCAAGACCAAGCCGGCTGCGTTGAAAAATATCAAGGAAGCCATCGCACTCTGCTTGGAAGTGCGCGCGGAGCGTGGCCTGCCGCTCACCATCGAAACCCGTCAGGTGGAAGTAGCTGTCTGATGCCTGCGCTTCCGGTATTGAGTGGGCGCAAGGTGGTCCGGGTGTTTGAAGCTCTCGGCTGACAGGCGGTTCGTCAACGCGGCAGCCATATCATCATGGTCAAGGACGGCGAAATCGCAACGCTATCAGTTCCCGACCACAAGGAAGTTGCCAGGGGCACGCTTCGTAGTTTGATCCGCACTGCCGGAATTACGGTGGAAGAATTTTACGATCAAATTTGATCCGATGAAGATCCGTTTATTCATCAAACCCTATTGCGGCTGGTGTCACAAGGCGATGCGCTGGCTGGACGACCACGACATCCAATACGAGACACTGGATGTCATCGCCGATGAGGCAGCCTTCGAAGAAATGGTCCGGCTGTCCGGTCAGGAGCTTGCGCCGGTGATTGAGGCGGATGGCAAGGTGCTGGCGGATTTCGGTCCGGAGCAATTGCCCGGCTTTTTCAAATCAATTTCAACCACGGATGGACACGGATAAACACGGATGCGGAAAAGAATTTGTCCGCAGATTGCGCCGATTTCCGCAGATAAAATTCCTTGAACAAATCTGTGTTAATCTGTGGAATCTGCGGAGGACTTTGTTTTTTATCTGTGTGCATCCGTGTTAATCCGTGGTTAAGATAAATTTGTGACAACGACTGAATTGAAACCGCGACCGCGCCTGCCGGAATGGCTGCGCATCACGCTGCCTACGTCGGACCGGTTCGCGCAGACGCGCAACCTGCTGGACGAGCTCAAGCTGCACACGGTCTGCGAAAGCGCGAAATGCCCGAACCACTGGGAATGCTGGGAGAAGGGCACGGCGACATTCATGATTGCCGGCGACCGCTGTACCCGCGCCTGCGGCTTTTGCGCGGTGTCCACGGCCAAACCGCTGCCGCTTGAAGCGGATGAACCGATGCGGGTGGCCGAGGCGACCCGCCGGATGACGCTGAAACACATTGTCATCACCGCCGTGGCGCGCGATGACCTGGCGGACGGCGGCGCGGAACATTTTCAGAAGACGATTGAGGCGGTGCGCAAACTGAATCCGGGCATCGTGATCGAAGTGCTGGTGCCGGATTTCAACGAGAGTGACGCCTCGATTGAAGCCGTGCTGGCGGCCAAGCCGCACATTTTCAACCACAATCTGGAAACCGTGCGGCGATTGACGCCGTCAGTGCGCCATCGCGCGACCTATGACCGTTCGCTGGGCGTGTTGCGCACGGTGAAAGCGAAACACGGCGGCACAATTTACACCAAGTCCGGCATGATGCTCGGTTTGGGCGAGACGGAGGCGGAAATCATGGTGGCGTTGGAGGATTTGCGCGGGGCGGGTTGCGACATCCTCACGCTCGGCCAATATCTTCAGCCATCGTTGAAACACCTGCCGGTGGTGGAATTTGTATCGCCCGAAACATTTGCCGAGTACGGCCGGCGGGCAGGGGAGATGGGCTTTGTTCACGTGGCCAGCGGGCCGATGGTGCGGAGTTCCTACCACGCGGACGAGTTCAACCTGCCGGCGGTGCAGACCTGACCAGACATTCAAGACGCGGCGAGCGCCTGTGCCGTTGAAGGGGCCGCCGGCTCAATGGTGGTGCGTGACCAGATAAGCCAGGATCGCCATACAGGCGAAAAAAATCAAAAAACCGGCCGCCGTGATGAAGGTCATCATGGTTTTTGCCTTCGCGGAAATTTCCTCGGCCGACTTTTTCTCGGCAGCCATGAATTCTGCGAACTGGTTTGTCAGCGCGGCATTGATGACAGCCTCGTTTTTCAATTCCAGGGTGAACCACTGGCCTTCCAGGTTGCTCCATTCCGGAGGCAGACGCCCGAGGGTTTCGCTGTCGGCCGGAAAAAAACCAAGCCGGCTCCAGAACGGCGAGCGGTCCTGCGTCCAGATCCGGAACACGCCGTGGTTGGCGGCGATTTTCCGGACCCGATCCCAGAACAATTCCCGCGCCGCGTCCGCGTCGGCAAAATTCGGGTAATCTTCGCTGTGAAGCAGGGCGTGCTGCCGGACAATCTGCACGCCCAACGCGCCAGCGAAACGGCCCCCGGCGTCCTCCGCGATTTGAAATTCCGTCAGCCGCCTTTCCATTTCGTCCATAGGCAGCCGCATCACCGCCCAGAGCGGTTTGAGCGCATCGAGGTCGTCCACGGTGGCCCGGCGGACGCGGAGCTGCGGCGAGGTCATTCCGAATTTATAACAACGACCGCGGTCTTATTGCAACAGGAGCATGTAAAAGAGATTGGAAGGCCCAGGATTAAGCGGGTTGGTGAAGGTGAAATTTCCCAATGGATTGAACGAGTTGGTGGCCACCGGCGTCCACTGGCTGCGGGGCCGCACGAGGTTGGTGGAAGTGAGCACCGAATAAAACTGGCCGGGCCAGCCATTCGTGCCGCTGAGGACGAAGTTCGCGCCCGAACGGACGGACAGGTTGAAGCCGGGCCGGGCCGGTGCGCCGTCGGGCGGCAGGCTCATGATCCAGTTGTTCACCACCAGGACGTCCTGGGTGTCCACCAGCATGGAATCCAGCGGCGGCATCTGGACGGAAGGCAGGTTGCCGAGATCGCGGGTGGAGATGCGGGTCAACAAAATGGAATTGCCGGGGGATTGCGGGGCGATGATGAAATTGCTGGCGCTGCCAAAATTGTTGGCCGGGACGCCTTTTACAAGGCCGGCATTGGCCGTGGGCGTGGTGATGCGCGCGTCCCAATTGGCGCGTTGCGCCGGACCTCCGGGCTGGTGGCATTGCGAACAATTCGCGGCCAGGAACGAACGGGCCCGGTATTCGAGACCGATGGCGGTGTTAGTCGCCGAAGCCAGGGCCAGCAACGTGGCTGGAGCATTCGTCACCGATGGGCTGAAATAACCGGCGGCATTGAGCGCAGCGATTTCATTGGTGGTGAGCGAGCCGTAGGTGAAGTTGCGGTTCAATTGTTCCGTGCGAAAGCCAAGTCCGAAGCCGCCGGCCGGCGTGTGACAGGCGAGACACTCCGACCGGCTGGGATAATGCCAGATCTGCGTTCGCGTCGTGCCGCCGTCGCTGATGGTGAAAGCTTCGTCCAGCCCTGCTTCCGGCACGAGCGTGGCATTGGTCGCCGAATCCCAGCGATAAGTCATGCCATAGACGCCATTGGTGTTGCGCACGATGAAGCGGGTTTCAAGTCGCTTGCGCGAGGTGGCGACTCCGTTAGTCAGCTCCAGTTCAAAATGTTTGATCCAGACCGTGCCGGTGGGGAACGACCAGTTGCTGTTGGGGCTAAAACCGATGGCTAGGCTCGGATTCGGCACGGAAAACCAGCGCGTCTTGATGGCGTTGTCCGACCAGAACGGCACATTGAGGTCGTAGGGCACGATGCCGGCATTGGGGGTGAGCGAAGTCAGATCGGCGAACGCGCCGGTGTCGGCGAGCGTGGCGGGCAGGGGAGCGCCTGTTGCCGTGGCATTATAATCCAGCCGCCCGATCTGGCCGTTGTTGAGCTGGGCAATAAGAATGTCGCCGTTCCGGGGATCAATACCGAATGACGACGGTCCTGCGCCGGTGGTGATCTGCTGGAACGGTACGGTGTTGCTGCCATCGTAGCGCAGGATCCAGACGTTGCCGCTGCCGTTGTCGCTGAAAACATATGCCCCATAAAGCTGCGAAATGCGGCTGCCGCGATAAACCACGCCGCCGATCACAGAGTTGCCCGTGTAACCCGCAGTGCCGCTGTGGGGATATTCCTGAATCGGAAAAATCAACCCAGGTGGAGCATTGTTGGTCGGTAAAATGCCGGGCTGCCCCGGATATAGCATCGAAGCCACGTGCAGACCTTCGTAATAAGGCCAGCCGCCGTTGCCGCCCTTGGGCATCACATCCACCTCCTCGTAAAGGTCCTGGCCGACATCGCCCACGTAGAGCCAGCCGGTGGCCGGGTCGAAGCTGAAGCGCCAGGGATTACGAAATCCAATTGCATAAAACTCGGTGCGAACGCTGGTGGCGCTGAAGTTGTGGCCGTTGAAATTGGTCACACCGACAAATGGATTATCCGCGGGAATAAAATAATTGGTGCTGCTCGCCGGGTGTGGATTGGGCAGCAGGTTGCCCGGCCGTTTGTCCACGTCAATGCGCAAAATCGCAGAAAAAAACTTGTTGGTGATGACCTGGGCATTGAAGTCGCCGTCGTATTGCAAGCCTTCATCACCCACCGAGGCGTAAAGGTAACCGTCCGAACCGAAATGAAGATCCCCGCCGTTATGATTCGGCTGGGTGTCGTATTCGGCGATCAGCATGAGTTCCGAATTGGTCAGGGCGACGTTGGCGTTGGTGGACGTGGTTTGAAACCGCGAAATACATTGATGCCGCCCTGAGCCGAGGGGAGTTGTGAAATTCGCGCGAGTATAGAAAACATAAAAATACCGGTTGGTCGCGTAGCCCGGATGAAACGCCAGTCCCAGTACGCCGCTTTCACTGTCTGATTCGACTAGCGAGGTCAAATCCATGAACACGGTGCGGGTTGGTGCCGCCAGGTTTGAGATCACGACAATGTTCCCGGTTTTTTCGAGGATGAACAAGCGGTTGGTTTCCTGGGGTGGCGACGCGATGCAGACCGGTTGGCTCAGGGTCACCGTCGGAAAGGCGTTGGCCAGCGTGTAGCCGAATTGCGGCGGCTGGGGCGGCAGATTGGTGAGCGAGGTGTTCGCCACCCGCTGCAACTGCGCCGCGGCGGCCAGGGTCATCATCGTTATTGCGCAAAAAAAGACGAGGCGACGGAGCTTAACCTTGGAGTTCATCCGAGCAGGAACCTACCAGCGAACCGCATCAAGTCAAATGATGTAAAAAGTAAAATTTGCTTTTGCCCGGACGTATGCCAATTTCAGCCGGATAAATTAAATAAGAACCATGAATAACGGAACCACCCAACAATTGCTGGAAGCCTTGCAATGGCGCTATGCTACCAAGGTCTTTGACGCGAACAGGAAAATCCCCGCCGATGTCTGGTCGGCCCTCGAGCACGCGCTGGTGCTCACGCCGACCTCCTACGGATTGCAGCCGTATAAATTTCTGGTCATCAGCGACCCGGCCAAACGCGCCGAATTGCTACCGCACTCGTGGAATCAAAAGCAGGTCGTGGATGCTTCGCACTTTGTTGTGTTCACGGCAAAAAACAAAATGACCGAGGCCGACGTGGACAAACTCATCAAACGCACGGTGGAGGTCCGGAAACTGCCGGCCGATGCGCTCAATGCCTATCGCGGCATGATGCTCAGTGATGTCGTCAACGGGCCGCGCGGCAAAATCGCTCATGAATGGGCGACCCGGCAGACCTACATCGCCTTGGGCAATTTGATGACCTGCGCCGCCGTGCTTGGCGTGGACGCCTGCCCGATGGAAGGCCTCAACCCGGCCGAATATGACCGGGTGCTCGGTTTGAACGGCAGCGACTATGCGACGGTGGTAGCTTGTGCGCTGGGTTACCGCGCCGGCAGCGACAAATATGCTGGTTTGGCAAAAATTCGTTACGAAGCCAAAGAACTCGTGCAACAAATTTAAGGAAGAGGACAGTTCATCTTCCTGAACTTGGAGCAGAAACATGAATAAGAGCCTTTGTGCGGTTACCGATGCGTCGCCGGGGTGGTCTTGATAGCATCGCGAGGTGGAGATTCTCTCTGGGATGCCGGGAACAAAAACCGGGCTGCGTCCTCATAATTGCATGATGGAGACTCAGATTGCGGCCCAACCCTGGCAACACGGCGAAAAAGAACTCAGGAAGCTGCCGTTGGAAATTTCAATTCCCCGGCGGATCGAATGTGTCAATGCCCTCAAAGGAATCAAGGAGCCGGCTGCAGCCATCCAAACGGCGAGAGCGGCGTTGAAAGCCCTCATCGAAAAGATTGAATTCGCCGGTTGGAGTCAAACCGACGTGGAAACCGCCCGCCGCGCGTTGGCCATGCTGGAAGGGTTGGACTAGTTTTCCAGGTTCTCTTGCGCTGGCGCGCGGAAATCTGTCAGGCCACGCTCCCTCGCCTATGCCATGAATTCTGATGTGCGGCAGCCAAATGCGGCTTGCGATTGATTTCAGCATCTGGATTTGGCATTTCTTGAACCGGCGCGACTCCATAAAGTGCAACCGGTTTTGAAAAAAATCAGTGACAGCCCCAACGTCGCTTGCAAAACTATTAAATCGTTATGAAGAATCCATTTCCGCTCATCGGTTCCCTTCCCAAAATCGGCATCCGCCCCACGATTGATGGCCGGCGCAAAGGCGTGCGCGAATCACTCGAAAAACAGGTGATGGCCATGGCGAAAAACGCTGCGAAGTTTTTGTCCGCCAACCTGCGTTACCCGAATGGTAAACCGGTTCAATGTGTCATCGCCGATTCCTGCATCGGTGGGGTGGCCGAGGCGGCCGCGTGTGCGGAGAAGTTCCAGCGCGAGGGCGTGGGTCTGTCGCTCACCGTCACGCCCTGCTGGTGCTACGGCAGCGAGACCATGGACATGGATCCCCTGATCCCGAAGGCGGTGTGGGGATTCAACGGCACCGAACGGCCCGGCGCAGTCTACCTTGCGGCGGTGCTCGCCGGCCATAATCAGAAAGGGCTGCCGGCATTCAGTATTTATGGGCGCGACGTGCAGGATGGCGGGGACACCAGCATTCCGCCTGATGTTCAGAAGAAGCTGTTGCGTTTTGCCCGGGCCGGCCTGGCCACGGCCATCATGCGCGGCAAAAGCTATTTGTCGCTGGGCGGTGTTTCGATGGGCATCGCCGGTTCAATCGTCGAGCAATCGTTTTTTGAAAGTTATCTCGGCATGCGGGTGGAGTGCGTGGACATGACGGAATTCGTCCGCCGCATCGAGGAAAAAATCTACGACGTCAGCGAATTCAAGCGCGCCTATGCCTGGACGCGGGCGAATTGCAAGGAAGGCAAGGACTGGAACCCGCCGCAATTACAGCACGATGCCGCGCGCAAGGATTGGGAATGGGAGACGGTGGTCAAGATGACGTTGATTGCCCGCGATCTGATGGTCGGCAATCCACGTCTGGCCGACCTCGGCTTTGGTGAAGAGGCGCTGGGCCACAACGCCATCGCCGGCGGCTTTCAGGGCCAGCGGCACTGGACGGATCATTTTCCGAACGGCGATTTCATGGAGGCGATCCTGAATTCATCGTTTGACTGGAACGGCATCCGTCCGCCAATGATTTTCGCCACGGAAAACGACGCATTGAACGGCGCGTGCATGTTGTTTGGCTATTTGCTGACGAATACCGCGCAGATTTTCGCCGATGTCCGGACGTATTGGAGTCCCGACGCGGTAAAACGTGTTACCGGCCACAAGTTGTCGGGTCACGCCGAAAACGGGCTGTTACACCTCATTAATTCCGGTGCAGCCACGCTCGACGGCACCGGCCAGCAATCCGGCGACGGCAAACCGGTCATGAAACCGTTCTGGGAGATCAGCCAGGCGGAAGCCGACAAATGTTTGAAGGCCACCTCCTGGCCGGCGGCGGTTTACGAGTATTTTCGCGGCGGCGGTTTTTCATCGTGTTACCTCTCGCGCGGCGGCATGCCGATGACGATGTGCCGTCTCAGCCTGGTGAAGGGGCTCGGCCCGGCGCTGCAAATTGCCGAGGGCTGGTCGGTGGATCTGCCGGCGAAGGTGCATCAGGCGCTCGACGAGCGCACCAACCCGACATGGCCAACGACATGGTTTGCTCCGAACGTGACCGGGCAGGGCGCGTTTCGTGATGTGTACACGGTGATGAACAACTGGAGCGCCAATCATGGCAGCATCAGCTACGGGCACATCGGCGCGGACCTGATGTCGCTCGCCTCGATGCTGCGCATTCCGGTGGCGATGCACAATGTGGCCGAGAAAAAAATCTTCCGGCCAAGCTCGTGGAACCTGTTCGGCGCGCTGGAATTGCAGGGGGCGGACTACCGTGCCTGCCAGAACTTCGGTCCGCTTTACGGATGACGGGTAATTTCAGCGCGTGAGAAAAATCATCAAACGGACGGTGCTTGCCGTTTTTGTTCTGTTGGTGCTGCTGGTTGTTGCAGCCTGGTTGTTTCCCCGGCAATTCCTGTGCGTGGACAGCGGGCCGGTGACGGCTGATGTGATCGTGGTGTTGGGTGGCGGTTCGCACGAACGTCCGGAACGGGCGGCGGAACTTTACAAGGAGCGCGTTGCGCCACGAATTATCGTCAGCGGTCTCGGCGATTACGAGATCAACCGGCGGATTTTGATATCGGCGGGTGTGCCGGCGAGTGCGATTGAACTGGAAACCAAATCCAGGACGACACAGGAAAACGCGCTGTTCACCATCAAGTTGCTTCGGGAGCAAAAACTGAAAAGGGTCATTCTGGTAACTTCGTGGTATCATTCCCGCCGGGCGCTGGCGTGTTTCCGGCATTATTCGCCGGCGATGAAATTTTATTCCCGGCCGTCCTATTTCGCCTCTGCCCGCGCTGACTGGTCGCATAACCGCATTGGCAGCCGCATCCGTCTGGAATATGCGAAACTGCTTGGCTATTGGATACGGTATGGGGTTTGCCCGTTTTAAATCGAAGCGCGAAACTTCTTGCGCTGGTGATGGGCGTCGGCCAAAATGTCCATTCTGGATCGCGGGGTGGAGCAGCCCGGTAGCTCGTCAGGCTCATAACCTGAAGGTCGTAGGTTCAAATCCTACCCCCGCAACCAATTTATCAATCCTCCTGAGGATCTTAGCTAGCTTCTACCTTATCGGCTCGAAATGAGCAGGTTACGGACAGCTCTTTGGAGTAGCTCAAGAACCTGATTCAAACTTCCTAGCCGAATTCGCCTGGCAAGAGTTGCACGGATTGATTTTCCTTCAAGTTTATCACAAAACGGCTTGTCTTTTATTTGAATCACTGGAAGCATAAATTGCTCTTTAAGTTGCAATATACAATCGGACCAATTCAGAAGTTGAACGAACTATGGGCGTTGCACGATGCCATGACCGTGTTGGCGCATTCGGGTTTCCATCTCGCTTCAGCAGCAGCGGTGGCCTGTCAATGCAGCCTCGAATAACTGCCATGCGACAGGTATGATTGCGTTTCGGCAATGGTTCATCGTTTTGCTGGGTGCAACTTTGGCGGAGTTGTCCGGCACAGCCATGGCGCAGACCAATGTGGTCACATTTGCCGATCCCAATCTGGCAGTGGCGGTCAGTAACAGCCTGAGCATAAAAGCGGGGCCAATAACCGGTTCGAACATCCTTGCGTTGAATCTGCTGAACGCTCAATTCATGGCCATCACCAACTTGAGCGGTTTGGAAGGGGCGACCAACCTGAAATATTTATATCTCACCGGTAATTCAATCAACAATTTGACCCCGCTGCAGGGCTTGGGCGGCCTGGTTGACCTGGCGTTGGATCGTAATTCCATCGTTGATATATCACCGCTGGCTGGTTTGACAAATCTGGCCTCCATCAATCTGGGCGGAAACTTGATCGGCGATTACTCGACCCTGTCCGGCCTGACCAATCTGACCAGTCTTTCGCTCTATCAAAGCCCGATCGGCACCCTGGCTTTTCTGAAAAGCCTCAATCGCCTGGCTGCTCTGAACGTTTACGGCGATGAGCTTGCGGATATTTCACCGTTGGGCGCGTTGACCAACCTCAACTATCTGGATTTAAGGTGGAATGGACTCACCAATTATGCCCTGTTGTCCAAATTTTCGAACCTGACCCATCTCTCCCTGGGTGCCAATACCATCAGCAACCTGAGCTTTCTTCAATCATTGACTGGACTCACTTTCTTGAATCTTGATCATGACGCGATCAGTGATTTGTCTCCCCTGGCTGCCCTGACGAATCTTAATTACCTGGTGGTCAGCGGCAATCCGGGGATCACCAGTTATACGGCATTAAGCGGCCTGACAAAGCTCGCCAACCTGGAAGCGCGGGGAAATTCCATCAGCAATCTGGCGTTCGCATCCAGTCTGAGCCAGTTGAACTTTGCGGATTTCGCTTACAACAACCTCACGAGCCTCTCGCCGCTGACGACGCTGACCAACCTCGCGGCGGTCAACCTTTCGGGAAATCCAAACACCAATCTTGTGTTTGGATCAGTCACCCCGACCAACCTGTGGCTCTTTAGCCAAAACATCAGCGATGTGACGTACCTGACCAACCTGACTCAACTTGCTGCCTTGGGGCTGGACAACAATTTAATCACTGATTTCTCGCCGTTGCTGGCGTTGACCAACCTGAACTATCTCGGACTTGCCCGAAATCCGATTACCAATTACACCAGCCTGGCGGGCTTCGCCAAGCTGACCGGCCTCTCGATCGAGGGCAATTCCGTCAGCAATGTCAATTTTCTGCAAGGTTTAACCTCGCTCCAAAATTTGAGCATTCGGAACAATCGCCTCCGTGATTTTAGCGCCCTGGCGGGGTTGACGAACTTGGCCACAATCTACGCGGCCTCCAATCGGTTGACGGACATCGGCGCCCTGACCAATCTTCCCAACTTGTCGAGGGTGGAATTATTTCGCAACCTGCTTGATTTAAGCGCAGGTTCTTCTGCCTCCGGTGTCATCCGGAGCCTGCAAAATCGCGGAATCGAAGTGGACTGCCTGCCATCGAACCAACCGCCGACACTATTTGCCGCTCCGACCTGGTATATTCCGGCCAACCAGACTTCATCCTTGAATTTTAATGCCGCCGATGTGCTGGTTTCGTTCAGCGAATTGACCATGACTGCGAATTCGTCAAATCAGTCGCTCATCACAAACTCCAGCATTACTTTTGTTGGCGGCACCAACTCCAGCAGTTCGTTCCTGTTGTCTCCGGCGACCAACCAGACCGGCGTCACCACAATTACGTTGACCGTCAGCCAACCTCCCGGTGGCTTTAGCACCAGCAGCAATCTTCTGGTCAACGTGATGTTTTCCACCAACGTCTTCCTCCAGAAAGGCCTGTCCAATGCAGTTGCCCTTGCGCTGGGAAATCCGACCGGCACGCTAACGAGTGCGGAAATGATGTATTTGACAAGCTTGTATGCAGATAGCACGCATGTCAGCGACGTATCCGGCTTGGAGTCGGCATCAAATCTCCTCACCTTGTCTCTGGCGGGCAACACGATTCGCAGCCTGGTACCGCTGCAGAATCTCACCGGCCTTGCCTGGCTGAACTTAAACGGCGACCTTGTGACGGATGTTTCCCCGCTTGCCGGATTGAGCAGCCTTGAATACTTGGATCTCAGTTGGAACCCGGTTACCAACTTTGCTGCGCTGGCCGGGTTAACCAACCTGACCACACTGCATCTGGCCGGCGATGTCATCACCAACTTGAGTTTCCTGACGAATCTCACCCGGTTGAACAATTTGGACCTTTCCTTCAATCAGATCACCGATCTGACGCCGATCACTGGTCTGACCAACCTCGTGTACCTCAACCTCCAACAGAACCGGATCACGGATGTCAGCCCGCTCACCAACCTTTTGCGCTCGGCCTATGTCAATCTGAGCCTGAACCTGCTGAAATCCGCGGCCGTTGGGATTCTCACCAGCAATGGAATCACGGTAACATTTTCACCTCAGAGAACCCCGCCGGTGATTGGGGTGATTACCAATTGGACGGTTCCGGCCAATGCCAGCAATGCCAATTTCGTCTTGCCCTTTAATGTGAGGGATACGGGACCGGCCAGTGAACTTTTGAGTGTCGGCGCCAGTGCTTCCAGTGCCAGTTTGGCTTTAAAATTGACGCTGGTCACCAGTCCAGGTGCCAATGAATCCTGGACCGTCACGGCGTCAAATTATATTGCGACCAACGGGGTGATATTCATGCTGACGGCGACCAATGACGTGGGACTGGTTACGAACGCCACGGCAACTCTCAATCCGGTAACCTGGCTGGGGATGGCTGGCACGGTCACCAAAACACAATGCAACCTCCGATTGGGTGTAATCCCAGGCAACACCTACGAACTTCAAGTTTCAACCAACCTGTCCAAAAGCTGGTCCAATCTCGCTTTGATTGTGCCGACCAATACCCCAATACTATTTATTGATACGAATGCTGCCCCGGGACTCCGCTTCTATCGTCTTCAAGGCCTGTAATCAGATCGTAAATCGGACACTCCATCGGTCAATTCCCCAAAACCTGGTCGGCCAACCTGAAAAGTGCGGGCAAAAACATCCGTCGGAAGACGCACATTACTTCCGGCGGTGCACATTGTTGTCTTCGAAAGAAAATTGACCAAAAAAATTCAAGCATTCGAATCAGCAACCGATGATGAGATGAAAGCCTTGGGAGACTGAGGACGAATAATTTGCTTCGTTGCAGAAAGCTTCAGCAGTGAGGCTTCGCCTTGAAGGCCGACGTCACTGAGGCTGTCGTGATCCGGCAAGCAGCCGGAGCATTAAATTGAACACGTAAGCAATTTGCAAAATTGTTGAAGCAGTCGGATCACAATAAATTTATGAAAATCGTCAATACATTGGGTATCGTGGCTCTGGCAATCACTTTGACCTCCTGTGCCACTCCGCCGCCGCCACAGGTGTTTCATAATACTGATAATACGGCATTGATCATCGAGTCTTTGGACCGCGCAACCTGCCAGATGATCCAACCGGCAACTTCTGGCGCGGAGAACAACGAAAAGGTTTTGGCCAAGGCCATGGAACTGCCTCAGCACCAGGCGGCCGTGGTGATTCTTGAGAATTACACCGACCCAGACTTTGGCGACCAGTTTCGCGATCGCGGGACGACGTGGTTCGTTGCCCTGCGCAGCCTCGGATATCAGCACATCGTTTTCCTTCAGGGCAGGGGTATTTCCAACCCGGAAGGCCTGACCACGCTGGTCCAGTACGAATAGGGAAAATTCCGCACGGTGGAACGTGGGCCATAGTTTTGCATGGTGGGGAATCAGTTAATTCCGGCCCGCAAGCCAGGTTGAATCACCTCATTCGATTGCCTTTCACGACTGTTCCGGCCTCGCGCCAAACTTTTTTCTTCTGCCGCATCATAGTGCCCCGATTGTGAAATGGATTTCCATGCCCTGCGCATAACCGGCGACGAGGCTGTTGCGCTCTTCGGGCGTTCATCTCCCAAGTGGGAGTGACGGCGCTATGGATGTCGGTTTGCGATTTCAAAATTTCGCGATGTGAATTGACCGAAAATAAATATGTTTAGCATCGTCGAAGTTCCCCTCAAGTCCCATCCATTCCCTCCGATGAATGGGGTGTCGCAAGACACCGGCGGTCAGCAGCCAGGAAGAGCTGACAGGGTCAAACCAATGGTGGACCGCCCTTGAAATGGTTCACCCGCGGCAAGGACGTCGCGCAAAATAAATGCCCCTCACGGGGCGACTCACGGAAAGAGTTATATGGTAATCAATACAAACTTATCGGCCCAGAGCAGCGCAAATCTGCTCATGCAATCCTCGTCTCAACTCAGCAAATCCCTCGCCCGTCTGTCTTCCGGCTCGAAGATCACTTCACCGGCGGATGACAGCGCAGGTCTGGCGGTTTCCATGAACCTCGTTGCCCAAATGGGGCGGAACACCGCAGCCAGCAACAACGTCGGCAACGCCGTCTCGTTCAACCAAACGCAGGACGGTTATCTGCAACAGGTGGCCAACGCCCTCGACCGTATGAGCGAACTGGCGATTCAATCCCAGGACGTGACCAAATCGGACAGCGACCGCGGCCTGTATCAACAGGAGTTCAACACCTTGTCCAACTACATCACCAATGTTGGCACCAAGGACTTCAACGGTGTCAGTCTCTTCAACGGCGCCAACCTTGCCGTGACCATTGACAGCGATGCCAACACCTTCACCATGAAGGGGACGGATCTCGCAACTTCAACGTTGGGATTGACAGCTGACACGATCGCAACAACTTCCACCGCCATCACTGCGTTGACGGACGTGAAGTCGGCCATCTCCGCGCTGGCAGGCGACCGCGCCAACATCGGCGCCAACATCGAAACGCTGACGGATTACAACAATCAGCTCTCGACGCTGAACAACAACCTCTCAGCGGCCAACAGCCAGATCATGGATGTGGACGTTGCGCAGGAAAGCACCAACTACGCCAAATACAACATCCTCGTTCAAAGCGGCACAGCGATGCTGGCCCAAGCGAACGCGATGCCGCAGTCGGTTCTGAAACTCCTTGCCTAGAAATAGGCCTGGCAGGTGGGCACCTGCCCGGACGGCCCATGGCGGCCGTCCGGGTACGCCCTCCAAAAATAAACATCCAGCAGATCAGTCAAGCAGAATGAAGGAGCCGGCCATGAAAGTACGCCGAAATCAACCAGAACCCCCCCCGCGCGGCAGTCGCCGTTGCACCCTGGGCGAACGTCAAGCGACCGCGTTCACCATTGGGCAGCATACGATCCGGTTCAGCACCGCTCTGCCGCCGGGGATTCTGGCCCGGCTCCTCGCCCGAAAAAACCGCCTGACGCGCCCGAAAACCGATGAATTGACGGGCCGAAGGCTGGTGCATGTGCCCCATGCCCGACGAATCTCATGGCTTAAGTCCCGGCCTTAGCAGCCGATACCAAGCTGTGATACTGGTGCTGGCGACCATAAACGGCCAGGAGGAATAAACGGGTGGACGCCCGGGAAAAGGTCCGCCCCTCGGCAGGGATGTCGAGTAATAAAACTCCCCGCAAGGGGTGACTCATGGAAGGAGTCAGCAGTTATGGTAATAAATACAAACATATCAGCACAATCGACCGCACAGTTGTTGGGGCAATCGAGCTCCAAGCTGAGCGCGTCACTCGCACGTTTGTCCTCTGGATCGAAGATCACTTCGCCGGCGGATGATAGCGCGGGCTTGGCCGTGTCAATGAACCTGACGGCGCAAATGGGACGCAATACCGCGGCCTCAAACAACGTCGGCAACGCCATTTCGTTCAACCAGACGCAGGATGGTTACCTCTCCCAGGTAAACAATGCGCTTGGTCGTATGAGCGAACTGTCAGTGCAAGCTCAGGACGTGACCAAGTCGGACAGTGACCGCACCCTGTACCAACAGGAGTTCAACACGTTGGCCAATTACGTGAATAACGTGGCCACGAAGGACTTCAACGGGGTCAGTCTGTTCAATGGCAAGGACCTCGCCGTGACGGTTGACAGCGATGCCAACACGTTCACCAACAAAGGCGTGGACCTCACGGCCAACGTCTATAACAAGCTGGCCACGGATTCCATCGGCACCACCGGTGGCTCAGTGACTGCGTTGAGTGACGTGAAGGCGGCCATCTCGCAACTGGCGTCCAATCGCGCGGCGATTGGTGCGAACATCGAGACGCTGACCAACTACAGCAACCAGCTCGGGACGTTGAACAACAACCTCTCGGCGGCCAACAGCCAGATCATGGACGTGGACGTTGCTCAGGAGAGCACCAACTACGCCCGGCAGAACATCCTCGTGCAGACCGGCACGGCGATGCTGGCCCAGGCCAATGCCCTTCCTCAAATCGCGCTGAAGCTTCTCGCTTAATCAGCAGGTTTGATGAATCGCTAGGTTCTCGGACGGCGCGCGTGCGCCGTCCGAGTTTTGCCCATGCAGGGCCGGATCAGCAGTAATCGAATAGAACAGGCAGTTGCCTGGAGAATGCAAAAGAGAACGGAAAAATATGTCAACCACCAGTTCAATCACCGGCTCCAGCCTTTCCTCGCTTTTGTCGTCCGGTTCCCTGACCAGCATGGGCAGTTCCGCCAACAGCAGCGCCACAAGCTTGAGTTCCACCCTGGCCGTGTCCGGTCTGGCTTCGGGCATGAACTGGCAAACCACGGTTCAGGAGCTTGCTGCTGCCGAACGTGGGCCGGAGACGCAGTGGAAAAACCAGCAAACTGCGCTGACCGCGCAGAACGCCGCGTTCACCACGATCCAAAGCGACTTGACCAAATTACAGACCGATTTAAAGGCGCTGCAGGATCCGACACTTTACAAAAGCGCTTTGGCGCAAAGTTCCATCTCCAGCATCGCCACGGCCAGCGCCGTTTCCGGTGCCGCGGCGGGCAGCTATATATTTAACATTTCCCAACTGGCCACCGCCGCCCAGATGAACGGCCATGGCAACATCAGCCAAAACCTGGTTCCTGATGGCAATCCAGCCGATGTCACCATCGGCACGGCCGGATTTTCCACGCCCGTTACCGCCGGCACATTCATGGTGGATGGAGCACAAGTCAACATTGCCTCCACCGATACGTTGCAGGATGTTTTCAACCACATCGCCACCGCCACCAACAACCAGGTGACTGCCAGCTATAACTCCAGCACGGATGGAATAACGCTGGCCAGCACCGATGGCAGTTCACTGGTTCTGGGCAGCGCGGCGGACACCAGCAATTTCCTGCAAGTCGCCCAGCTATACTCTCCCGATCCCAGCACGGTGACCAGCGGTTCTGCGACCGGGATGGCCACATTTTCGACATCCGTGACTGCCGGTACCTTTACGGTGGATGGAGCGCAGGTGACCATTGCTTCCACAGACACTTTACAGGATGTTCTCAATCACATCGCCTCCGCCACCAGCAACAAGGTGACAGCTTCTTACAACTCCAGCACCGATGAAATTTCACTGGCCAGCAGCGATGGCAGTCCACTGGTTTTGGGCAGCTCGGCGGACACCAGCAATTTCCTTCAAGTTGCCCAATTATCCACTCCGGACGCGAGTTCGGTGACCAGCGCCTCGGCGCTGGGCAGGGTGAATGCCACCGTGACCATGAACAAGGCTGGTTTGTCCCAAACGATCTCCGATGGCGGCAGCGGAACCGGGGCCTTTATCATCAACGGTGTTACCATCAATTACAACGCCAGCTCCGACAGCATTCAGAACGTGCTTGATCGGATCAACGGTTCCGCCGCCGGTGTATCGGCCGCATATGACACAGTGAACAACCGCTTTGTTTTGACCAATGACACCACCGGCAATGTAGGTATTTCCATGCAGGATGTGGCGGGGTCGGGAAACTTTTTGGCGGCCACCGGACTTTCCAGCGGAACCCTTGCGAATGGGAAAAATCTGATCTATACGCTTAACAACGGCAGCCAGCAATTGGTCAGCCAGTCAAACACCATCACGCAAGCCAGTTCTGGAATCCAGGGTCTTTCAGTTACGGCGCTGGGCCTGGGAGCGACGACTGTAACGGTAAGCAACGATACCAGCAAAATCACATCCGCAATTCAGCAATTTATTACCGATTACAATTCGGTGCAGACCGACATCAGCAGCCAGCAAATTGTCACCACTGCCTCCGACGGCACGGTTACTCCCGGCACTCTTACCGGCGACCAAACCGCCAACGATCTTGCCTCCACGCTGCGTTCTCTGAGCTTTATGGCCGGATCCGGGTTGTCCGGGTCCATTAAAACCCTGGGGGATCTTGGCATCCAGACCAATGGCCAGAGCGATACGCTCAGTTTGAGCAGTCCCAGCACTTTGAGCAGCATGCTGGCCGGCAACCTAAGCGGGGTTCAATCATTCTTTTCGGACGCGACCAATGGCATCGCGACGCAACTGAATAATTACATTACCAATGTCACCGCTTCCGATGGGCAACTCACCAACCATCAAGCCGTCCTGACGTCACAGAACAACAACATCGCCACACAAATTGCCAATCTGGAAACGAAAATCACGTCAGACTCCGCTCATTGGACCACTGAATTTCAGGCGATGGAGCAGGCTCAAGCTCAGGTCAACCAGGAACTGACCTATTTATCGGAACAGGTGACCAACGGGACACTCTAAACGCCCATGTATTCATCAGCTGCCACAACCAGGGCCGGACAATTCAACGTCTGCGGCCGGTGGCTGAAAAATGTCAAGCGGGCCGCATTCGGGCTGGTGGTCTGCTTGGTACCGGCCGTTCACGCACAAACTCCCCGGCAGATGGAACAACTGCTGATCGCGAATCGAGGGAAAATCGTGCCGGTTGTCGTTCATGATGAAATGCCCCCGCGGGCGCAAACATCGAAAACCGCAAATTCGGAACCAGTCACGATGGTTGCCGTTCAATTGCCGGCTTCCCACCAATTACTTCATGCTCCGGTGTTCTTTCCGTATGATCAAACGGACAACGCCTTTAAATTGTCAGCGGATTTGCCGGCGGATGTGAGGCGGGTGGCTGTCCTCCCGCTGGCTTGGGTGGGTTCACAAATTGACCTGTCATCGGGTGGCGAGGCGTTGAGTCCAATTCTACTGGCTGAGTTGATCAAGACCAAGAAATTTGAAACGGTCGCCGTCAATTCGGCGGACTTGCAGGGCCAGACTGGCCGGCCAAGTTGGACCGGTGCGGAAATCCTGCCGGCGGATTTTTTTGATTCCTTGCAACGGGTGTATGGCTGTGATGCCGTACTATTCAATCAACTGACCGTCTTCCGCGCCTATGCACCGCTGGCAGTGGGCTGGCGGATGAAATTGGTGGATGTGCGGTCGGGGCGGATTCTTTGGGCCGTGGACAAGATCTTCGATGCGGATCAGGGAGGGGTGCTCAACCAGGCCCGCCGTCACCATTTTTCTGGGATATGGCCGTTTCATGACGCTTCAAACGACTGGCAGGTCGAGAATTCGCCCCGGCAATTTGGCCAATATACGGTGGTCCAAGTCCTTGACACCATGCCGAATCGAAAAGAAATGGCTAAAGTTTCCCTGCCAGCTACCGATGTGCCAAGCAGGCGGTAGAATGATAAAAACTGCCGACCAAAATAAAGTTTATGGAAATTGAGTTCAATACAGGCCGAATTCCCCAGGCGGAATCCAGCCAGCCGGTGACTAGGCGGGATGCCGCCCCGGCGGCGTCTGATGCTGTTTCGTTCTCAACGTCCGATTCACTGAAGAGCCAATTGAGCAGCATGTCAACGGTCCGGCCGGAACAGGTGGCCAGGGGCAAGGAATTGGTTTCCGACACTCATTATCCGCCGGATTACGTGATGAATCGAATCGCGACGCTTTTGGCGATCCACATCAAACCCAACTCGTCCAACCAGCCTGGCCGCGCCAGCTAGTGGAGCCGACAAATACAATTTTGCCTTAAGCATATTTCTATGCCAACCGTCAATCCATGGAAGTCGTATCGCCAGATTACCACGTTGACTGCGCCACCGGGACAGATGATCCTGATGTTGTACGAAGGCGCGCTGATGTCACTTGAGCGTTCGCTGCCCGGCTTTTCCCATCCCGACCCGGCGGAGGCGAACATGACCATCCACAACAATCTCCAGCGGGCGCAGGATATTATTCAAGAGTTGAACCGCGCCCTGAACATGGACCAGGGCGGGGAATTTGCCAGCACGTTGCACCGGCTTTATGACTACTTTGACCGGCGGCTCCGGGAAAGCAACCTGCGAAAGGAACCGACTGGAATCAAGGAAGTCATCCGTCATCTTACTGTGCTGCGGGATGCGTGGGCCACGATGCTCCAGAACCAGAACCCTCTTCCTGGCGCCGTGTCCGACGCTCCCGCAGCCTTCGCAACCGTTTGAAATCCCGAGCCCATGAATGCCGAGCGCGATCTCACCGAAGCCTATCAGGAATGGCGCGGCTTGGCGGAAACCAAGGGCGCGGCCATTGGTGCATGCAACTGGAGCATGGTTTCGGCGTGCCACAAGGCAGTCCAACAATTGCAGGAACGGATTTCCCGGCTGGCACCGGTGGCCAGAATGGAATGGTCGAAATCGGGCTCCAACCGGGCGGTCAAGCAAAGTGTCCTGAACGCCACACTCCATGAATTGATCAAGCTCGAACAACGCAACCAAACCTTGCTTCAGGCAATGAAGGAAGCCACCCGGGTCAAATTGGATCAACTCAACCAGGCCGGCCGAAACTTGCAGCAAATTCAACGTTCCTATGGCATGGACCGTCCGGCAGGATGGTCTTCCTTTTCGTGACCGGCCACCCGAAGGAACCTGGCATGAGAAATCCGGAACCCATTTCCTCTCCGGTGGATCCCATTCTGGTGGTGGATGACGAGGAATCGGTTTTGACGACCCTGCAACATACCTTGCGGCGTTGCCATTACGACACCGTTACTGCTTCGAACCCCTTGGTGGCTTTGCAGCACCTCAAAACGCAGGCGTTCTCCGTCATCATTTCCGACCAACTCATGCCCGAAATGTCCGGCCTCGAACTGCTGGCCCGGGCGCGCCAGATCCAGCCTTTTGCCACGCGCATCCTGATTACCGCCGTGGTCAATCTGGACACGGTCATTGATGCGATCAACCAGGGTGAAATTTTCCGGTTCATTGTCAAACCCTGGTTGCATGAGGAATTCCTCGCCACGATCAAGAACGGCGTTCAACGCTACGAATTGATTTGTCAGAACGCCCGTCTCCAGACCGCCACGCAGGCGATGAACGAGCAGCTCATCGAGCTGAACCGTTCGCTCGAGCAGCAGGTCCAACTGGTCGCCCGGCAGAACCAGCAATTGGCGGACGTGAACACCGCCCTGGAACGCAACTTTGTTCGTTCCATGGAACTCTGTGTTCACACGATGCAGACGTTTTATCCGTCACTGGGAAACCAGGCGCGGCGGGTGTGCCAGCTCTGCAAAGCCATTGCGCAGGTGCTTCAATTGAGCGATGAAGATCGGCGCGTGCTCGAAAGCAGCGCCCTGCTGCACGACATCGGGCTGGTGGGGGTGCCGCGCCAGATCATCCGCCGCTGGCAGGAAGATCCGCGGTCGCTGGACCAGGCTGAAAGGGCGCTCATCGAACAGCATCCCATCCTCGGCCAGGAACTGGCGGCGTTTGGAAGCGACCTGAAGAATGTCGGCGAAATCATCCGCGCCCATCACGAACATTACGACGGCAGCGGTTATCCGGATCAATTGGTTGGCGAGAACATTCCCTGGCTGTCCCGGCTCCTGGCGGTGACCGTGGCGTACGCTTCGTGCCGGTTGATGGATGCGGATGCGAATGAAAAAGTGAAGATGGATTCCGGCACGATCTTTGATCCTGAAGCCGTGCGGGTGTTCCTGCGGGCGCAATTCATGGCTGTGATTCCGCGCAAGGAACGGCAGGTAAACCTGGCCGAACTGCGCCCCGGCATGGTTCTGGCCCAGGGCATTTACACCCACGGCGGCCTGTTGCTGGTGCCGGAAGGCCAGCGTTTGAACGCCACATTCATCGAAAAAGTGCTAAACCACAACCGCATTCAGCCGATTAGACAATCACTGGTTGTCTATGGCTGATCGCATCGGTTGGGTGACGCATGAATGATTTGCCCGTTCAAAATACATTGCCGGAGGTGGAACACGCCTCCCGGTGGTGGAAAAGTTTTTTCAATTCTTCGGAAGAGGCCCAGATGGTTTGTTGGGCGGACGGCACCGCGCTGCACATCAACCGGAAGGCGGTCCGCCAGTTCAAACTCAACCCGGATCTGGCCGAGGGCGAATTTTCCATCTTCACCATTCTGGCCCCGCCCGCGGACCAGAAACTGGCGCGAATTTTTCAGCTCCGCCTCACTCATCCTGAAAAATTGCCTGCCGCCATGGTGCTTCAGGACGGTTCCCCGCAGGCCTTGATGGATTTGGAGGTCGTCTCGTTGGATGACAATTTCAGCCTGGTGACATTCAAGGATTCGGGCCATCGTCTGCGCCTCGAATCCCACATCCAGCGGCTCATCACGGCCATTGACGCCACCCCGGATGTGTTCTTGGTCACCGACGCCGATTTGCGGATCACCTTCGTCAATCCTGCGTTTCAAACCAACACCGGTTACAGCCTGGAGGAGGTTCTTGGCCGTTCGGATGATTTCCTGCGTGCCTCATTTGAACAGGAAAAGGTAAATACCTACCGCGAACTGGTGATGCAGGGGAGGGAATGGATCGGTGAATTTGTCAACGTGCGCCGCAATGGCGAGACTTATCACGTCGAATCCACCATCTCGCCGATTTACGATTTTGCCGGGCGTTTCATGGGTTACGTCATCTGCGAACGCGACATCACAATTCGCAAGCACCTGCAGGATGCGCTCCGGGTTGAACGCGACTTTGTGCAGAGCATTCTGCACTCCCTGGACGGGGCGATTTACACCGTTGATTGTGAGTTCCGGATCACCCATGCCAACGACGGATGGCGGCGTCTGCCGGCCGAGCACGGCGGCATCCGTTTGAAAGGCGAACCGGAGATCGGCCGTTCATTGCTCGATTACGTGCCGGATGCCATGCGCCAGGCGGAACTCCGTTTGCTGTTTCAGGAGGTCATCAACAGCGCCAAGCCCCGGGACAACCACTTTCATGCCGCGGACAGCCGGCATTGGCTGTTGAAAATATCGCCGTGGATCAACGGCGCGCAGATGCGCGGATTGATTTGCAGCGTTACGGACCAGACCCAGCATTACCAGCTCCAAAACCAGCTCTTCCAGGCGCAAAAAATGGAAATCATCGGAACGCTCGCCGCCGGCGTCGCCCATGATTTTAACAATCTGCTCCAGGTCATTCGCGGGCATACGAGCCTCGTCCTCATGCAGGCGCCGGCCGATTCGCCCTTGCGCTTCGGTCTTGAAAAAGTGGACATGGCTGCGGTCCGCGCCGCCGAAATCACTCAACAGCTTCTTTCCTTCAGCCGCATTTCGGACGAACGGCGCATCGTGCTGGACCTGAACAAGGTCATCAAGGAAGCCAACCAGCTCGGCCGTCGGACCCTGCGCAGCAATGTGTCGGTCGAACTGTTTCCCGCATCCAAGCCAGTCCGTGTAAAGATGGACCCCACCAAGGCCAGCCAGGCCCTTCTCAATTTGTGCGTGAACGCCCAGGATGCCATGCCCGAGGGCGGCAGCCTGACTTTGACCAACTCGATCATGGAGCCTTCCGCCGACCAGATTGCGCGACACAAACTCCCGTCCGGCGTGGTTTATGCCCGTTGCAGCGTGACCGACACCGGCTGCGGCATTCCCACCGACGTGTTGCCCCGGATTTTCGAACCGTTTTATACCACCAAGGAAAAAGGCAAGGGCACCGGGCTGGGTTTGCCCATCGTGCAAAGGGTCGCTGAGGAGGCCGGAGGATTTATCGAGGTCGAAAGCGTCCTGAACCAGGGCACGACCTTTCATCTTTACCTGCCCCTGGTGCAGGAACAGCTTGCGCCGGTGGCCGCGCCGGCGCCGGCGCCGCTGGCGCACGGCAAAGGCCGGGTGCTGGTCGTGGACGACGTGGACCTGCTGCGGGACTTCACCCAGAAATTTTTGCAGATGACCGGCTTGAATGTTCTGGTGGCCAGCAGCGGGCCGCAGGCAATCAAGGTATTGGAGGAGTCCGCCGAGCCGGTGGATCTGGTATTCACCGATTATAACATGCCCGTCATGACCGGTCTGGAATTGATCGAACAAATCGTGAAACGCTGGCCCGAAACCAAATTTGTGCTCGCCTCGGGTTTCCTCAATGACGAGACGTATGCCCGCATCGAACGGTACAACGTCAGCATCCTGGCCAAACCCTACGACATGTACGACGCCTCAAAAATCGTCATGGAAAAGCTCGCCGAAAAAGCGAACGCAACGGCAAGCGCAGCCCAGGCCCATGTTTGATTTGAACGTTGCCTAGGTGCCGACCTGGGATGCCTCGCTCATGGCCGTCGTCAGCATTCGGGCTGCGCTGGGCAGCGCGCGTGACAACTTTTCCGTCTGCTCGTTCAACCGCATCACTGTTTTGTGCGCCTTCACCGCCAGCAACTTGCGATACCATTCGATGAAGGCGCGGCTCGTAACCACTTCGGCCTGGTCATCCTGCGGCGCGTGAGTGGTTGCCGATTCAAGAGTCTCGCAAAGGATTAGCGCGGCGAGCACAGCGGGTTGAGGTGCCTGGTTCCAAATCCGTTCCCATAATTCGAGCGCTCCGGACACATTTTCGCTCAACATCAAGGCTTCAGCCCGTTGCGCGATGATCATGGGATCATCCGCCAACTGCCGAATCGCTTCTCCGGTCCAATCGCGCGCGAACTCCAGGAATTCCGGCCGGCTCAACGAGATTTGTCCGCCCAGTTGCCAGGCGCCAGGATGCCTGGCATTTTCCGCGACCAATTCGTTCAACCGTTGCAAGGCATCCACCGGTCGGTTCTGTCCCGCCAGAAATCTGGCGTAATCGAGTCGCAAGGCGCCGCCGTGACCGACTTCCTTCAGGCCGTCTTGAAACGCGCTTTCGGCGGCGGTTACATTGCCTGATTTCGCCAGGGACAGGGCCAGGCAATGATGCGGTGCCGCCGTGTTGATTTCCTTGTTGATGGGGGCGAGGCTGCGTTGATTGCGTTTCGCCAGGCACTGACGCATCTGATCGGCGGTTTCACAGAACTGCCTCAATTCGAGATGCGACAGGCCAAGCGAGAAATGTAATGAAGAAGACAACCCGCCGTTCATCCGGGCCAATGGCGAGGTGAGCACACACACCACTTCATCAAATCGTTCTGCTGCGATCAACCGTGTGCATAATTGCATCAGCAAGGTCTCGCGCAGTTCGGGGACAATCTCGGCAGCGGGCTTTGACGACAGCACTGTGAAAGCTTCGTGGTAGCGCGTCAGTGCCTCGGCTTCGCGTCCGGACCGCGACAGTTCCAGGCCGAGATTCATCAGCAGATGCGGTTCGCCCGGCAATTCTTCGATGGCACGTTCCAGCAACTTCAAATTGCGTTCCACCTTGTTGCGGTCGCGTGTCAATTCCGCCGTGTAGCCATGGTGAAGGAGGGTTGCATCGCCGATGCGGTTTTCCAAGCCCCACTCGGCACGGCGGACTTCGATGCTGCTGAAAACCTGCTCGTGGACGCGTCCGACGTAAAAAAGTCCCGGCGCGTTGCGGTAAGAGCGCGGCACATAGGAACAACCATCCGCCTCGCGGCCCACGTCCACAATCGGCAGCCGCCAGGCCATCACCGCCGGCTCGTTCATTGCTTGTTTCAGTTTTTCACGGCCATCGGCGGACAATTCTTCGTCGGCATCCAGCATCAATATCCAATCACCGGTGGCGTGTTCCAGGGCGGCGTTGCGCGCAGCACTGAAATCGTCGCACCAGGCAAACGAATGAACTTCCGCGCCATATTCCTTGGCGATTTCGACCGTGCGATCGGTCGAACCGGTGTCCACAACCACGATTTGCGATGCGAGGTCACGGACGGACTTCAAACACTGACCAAGAAATTTCTCCTCATTCCTGACGATCAGACAGACGGATAGTTTCGGGTTGAGCGTTAATCGTTGAGCGTTGAGCGCGTCCGGCAGCTTCAACCATTCCGGTTTCACGCCGCCTTTGAGGCGTTGGTTCAGGAATTTTTTCGCCGGTTTCCAGCCCGGCGCCATGCGGCGGGCATGTTCGGCACAATGTTTGGCCGTCTGGCCGTCGCCGACAGTCTGCGCAATTTCAGCGAGCAGCAAACAAGCCTCGGGATGGAACGGACGTTTGGCGAGTGCTGACAGTGCAGCTTCCCATGCTGCGCGAAATTTTTTCTGGCGGACCAGTTCGCGCGCTTCCGCGAGATGGCCGGCGAGAGCGCACGGAGGCAACGTGATTTTAACCTTCAAGGTCGGTGCCGTTTTCGTGACGGGGACACGCGGCGGCACGTCCTGGTCCCGCAGAGCGGGATCAGCCCTGCCCGACCGGGCCTTCACTGGCGCACGTTCGGCGAGTTCCTTCAAACGATGCACCACGGTGGCGGCGATGTCGTTCCAGTCGAACAACTTTTCCGCGGTGGCCCGACCGGCCGCGCCGCGCTGACAACATTCGGCGGGGTCGCTCGCGGCCGATTTCATCAGCAAACCAAGATGCGGCTGGCTCGGTTCGAGCAGCCAACCGTTTTTGACCAGCTTGATTTCCCCGATGGAGTCGCTCAGGCGGATGCCATGGCTCGGAATCTTCCAACCGGCTTCCGGGGAGACAAAACTGTCCGTCGCGCCGCCGGCGGTGACAATGACCGGCCGGCCGCACGCCATCGCTTCCAACACGGGCATTCCGAAACCTTCACCACGATACGGCAGCACCAGACAATTGCACGCCGCATACAGCGACGGCATCGCTTCGGATGAGAGGCTGTCCTTGAGATAGAGGATTTCCGGCGCGTCGGGGTTTTGCTGGAGCGCGTGGATTGCCGCCTCGGCGGTCTGGCCCTGATAAAAACTGTCGCCGCCGAAATCCTTGATGACGAGGCAGACATCATCCGCAGCGGTGAATGTCCTGGCATAGGCTTCAAGCAGAATATCCGGGCCTTTGCGGAATATCGTGCCGCCGACAAACAAAAATTTGAATTTTTTTCGCGTCTTCAGCGCGAGCGGACGGACGCCGGGCCGGAATTTTTTTGTATCCACGCCGTTCGGCACGACGCGCACTTTTTCCGGCGCGATGCCGGAGTCGAGGTACATGTATCGCACCAGCGGTGACGGCACCCAGAATTCATCCACGTTTTTTGCGGCGTCCACCCAGGCTTTCGGCAGTGCGCCATATTCCCACGGCTGGATGACGACGAGCGAACCGCTTTCCGGCCGCGACCAATTCGGCGGCCATTGGTGCCGCACGGTGACGGCGGTTTCAGCAGGGGCTTTCGCGGCCAGCTTTCCGGCGAAACGCTGCATGTCAGGATCAGCGGTTGCGCGCCCGCTCAAAACATCCCGGCCAACGCACGTTAAATCCAGCGTCGCTGAAAGACGCGCCGTGATTTCGCGGTTGATGTGCGACAGGCTGCCGTAATCGAGGAATGAACCCTCCCACGCAATGGCGGGCCGGGAATGGCTTTGTGGCTCCGCGCCGGGAATTTTCGCGATGCGCGAGTCGAAAGCGCGACGGAAGTCAACCAGCGAGCGGATCATCTTGATGCTCGGCCACGGCTCGATAAACACCCAGTCGGACGCGTCTTTCCACGAAACGATGTCCGCGCCTTTGATCGGCTCGAACACCAGCGTGGGAATTCCCGCGAGCGCAGAAAAAGTCTTGGCCCATGAATCCGCGCCGACCAGTCCCCCACACCGGCCGATGAGCTTCATCTGGCCCGTAAAACTTTCACCGCGCGCATCGGCGCAGCCGGGCAAGGCTGGATAATCCTTCGCCTCAGACGGCACGCCGAGAATGACCGGTTCAAAGCCGCGCTCCAAAATATGCGCGATGACCTGCGGCCAAATCTCCGGGAGAATAAGGTTGCGCTTGGAGCCGACCATGCCGGTCAGACTGCCTTTGGGTGCGACGGCAACCCGGCGGGAACTTTCATTCTGCCGCCAAGCCGCCGCCCAGCGCGGATTTTTTTTGACGCGATATTTTTTCTCAATGTCGAGGCTGGCCTTCCATTCCTCGAAATAATTGTCCTTGGGTGTGGTGCCGGCGCCGAGACAGTTGCGCGATTCATAAACCAGATAACGCAGGATGATGTGGAAAAATGGCTCGGGGTGCTGCGGCAGGAAGTATATCTTGGATAGTTTCGGAAACGCGTCGAACAACGCCCGGGCGGCGCCGACGCCGTTTGGATGACTGAAAATGATTCCGCCTGGCGATTGGTCGTAAAAAGACGCGAGCAGCAGCAAGGCATCGCCCGCACCACCAAAATGCGCATAATACGGCGGCAGCTCGTCCATCAGCTCCTTGAGCCGTCTGGCACCGGCTTGAAGTTCCGGCGGTTGATAACACAAGCCCGCGGAGCGCGGAAATATGTCCTCGCTCAAATAAACATGACGGCCTTCGATTCGAGCGATCCAGGGCCGCAGCGCCTTCGGTTCCTGCGCAAGCTGGGCGGCGGTTGGACGGCTTGACCATTCGCCCGGACGATATACCGGACCAAGCACCGCGTGCTTCATCGCCGGTAGTTGCGCACGTTCACCCAGACGGAATTCGGCGATCCACTCGCGCATCTTCGGCCAGCGCGCAACCAGTTCGGCCTCGTTTTGATCCAGCCGCTGGAGTTTGTAATGGAGCGTAATGAGATTCATTCCCGCTGGATAATTTTCCGGGTCGAGTTCCAGCGCGGCCCGCAAACAGGCGAAGGCAAAATCAGGATGTCCGACCGGCTGGCTCTCCCATGGCACCGTGAATTGCGATGCGCGTACGCCGAGCATCGCCAGCGCGGTTGCCGACGAATGGGGCTGGTCGCTTTCGACCTGGAAGATGTTTGCAAGGTCCAGGCTCGCGCGATAACGACCCATGACTTGATCCTGTTCGATGGCCGCGCGACCGGCCGTTTGCGTGAGCCCGGCGGGATTCTGGAAATACAGGCTCAAGACCTCCGGGATATGAACGGCGTTCCTGCGCGCCGCCATCACTTTTAACGTCGCCTCATAAGCGCCGACATAACGGAGCGATGCATCGAAGCCACCGAGCTGGCGCAGGCATTCCGTGCGAAAGAATTGCACGCAGCCGGCGAGGGAATAAAACAAGGTTTCCAACGGTGCATAGTCAGGATACTTCACGGTCCTGACGATGTTCGTGGACGGGAACGTATCATTTGATTCTGTTGTCCATGCGGTGTCGGCGTAAGCCAGCGCGCAATCCACGTGTTTGTCGAGCGCCGCAGCGAGAATTTCCAAAGCATCATCACGCAGGCTGTCATCAGTGTTCACGCTGGCCCAGTAACGACCGCGCGCCAGGGTCAGACCGCAATTCCACGCGGCGCCAGGCGTCTCTGGCCCGGTGCGAACGCAACGTATGTTGGGAAATTGCCGTTGAAATTCAGCGGTAATCGTGCGCTCGGTTTCCGGGGAACCGCTGTCCACCAGAATGATTTCGCACCGGCTGAAAATGGTCTGGCGCGTCAGGTTCGTCAGGCACGCGCGCATGAATTTCCCGGCGTTACCGGCGGAAATGACAACCGACACGAGCGGTTCCGGCGCCGTCGCATTTTCGGGAATTAACAAACATTCCGGCATCTGCGGGTTCCTGGCCGCGGACGCATCGGCAGGCATTTGAGGATCGGAACGAGTGGCGGCTGGTTCAGGCGTTTTTCCGCACAGTGGTTCCGGGCTGGTCTTCATGGCGGTTCGGTCAAAATGAATGCCGGATTTTCGTCAAACCCGGATGAATTCAGTTTTCTATTTATAGGCGGCCACCGTTGCTCTGACGTCGTCCAGATTGAAAATGAGTTCGGTTCGGCTAAACCCGGCCCGGAGCAGCATTTCCTGCAAACACGCGATCGTGGGATACCACCAGTTGGTAGGGTCATTATCGAATCCAGGACGCAGTTCCATGGTCACTCCGGCGCCCTTGCTGATGGCGGTCTCGACCAAAGCCACACCTTTGGTTACCAGGGCGAGTTTTTGCAAAGCCAGAAAGGGTTCAGTCAGATGGTAGAGCACGCCGTAAAAAAGGGTGATGTCGTAACTTAACGGATATTCTTTTTCGTCCAGGTCGCCGACGGTATTGATGGCCGACTGACGAACCGCTTCATCAATTTTGAAAATGCTGGATTCAATAAAGCGCACCTTGGAACCCAGAAGATGATGCGCGAGGCGGAATCCTTTGTTGGCGCCCCAATTTCCCTGTTCCAAGCGATCCTTGTTGGGTTGAGTCAAGGCCATATCCGAAGCCACCACCAAGGCAGCTGAACGCTTTTCAGCTTCAAAGCTGAAGTAACCGTCCCAAGCCCCTATATCCAGGACATTCAGGCCGGTCAAATCAAGCGGCAGACCGAATCGTTTGGTGGCATAGTCACTTCCATCCGGGCCGTGTTTCACATCACCCGGAGTGTAGAAAATTGCGCCTTGCACCAGCCCGACGGGAATTCGGTGCCACCAATGGATTGCTTTGACAGCATCCAGATCATCTTGGTTGAGTTGTTTCATATTTAATTTTCGTGTTTTCAATGAATTGGTCGGGCTCGGTTTTATCGGTGTGTCAAACTGATGTTTCAGTGGCGCTGGATTCATTCCGACCGCGCCAAGGTCAAAAGGACATGACAATTGAAGCCAGTATCAATCGCTGTTGCGCAAGGCAACCAACCTATTTTTATCATATGATTGAACCAGTTTTAAAACCGGGCGGATCAGGGATAAACCCGATCCGCCCGGGGAAGGAGCCAGCGGTCACTCGCCGTTTAGCGACCGACGATAATCGCTGGACATCTTTGCGGCTGCGACCGCGTAAATTGTTTCGACATGTTGTCGTTGGCCTTCATAAATTTTGAAGGCTGGGTTTCCGGGCCACCCGGGTCAGGGGCCGGTTCACGGCTGATTCGGACTGGGCGGGCGCGCCCGCCAGTCTGGGCAACGGCGAACTCTGACGGGTCAGCGCCTTCTGGTTGCTGAGTTGAATCTCCTCGTAAACCTCCTGGCGATGCACCGGCACGTCCGACGGGGCTTCGATGCCCACTTTGACGACGTCGCCTTCGACGCGCACGATTTTCACGTGAATGCGACCGTCAATCACGATGCTCTCGCCTGATTTTCTCGAAAGAATAAGCATGGGGCGAAAGGGTTAGACGGCGTTTTCAGTGACGGGCAGGGGATGTTGAACCGAATATTCGGAGGCATTGGCGAGGATGACCTGCTTGCCAACGTGAGTCAGGCGATTGATGACGATGGGGCCTTTTAAATTCACCGTCGCGCGATTGGGGCCGTGAACCGTCACGATGTTGAGCAGTAATGCGTCGTTTGGCTCTTTCAATCCAATGAATGCCACATCCGGCTGCGGGATGTCCGGCTGGTAGCCCGGCAGGACGAGAAAGGGATCAATGACGATGAAGGCAAGCGAAACGTTGGCTTCCACCTGCAACCAGGCAAAGGGCGCCTCGGCGGGGTTCACGAGCAGAACATAATCCTTGATCTGTTCAAACCCCAGAAGCCCCATCGGCAACCGTACCTGGTTGGCCGGAAGCGCGGCAGGGGTTTCGATTTCTGTTTCGATGGTTTCGGCGCATTTCATGTCAGTGAACGTTTAGCAGTGAATGTGCCACGATCGGTGAAAAATGCCGGGGCACAATAAACCGGCAAAAAGGTGCAAAAATTGGAGGCATCCGCGGGCTGCGGCGGGACCACCCGGCAAAATCGGCTCGGGACCAGGCGAAAATTGCCTTGTTGGGTGCGTTCATCGGCACGAAAGGAATGGAACGTCATGGCCTACGGCAGGTAATTCAGAATCGACATCTGCATGATCTTTGCGCTGCTTTGAAGCGCCGCCTGGTAGGCGGTTTGCGCCTGAGTCAGTTGCACCATGGTTTGGACCATGTCGGCGCTGGAAGAATTGGAAATCATCTGGGTAAGCGACGACGACTGGTTGGCGGCAAAGGTGGCCGCGTTATTCAGGTGAGTTTGGACGGTGCCGTTGTTGCTGATCTGGTAAAGCTGGTTGTTTTCGTCCTTTTGCAGGTTGACGCTGTCTGTATTGGTGATGGCGCTGGTGTTGCCGGAAGTCAGATCGTTTTGCAGCGCAAAGAGGTGATTGAAAAGGTCCGCGCCGGAGGTGCTGTCGGTGATCAATCCACGCGCGCCGGTCGTGCCGGTATTTTCGCCCGGCACGTCCACGGACACAGTGGTGCCAGGAGCGATGGGAACCTGATTAACGGAGGAATTTCCCTGATAAGTCACGCCGGTGATGTTGCCGCTGGCGTCGGTCACGGTTTTGTAAGGCGCTTGTGTGGAAGCCGTGCCGCCGAAGAGATGCTGGCCGGAGGCGGGATCCTTGGTGTTCATCAACTGCGCGGCTTGTTGGATCAATTGTTGCACCTCGCCGGCGTAGTTGGTCAAGTCCGCCGGTGAGGCGGTCGGGCTGCCGGCTAAAGTGGCGATTTCCCCGGCCCGGCTGGTGAGTGTCTGGAGCGATTGCATCACGTTGGAAACCGAGGTGGCGCGCGTTTGCAGCGTGGTGATGTTGGCGCTGTATTGTGTCTGCGCCGCCTGCTGGGACAGATCATTCAACGTGTCTTCCATTGCGCCGGGATTGTCCGAAGGCGCTTGGACGCTCAATCCGGTGGACACCTGATTTTGGAGGGTGTTTAGCCGGGCCGTCAGCGCGTTAAACTGATTCAACATGGAATCAGTGTACGAATTGGTTGCTACGCGCATAAAATTATGAATTCTTCATCGCCAGCGTATCGCCCATCATCGTGTTGATGGTCGTGACCAGTTGCGCCGAGGCTTCGTAGGCGCGCTGGAAGCCCATGAGGTTGGTCATCTCCTCATCCACGCTCACGCCACTGATGGAGCTGCGCTGGGTCTGCAGCATGGTGGCGACAGAAGTTTGATTGGTCACCTGGTCGTTGGCGGTTTGCAGTGCGTCACCCAGGCCAGCCACGGTCCCGTCGTACGAATTGTTGAACGTTTGACCATTTAAGCCGGCTTGGGCCGCTGAACCCAGCTGTGCGAGCTGCAGGGCCACCGAATTGTCGCCCGCCGCGGTCGCGCTGCCGGAAGTCTGTATCAGCGACGGATTGTTCACCAGCGATGGATTGACGGTGATGTTGTTCGCGCCGTTGCCGCTGAAGAAATTCGTGCCGGTCGTGCCGGTCGTGCTGTAGCCGCTGCCGTGAATGGCGTTGACCTGCACGATGAGTGTGGAAGCCAGGGTGTTGATGCTGGTCTGCATTGTTGCCAGTGCGCCATCGCGGGCGTCAATGGTGCCTTGGATCGAACCGCCGCTGAGCGCCAAGGGCACGCCGCCGGTGGCGGTCTGCACAAGCAACCTGCCATTGCCGGCGTCGTAGGTTTGCAGCGTGTCAAGCACCTGGTTGCCGGAGACGAGTGTCTGGCCGCCGATGTTCACATCCACCGCGCCATTTGTGCCGGTGCTGGTCTGGACGTTGACGAGATGGGACAGGTTTTCCAGATCCTGCTCCCGGCTGTCCAACAGATCATTGGCCGTTCCGCCGGTGAACTGGGCATAGGAAATTTCCGAGTTCAATCCGGCAATGTCAGAAAGCAGCTTGTTCGCCGAACCCACATCGCAGGTCAAGGAGGTATTGAGTGAATCGCCCAGTGACTTGAGCTGGCTGTCAACTTGATTGAACGTGGATGCCAGGTTTTGTGCCTGGTTGACGACCGCCTGCTGTGCCGTCAGCGAAGTGGGTGAGGTCGCGAGGCTCTGGAAGGCGCCGAACAGCCCGCTCAACTGGCTGGACAAGCCGGAGCTGCTCGTGCTGTCAGTGGAAGAGGAAGTGCTGCTGGAGCTGCTGGTGCCGTTGAGAAATTCGTTGAGGTCTGTCTGCGCGGATTGCAGGGCGCTCTGCTGCCCATTCCAGTAACCGCTGGTGCTTTGCTGGCTCTGGATCTGGGTGTTGAGCAGCGAATTGACAATTTGCTGAATTCCGACTGCGTTGGCGCCCGTGCCTTCCGAACCGATGCCGGTGGTGACATCCGGGCTGGTCTGGATGGTGACCCGCTGCCGTGAGTAGCCGGTGGTATTGACGTTGGCGAGATTTTGCCCTGCCACTTCCACGCCGGTCATTTGCGCCTGCATTGACCGCGCGGCCAGATTGAGTGTGCCAAATAGTCCAAGCATAGTTTTTTGGGGTTAACCGACGGCTTCGTACAGTGAATGTTGCGGCAGACTGATTCCCGGCACCTGGCCCGCATCGTCGTAGGTGGTCGGACTGGCGCTGGGGAAGATGGCATTGATGAGGCGTTGCATCAGTTCAACGGCGTGACTCAACAGCAGATGGTTTTGCCGGGCGCGTTGCTGGACACGGACGAGCAGGGCGTTGTTTTCCTGCACGAGCGCCTGCATGAGGGGACGGTAATCCACCGGCAACAACGGCACGATGGCGGTGAAGGCGGCGTCTTCCGGCAAATTCAACAGCCGCGCTACATGACGCTGGCGTTGCTCGCGTTCGGAGCGGGCGGCGGCGATGGTGGCGGCCTGCTCGTTGATGGCGGCCACACTGGGCAGAATATCCTCGGTCTGGCGTCGCATCACCGCGTTTTGCTGGTGGTCGAGCCGGGCGAGCATTTCGCCGTATTGCTTCAGTTCTTCGCGCAGGGACTCAATGAGGTTGGGGAGCAAAACATTCATGGCTGTTGGTTGGAAAAGGTAACGCGGTGTTGGACCAGCGGCGTGGATTTGATTCCGGCCGCACTATGAATTCCTGGACGGGTGGAGGCGACCTTGGTCGTCGAAGCGGACAATGCCGCGGCGTTGGCGGTGTGACCGGTCTTCTTATCACTGCTGGTCGGGCGGTCAAGCTGCTGCTCAAACGTCTTGGCCAGTCCGAAGGCGCCCGATTTCGAAATATTGTCCGCGAGCGCGTTGGTAATGAGGTCCTGATAAATGCCCGATGCGGTGGAGTTGTCCGAGAATTCCGATGGAATGACGGTCTTCTGCGAGTCGCCAAGAATCTGTCTCAACAACACGGCTTCGAACTGCCGGCTGGCCTCGCCGATTTTCTGCTTCTCGGTCAGACGCGGATTGCCCGCCAACTGTTCGGGCGCAATGTCCGAGGCGACAATCTGGCGTTGAATCGGGTTCACTTCCATATCAGCGAATAACGAGTTCGGCCTGCAAAGCGCCGGCCTGTTTCATGGTCTGGAAGATGGCCATCATGTCGCGCGGTGTCACGCCGAGCGCGTTCAAGGCTGCGGCCACCTTCTCAACCGTCGGCAGTTCCGGCAGCGTGACGATGGACGATTTGTTTTCCGTGACTTCCGTGGTCGTGGTCGGCGTGACTTCGGTCCGCCCTTTGGAACTGAAGGGATTCGGTTGCGACACGCCCAGCGTTGAAGCCACGTTGATGGTGATGCTGCCCTGGGAAACGGCGCAGCTCGAAATGTGGATGCTGGCGGTGGCGACGATCGTGCCGGTGCGTTCGTTGAGGATGATGCGCGCCGGCGTGTCGGGCGTGACTTCAATGCTCTCCAGCCGGGCGATGAAATCCACCGGTTCAGTCTCGGCTCCTGTGGGCAGGTGAACCTGCACGGAAGTCGAGTCCACCGCGTGCGCGGCATTGGTGAACACCTCGTTGATGGCCTCGGCCATGAGCGCGGCGGAGGTGAAGTCGGGTTCCCGCAATAAAAGTTCAATCGTCCGGTCCCGGACAATCGAAGTCTGGATCTCGCGTTCAACCAGCGCGCCGCCGATGATGGTGGCCACGGTCGGGTGGTTCTTGGTCACGGTCGCGCCGCCGCCGCCGCCGGCGCCGGCGGAAAAGCCGCCGACGGAAATCGGACCCTGTGCCACGGCATAAACCTTGTTGTCCGCGCCGAGCAACGGCGTTTGCAACAGCACGCCGCCCTGCAGCGATTTGGCATCGCCCATGGAAGACACCTGCACGTCAATGCGGCTGCCGGATTTGGCGAACGCCTGGATGTCGGCGGTGACCATGACCACGGCGACGTTTTTGGCCGAGAGCGTCGCCGCCGGCACGTTGATTCCGTAGCGCTGGAGCATGTTGGCGATGGTCTGCAGGGTGTAAATGGGATCCTTGTCGCCATCACCAGCGAGACCGGCAACCACGCCATAGCCGATCAACTGGTTGTCCCGCGCCCCGGCAACCATTACCAGGTCGCGCACGCGGACACCTTCGGCGGAAACCGTCAAAGCCAGTGTCAGCAGCAACCACAGTCCCGGCAGGATCAATTTGGTGGTGCCGATTTTGATGGCCATTTTCCAGACCGTGTTGTTGGCGAACCCGACTGTTAAAACGGGTGCCTTGCCTTGTGCGGGCAGTTGACGGGATTGAAAATCCAGCGGCGGCACGACGCTGTTGCACGCCGTCCGGTTGTTCGGATTCAGAATTCTCGGTACGAGGGGCATGGTTCAGAAGGGATTAAGTTTGTCCCAAAGGCGGGTGAACCAGCCTTTGCGCTGGCTGTCGGTGACCGTGCCCTTGCCGATGATCTGGATGGTGGCGTCGGAAACGTTGTAGCTGAAGACCGTGTTGTCGGCGTTCACGTCGTCGGACCGGACCACGCCGCGAAGGACGATGGTTTGATGCTCGCCGCTGAACGAGGTTTCCCGTTTGCCTTCGAGAACAAAATTGTTGTTGGGCAGGACATCCACGATGCGCACCGCAATCTTGGCGATGACGTTTTCCGAATCATTGATGCTGCCGCTGCCGTCGTGTTTGGCATCTGAATTATAAGCCATCGCCGGCAACTGGCCGCCCTTGGTCAACAGGCCGCTGGCGCCGGGGCTGTACAGGAATGAAGTAATGGCGGCACTCAGACTGGAATTCCGCTCCGTCTTGGTTTCGTTGTTCTTGGTGGCGGTGCTGTTCTCCTGGACCAGAATGGTGATGATGTCACCAATCCCGGATGCGCGCTTGTCGGCGTACATGGACTTGGAGGAAGCATCGTGCCAGAGGGATTGCGGCCGGGCGACGGCGGGAAACAACGCCAGCAGGGCAAGGGTCATGACCAGCACCGGATGGAAATTTCTTTGGGTTGTCATAATGAAATCAAAATTGTCTGGCGGTCGAGCACCCGTCCGCTCAAGTCGCGACGGGAAACGGGATTGCGGGCGCGGATCATCTGGCCGGGCGCGCCATCTTCGAGCGCCTCAACCTTGGTGGTGATGCTCAACCCGCCGTCCTGCACGAGCGCATTGGCGACCTGGCCCCGATGGATGACCACGCGGGGTTTGACCACGCGCGCCAGCAGCGGAACACCGGCGGCAACCGGTTCAGCCAGTTCGAGGTTTGCATCGTCGGCGGAAAATTCGGCGAGGGCTTCATGAATGTTGAGCACATCGCGGCGCTCACGGATGACATCCGCAGCGCTGACCGGTTCGCCCCGGCTGAGCGAGGTGTGGGCCACCCAGACTTCGCGCCAGACATGGGCCTGAACCGCGGCCTGCCAGGTGCCAAGAGTCGCGGCGGCTGTGCAAAGTTGAAACCGGACGATGAACGAAGGCGTGACGCCGACGGTCGGCATCTCCAAAACCTTCAACACAAGCGGTTCGTCCGGCAGCATGAGGGCGGACCAGGGTTGTGTGAATCGGAGTTCCAGGTCGCCTCGGTCCTTTACATAATCCCGCTGGAGCGTGGTGGTGAGCAGGGTGAGCAGGTCGGATTCGGCAAAGGCGCGCAGTTGCGGAGCGTTGGTTTGAGCGATTGCAGGTTCGCCGCCGTGCAGTTCATTGATGAAACTTCCGGCCAGGCAAATGACACTGAAAAGCAACACCCAACATCCAAAGTACCTGCGATGACAGTGCCATTGGGCGTTGGAGGCTCGGTGTTGAGTATTCAGTGTTTTCATCTCAAAAATCACCGTTGCAGGTTGTTGCTGGTCTGCATCATTTCGTCGGCGGCCTGAACGGCCTTGGAATTGACTTCGTAGGCGCGCTGGGCGGTGATGAGATTGACCATTTCCTCGACGACGCTGACGTTGGAAAGTTCGAGATAACCCTGCTGCAGTTCGCCGAAACCGTTCTGGCCGGGCTCGCCCAGTTCCGGCGTGCCACTCGCGGTGGTTTCCTTGTAAAGATTGTGGCCGGTGGCCTCCAGGCCCCCGGGATTGTTGAAACGGACGATCTGCAACTGGGAATTGGTCGTGCCGCTTGCGGTGTTGTAAGTGACCGCGCCGGTGGCCGAAATGGTGATGTTGGTGGTGCCGGCGGGCACGGGTTGAAATCCGCCTTGCAGCGGATAACCGTCAGCAGTGACGATGCGGCCGGACGAATCAGTCTGCAGCGCGCCGTCGCGGGTGTAGGAAACCGTGCCGTCGGGCATCTGCACTTCAAAAAAACCGTCGCCCTGGATTGCCAGGTCGAGGTTCTGGCCGGTCTGGGTCAGTTCACCGGGGGTGAAGATGCGCTGGGTGGCGACGGGAATCGAGCCTTGGCCGATTTGCAGGCTGGAAGGCAATTGGTTGCCGCCACCCGTCTCCGAGCCGGCGGCGCGGGTGGTCTGGTAAAGCAAATCTTGAAACTCCAGTTTGCTTTTCTTGAACCCGGTGGTGTTGACGTTTGCCAGGTTGTTGGAAATGTTGTCCAGGTTCATCTGCTGGGATTGCATCCCGGCAGCGGCGTTGTAAAGGGCGCGGAGCATAATTAAGATTTGGGATTCATTTAACTGGGGCTGCCCAGATCGGTGATCTCGCGGCTCATGCGGTCACTTTGCATCTGGAGCACTTTTTGATTGGCCTCAAACATCCGCATGGCGGTGATGAGGCCGGCCATTTCCGTGGTGGGCGAACTGTTCGCGCTTTCGACGAAACCCTGGCGCACCTGCGTGTTGCTGCTGCCGGTGGGTTTCAAACTCGGATCATCCGCGCGGAACAAGCCGCCGCCCAGGCCCGTGAGCAGGCCGGGTTTGTTGAATTCAGTGATCTGAAGTTTCCCTTTGGTTTCGCCGCCCTGGCTGATGTCGCCGGTGGCGGAAATGGTGATCGGCTTGGAACTGCCGGGATCGAATTGAATCGGGCCGGCATTGCCCAGCACGGGAAAACCCAGCGCGGTGACGAGCTGGCCCTGGGAATTGAGTTGAAATCCGCCGTTGCGCGTGTAGGCCGGCTGGCCGTCGGGAGTCTGGACGGAAAAGAAACCGGGTCCTTCCAGGGCGAAGTCCATGGCGTTGCCGCTCGCGTGCAATTCGCCCGGCTGAAAATTGGTCACGGTATTGGCAGAAGGGATGACAAAGCCTGAACTGGTGGTGTTGGCCGTCTGGGAAGCCAGGCTGGCTTGGATGGCGGAGAATGAAATTTCGCGTTTGCGGGCGCCGGGAGTGGAGGCAGTGGCCAGATTGTCGGAAATCATCTCCTGCCACCGTTCGGTTGCATTCATCGCGGCGGCCGCCTGGTAAAGACTCACTTCCATACGAGCAGGGGTTTAGCAGCGGATGTGCCATGCCCGTTTTCGGTCGTTTTTGCCCGGCTTTCCGTTTTGTCGTGGCAAAACCTTCCGGGGCTGGCAGCAGAAATTGCCGGGCAATCGTTCATGCAGGCTTGGCGGTGGATTCGTAAACGCAGGCCAGATCCATGACCTGACCGCAGGCGCATTGTACCCGGATGCTGGTGATGCGATCACCGTCGCTCTGAAGGGACACGCGCGGTTCGCAACTTTTTCCCATTGCGGGTCCAAGCCCAGTTGGCGCGGACAATGTTTCCAGCGATTGCAGGGGCCCGGTTTGCCCGGCCTTGGGGATGACGGTGACGCGGAACTCCCGGGATTCACCGGAGACCGGCAGGGTTGTCAGCGGTACAAATGATTCAGTTCGTAGGAGTGTCATGGGGCAGGTCGGTGGAAGCGGAATCCGGGAGCGCATCCACGGATTCCTTTAGTTTGAGCATGACCGTCACGCGCCGGTTGACTTCGGCATCCGGCGCAAAGCCGGGCATGGGCACCGTGTCGGCAAAGCCGGAAACCTTGTAGATTTGGATTTCGGTGACGCCACTTTGGACGAGCTTGCGGCGGGCGGCGTTGGCGCGTTCGCTGGAGAGTTCCCATTTGCCGTGTCCTTCGTGGCCGGTTTGCGAATTGGCCTCGGTATGGCCCTCGAGTTCGATGTGAAAAGTGGTGAAACGCGCGATCTCCCAGGCGAGCGTGCTGAACACCCACGAGCCGTACTCGGTGAACACATCCGAGTCCGGATTGAAAATGGGCTTCTGCGACCGGTCAAAAATGTTGATGCGCAGGCCATCCGGCGTCACGTCAATCTGAACGCTGCTCTGGTCCTCATCCTGCCGCTTGAGCAGTTTGGCCAGGTCTTCGCTGAGGCGGCGCATCGTCTCCATTTCCACGGCCGACACGGAACTGAAACGGCCCTCCTGCTTGTAAGTGCTGGAGGCGTCCTTGTTTGGGATGATGCCGGTGGATTCCTTGGTGACGGAGGAAAACGGGTTCTTGAAGGCGCGTTCGACCGCGTCCTTGATCTTCTGGTCCTGCGAGGTGAGCCAGAGGCAGAGAAACAGCGCCATCATGGCCGTGACGAAGTCGGCGTAGGCGACTTTCCACGAACCGCCATGGGAGGGATGTCTTTTGTGGGCCATGTAAAAATTTACTTGGCGGTCTTGAGGCCTTTGAACATCAGTTCCATCTCGTCCGCGCTTGGCCGCAATTCGCTGCTCAAACCGCGCCGGCCCAGTTCCACGGCGGTGACGGGCGCCATGCCGCTGGCGAAGCCGATGACGCACGCCGAAATGCACCGGGTGTAATCCAGTTCTGCCGCACTGATAAATTCGAGGTTCATGGCCAGTGGCGCGATGAAGCCGTACGCGAGCAAAATGCCCAGAAACGTCCCGACCAGGGCCGCCGCAACGTGTTCGCCGATCTGTTCCACCGGCCCGGAAATGGACGCCATCGTGATGACGATGCCGAGCACGGCGGCGACAATGCCGAAGCCGGGCATGGCATCGGCGGTTTTGGTGAGCACATTCACCGGCGCGTAATGTTCAATCTCCATGCGATCCAGTTCGGCATCGAGCAGCAGCCGCAACTGGTCGGGCTTGATCTTGCCATCAATGATCGGCCGCAGGCTGCCGCAGAGAAATTCCATGGCGTGCTGGTTGCCGGCGAAGCGGGGATATTTCTTGAAGATGGAACTGGTCTGGGGTTCCAGGACATGTTCCTCCAGGGCAATCATGCCGTTGCGCCGGCCCAGCAGGAACAGTTCATAAAGCACCTTCAACAAATCGTCGTAAGCCGCGCGGTTGTGCGGTGCGCCCTTGAGACAGGTTAGCAATCCCTTGGCAATGTCCTGGAGCACCTTTTTGGGCGACATGACGATGAGCGCCCCGGCAGCGCCACCGGCGATGATGATGATTTCGTTGACCAGTGCATGCAGCAGCACGGCCATTTTGCCGCCCTCCATGATGAAGCCGCCAAAAACGCAAAGCGAAACAACAAGAAAGCCGACAATGATGATCATGTGCTACGGGCGGTTGCGGGCCGCTTGACCAGACCGGATTCAAAACGTTGCACATAGGCGCGGATGGCCAGGATGGCTTGGGAATGAATCTGGCAGATGCGCGACTCCGTAAGACCGAAGACTTCCGCGATTTCACGCAGATGCAGATCCTCGACATAATAAAGCGCCAGCACTTTGCGCTGAATTTCGGGCAACTCCTTCAAACGTTCGAAGATGACTTTTTTGAGTTCACGCTGCGAAACCTGTTCCACCGGGTTTTCCTCCGAGGTATCCGCGATCACCTCGTACAAACTGCCGGTGTCACCATCCTCGGAGGAACCGGCGGCATCCAGACAGACAAACGTTGCGGGCCGGACTTCGTTGAGCAATTCGTTGTATTGGGGCACGGACAGGCCCAGCGCCTTGGCCATCTGCGCCTCGGTTGGCGCGCGGCCCAGTTTTTGTTCGAGCCGACCCATCACCTCCTGGATTTTGCGCGCCTTTTCGTGAATGGTGCGCGGCACCCAGTCCATGCGCCGCAGTTCATCCAGCATTGCGCCGCGAATCCGGATCCGCGCATACGTTTCAAACGACGATCCGCAGGTGGGATCATAATTGCGGAGCGTCTGCAGCAACCCGACCAGGCCGGCGCTGTAAAGGTCATCGTGGCTGACATGCTCGGGCAGGGTCATGGACAGCCGGCCGAGGACCGCGGCCACCAATGGCAGGTAACGTTCAACCAGGGCATTTTCCGTGGAAATATCGTCGCGTTGGTGGTAGCGCTGCCAGAGTTCCTGTGAGGACGGCGGCGGCGCGGTGGTCACAACGTCAGTTTTGGGCGGTTCGCAGGTGGAGGCGCTCATATTTTAGCAGCAGGTTTGGGGTTTACCGGAGTGATTGAACGCGCATGACGCCGTTGTTCGATGGCTTCCCGCAGTCCCGACCACCAGATGCGGCCCCACCAGCGGGCCAGCAGGGCTACCATCAGCGCGGCGATCGAAGCCCGCCACAGGGCGGTGGGCCAGGGACAGCCAGCGGCCAGACTAAAGCCGGCACCGATGAGAAAACCAATGACGGATCCGAGAATCATGAAAGACTTCATGTGCGTTTGAGCCACGTTTAGCACAAGGTCTGCCAGCGGGTTTTTTGCGGCGGACGGGAACGGAGAAACTCAATGTTTACCGGCGATTTTCGAAGGGGAAGAGCAGCGCCGACTCCGCGCGATGAAATTCGCCCGGAATTTTTTGCCCGGCGTTCAGGAAACTCAATGAGCAATTCGTGCCCAGTACAAAATTCCACAATTTCACGCGCCGACGTTCCTCATCCAGGTGCGTGAAGATGACATCCTCCGGCGCCAGCGCGGCGAAAGCGTGAATTTGTTCGAACAAGATGGAGGTTTCACAGGCGGCGTTGAGCACGAGGTGCACATGTGGTTGCGGCAACGCGCCTACCTGAACCCGCAGATTGGCAATGGCGCTCGTGTTGTGCGATTCCACTCCCGGCAAATCCACAAAGAACAGGTCTGCCGGTTCGTCCGGCGCACGCCAGAAACGGTCAACGGTCACTCCAATCATTTCGCCGTGCAGCGTGAGAAACTCGGCCGTGTTCGCCGTTTCACCGTCCAGCCGCCACACCTGCACCTTTTGGTTTTCCGCGAGGACAGCCAGAGTCATCCATTTGCACAACACCGTGGTTTTTCCCGATCCCGGCGGACCCACAAAAACATGAGGCCGACCGGTGTTTTCCATCACCTGCCGGGCTGGATGCCAGAAACCAGCCAGAACATTCCGCACGGCCGACCATTCGGCAATCGGCATCGGAGGCGGCTCATCGCCATGCAGGGCGCAAACCTTTTGTTCCAAATGGCCGGCGAATGCCGGTAAAAGGCCCAATGATTCGAGCCAGGTAATGCTTCGCCAGCGACGCAGGGTGGGGACCGTTGGCGCGATGGGTTCGACTTTTTCAGCAAAAGGCACATAAGCGTCTTCGCCGGGCGGAATTGTGTGGGTTTTCGGTTTGGGCTCTTCTTCAGCGACGCAGGCCACCACTTCAATATTCCCGGTGTGATGCCAAAGCCGCGAGATCCCGTAAGCCGGCAGGCGTCGCACGCTCACCACCACGGCGTCCGGGCCGAGCTGCTCATGGATTTGCGCCAGCGCGGTTTCGGCGTTTTCGGCGACAAAAGGAACGAGTTTCATGCTTTCAATTCGTCATCGCCCTCCTCCTCGTGCTCGTAATCGAAAAGCATCGAGGACGAGGACGGGGACGAGAGCGAGGAGGATTTAATTTCATTCGATACCCGGTATCACCGCCGCGTTCTGGACCTGCATCCGGGCGGGAATTTCCGCATAAGAAAGCACCGCGAGATCGTTGAACGTGTTTTCGAAGAAGCGCCGGAAGGCCAGCCGCAACTGCGGCGCGCACAACACCACCGGCGGATGTCCGGCGGACAACATCTGCTGCACAAACCGGGACAACGCGTCAATGACGTGCTTCGCCAGTTTGGGCTCGATGACCAGCGCCACTTCCGTGGGCGATTGTCGCACGCCTTGGGCCAACTGCTGTTCGAGTTTGGGATCAATCGTGATGGCGCGCAATCCGCCGTTCTCGGTCTGAAACGGCTTGGTCAGCTGGGAACCCAGCGCCCGGCGCGCGTGTTCGGAAAGTTCATCCGGATTTTTGGTGTAAGCCGCATAGTCTCCCACTTTTTCGAGAATGCCCCCGAGATTGCGGATGGAGATGCCTTCGGCCAAAAGGTTTTGCAGGATGCGCTGCACCTGGCCGACGCTCAATTGCGCGGGAATCAACTCGTTGACCACGGCCGGGTTCGATTGCTTGAGATTATCGAGCAACAATTGCACATCCTGGCGCGTCAGAATCTCATGGCAATGGTGGCGGACGGATTCCGAAAGATGCGTGACGAGCACGGACGGCGCGTCCACCACCGTATAACCGGCCACTTCGGCGGATTTGCGTTCGACGCTGGTGACCCAGGTGGCGGGCAGTTGAAAAACCGGCTCGACCGTCGGGATGCCTTTGAGCGCCGTCTTGCTGTTCGTGGCGTTCATCGCCAGCCAGTGCATGGGCATGAGCTGGCCCTGCGCAATGGAATTGCCCTTGAGCAAAAAGCGGTACTCGTTCGTGCCCAGTTGAAGATTGTCCCGCAGCCGGATCGGTGGAATGAGCACGCCCATTTCCGTGGCGAAATTCCGCCGCACACCGGTCACGCGTTCCAGCAAATCACCGCCTTTTTGCGTGTCGGCCATGGAAACCAGACCATAACCCAGTTCGATTTGCAAGGTGTCCAACAACAACAAATTTTCCAGTTTGTCGGCCACCCGGGCTTCGCCTGCGGTGGCGGCACCGCCCGGCTTGGTTTCCCCGGCCTTTCCCCGCAGCCCGGTAGTGGCGGGGATTGTGACCGCGGCCAGCTCCGGCATGCCATGCTTGTGAATTGAATACGAGAGGAGGCCCGTGATGATGGACAGGATGAGGAACGGCATCATGGGCAAGCCGGGCATGATGGACATGACCGCGAGCATCACGGAGAGCATGGTCAGGGCGCGCGGATAAAACAGCAGTTGCCGGCCCAGCTCGCGGCCCAGATCGTTCTTCGATGTGGCGCGGGTGATGAGAATGCCGGCGGCCGTGGACGTGATCAGCGCGGGAATCTGTGAAACCAGACCGTCACCGATGGACAGAATGGTGAAGCGTTGCAACGCTTCGCTCATGGTCATTCCCTTTTGCAGGATGCCGATGGCAAAGCCGCCGACGATATTGATGAGGGTGATCAGGATGGCGGCAACGGCATCGCCGCGGACAAACTTGCTCGCACCGTCCATCGCGCCGTAAAAGTCCGCTTCTCCCTCGACCGATCGGCGGCGGCTGCGCGCTTCGTTTTCATTGATGAGGCCGGCGTTGAGTTCCGCGTCAATCGCCATTTGTTTGCCAGGCAAGGCGTCCAGGGTGAACCGCGCGGCGACTTCCGCAATGCGGCCGGCGCCCTTGGTGATGACGATGAAATTGATGAGCGTCAGGATCAGGAAGACCACCATGCCGACAACGTAATTGCCGCGAACGACCACGCTGCCAAAAGCCTGAATGATGTGCCCGGCGTAACCGTCCAGCAAAATGAGCCGCGTCGAGGCGACATTGAGCGCCAGCCGGTACAGGGTAATAAACAGCAACAAAGTAGGAAACCCGGTAAATTCTGCCGGTTGCCGCACGTAAAGAATGACCAGCAACACCAGCATGGAAAGGCTGATGCTGACCGTCAGCAACAGATCGAGCAGGAAAGGCGGTATCGGCAGAATCAGCAACAAAATCGTGCCAAACAGCGCGAAAACAAGCCACAGATCGCCGTATTTCAGCAGCTTTCGCATCCTGTCGCCGAGTGTGCCCATGAGTTTTGTTACGTCTTACTTTTCCGCGTAATTGCGGTGTCGGTACAGTTTAGCAGGAACCTCGCCACCCTAAACCCGGCAGAAATGGACACGCCCGTTTTGGTGCCGTTAGAGGCCGCCGCTTGAGCTGCGGTTGCATTCATATCTGGTTCTGTTCCGAATAATAGCGGTAGCGGTTCATGCGATAAACCCAGGCCAGGACTTCCGCGACTGCGGCATATAGCTGGGCGGGAATCTCGCTCCCAACTCTTCCATGCTTGAACAGCATTCGCGCCAGCGGCTTGTTTTCGACGATGGGGATCTGGTGTTGTTGAGCGATTTCACGGATGCGCTGCGCATTAAGGCGGATGCCCTTGGCCACAATTTTCGGTGCCCGCATGGTCTTGCGGTTGTAACGGAGTGCAATCGCAAAATGAGTTGGGTTGGTCACCACCACATCGGCTTGCGGCACGTCAGCGAGCGCTTTTGCCTTGCTGACCGCCCGGCGCCGGCGGCGCGCCGCCTTGATCCGGGGATTGCCTTCCGAACTTTTCATTTCCTCCTTCACTTCCTCTTTCGTCATCATCAAATCCTGGTGGTTGCGCCACCATTGGTAGCCGTAATCCACTCCCGCGATGACCAGCAGGCCCAAGGCGACCCGGAACACGATTCGCAAACATGTTTCCGCCAGAAACGCCGCCATGCGGTCGGTGCTGACGGACGTTCCAAAAATCGGATCGCTCAAAACCCGGCGCACTTCCGAATAGGTCAGGGCCAGGATGAATGTGAACTTGGTGATGGCAATGGCCGTAGGCGCCAGCATCCGCCCGGAAAACACCCGTTGAAACCCCGATACCGGATTTATGCGGTTCCAATTCGGTGCGAGCGCCTCGGAGGCGGTCTGGAAGCGGGCCTGAATCGCACCGGCGAGCAGGCCGCCGGACATCGTGGCCACCACAACCGGCGCAACACATTTTATCAGCAGCAAGGTGCCGGAAACGGCATAGCCCTGGAGGGAATTGACACTGAGCGAGGTGTCATGCAAATGACTGAGCGTGAGAACCATCGCGCCAACCAGTTGCTGCCAGATCTCCGGGCCGCAGAATGCCAGTGCGGCGAGGCTTCCCATCAGGACAAATACGGTTTGCACCTCCGGACTCCGGGGGATCTGGCCGTGTTTGATGGCTTCCTCCAGCTTGCGCGGCGTCGGTTGCTCCGTCTTTTCACCGGTTTGTTCGCTCATGTTCTGCCGGCTCCCAACATCTGGGCCACCGCCAGCAAATCATCCGGCAGGCGATGCAGATAATTCAGCACATGTTGCGCGGTGAGTTGCATGGTGAAGCCGAAGACAATCAAGCCCCCCACGATGCGGATGCCGAAGCTCTCGGCGAACACATTCATCTGGGGCACGGCGCGGCTCATGACGGCAAAAACGAGCGTCACGACAAAGGAAACGGCAATGATGGGCGCGGAAATTTGCAGGCCCACCACAAATATGTTGCCGGTCTGGGCCACCACAGTTTCAAACAGCGCGCTGTTCAAATGTGCTCCGCCCATCGGCAGCACGGTGTAGGTGCGTTCAAACCCAACCAGCATCCAATGATGCAGATCGAGCGTCAGCATCACCACGGCGGCGAGGAAGAAAAGGATCGAGGCCGGTGCCTGCTCGGTCTGGGAACTGGCGGGATCAAACAGGGTGGCCATGTTGAGGCCCATCTGCGTGGCGATGATGTTGCCGGCCAGGTCCACCGCGTAAAACACCATGCGGGCAATAAAACCCAGGAGCAGGCCGATGCTTAATTCCTGGAGCATCACGCTTATCAGCGAGAGAAAATCCAATTTTAAGAGCGGAAACGGCGGCAGCAGCGGCGCCAATAGAATGGCGATTAATGCCGATAGCGCCACCCGCATCATAACAGGAAAATTCACCACCGAGAAAAACGGCAGCACGAGCAAAAACGCCCCGACACGCAAAAAAACCAGCAGCCAGTTGTATAAATCGAGGGACATGGATCGTTGGATTAATGGATTGTTGGATTGTTGGGTATTGGCCGGCAGCTCATAAATCCATCAATCCAAATGTCCAAGCATCCATTGTTTCGTTTTATTGAACCATCTGCGGCATTTTTTGGATGACGGCGGTGGTGAATTCGATGAGCGACCGCATGATCCACGGCAGCAGAAGCAGCAAAACTCCGGTTACGGCCAGCGCTTTTGGTACAAAGGTCAGGGTTTGTTCGCTGATGGTGGTCACCGCCTGAAACAAACTGACGGCCAAGCCGACGATCATGGCCGCGATCAGAATCGGCGCGGAGATGGCCAGCGCCTGGTAAATCATGGCCTTGAGCAGTTCGATGGCAAATTCAGTGGTCATAACGGTTCACATTCCAAAGCTGCGGACGAGCGACTGGATCACCAGCGACCAGCCGTCCACGAGCACAAACAGCAGCAGTTTCAAAGGCAGCGAAATGGTCATGGGTGGCATCATCATCATGCCCATGCTCATCAGCACGGTTGCCACCACGAGATCAATCAGGATAAACGGCACAAAAATAAGAAAGCCCATTTGAAACGCCGTGCGGAGTTCGCTGATGATGAATGCGGGAATGACCACGCGCAGCGGCAGTTGATCCGGCGTCGTTGGCGGCATTTTCGCCATCGAAACAAACAGTTCCACATCTTTGGGGCGGGTCTGCTTGAGCATGAAGGTGCGCATGTGACCGGATGCCTGGTCGAGGGCCTGGGCGCCGGTGATTTGATGCGCCTGATATGGAACGATGGCGTCCCGGTTGATGTTGTCCCACACCGGGGCCATCACAAAGTACGAGATGAACAGCGAAAGTCCGATGATGATCTGGTTGGCCGGCGTGCCCTGCAACTGCAACGCGCTGCGCACGAAGGAAAGGACGATGACCACCCGGGTGAAACAGGTCATCAACAACAGGAGCGAAGGCGCCAGGGAAACCAGGGTGATGAAAAACAGAATTTTTATGCTCGCGTCCACATCGGGCGCCCCGTTTTGGGAGCCGAGCGTGATTTGGATCGGGCCAAACCCGGCGGCCAGGTTGGTCTGTGCGGAAGCGGGCAGCCCGCCGAAGAGCAGCGTCAACGACAGAACCATCAACATGATCCGGGACATTTTCATTTGCCTTTGAGGATCAGTGATAGCGCCTGGGCGAAGGCGGGCGAAGCTTTTACCCCAACCTCGGCTTCATCGGCAGCCGCCTCCGGCAGATGACTCAACAGGCTTACGCCGGCCGGTGACGAAGCGATGAGAAACCGCCCCTGTTCATAGCCCACCACGTAAAGCGCCTGGCGGCCGCCCAGTGGACGGGTTTCGAGGATGTTCAATTTCGGCCGGTGGCCGCGTTGCAGGGCCAGCCGCTGCCAGTTGCGAAACAACCAGACGCCCCCGAGAAAGATGCCGATGACGAACACGAGGGCGCCCAGGACGCGGAGCACGGAAGGCCCGACGTCAGGCAAGGAAGGCGCGACCAGCGGCGTGGCGGCCACCAAATTGGTGGTTTGGGCAAGTACATTTTCCGCCGCACACAACCACAACACGGGGAGTATAATCGTCCTCGTCCTTCGTCCTCGTCCTCGAATCAACGGCGGGTTGTCGAGGACGACGGACGAGGACGAGAACGAGGAGAAAATTGAATCACGGCCATTTTTAATGCTGGAGAGGTGGTGCCGATGACTTCGGTGATTTTCACGCCGTAGCGGTCTTCGATGATAACGACCTCGCCCCGGGCGATGAGCTTGCCATTGATGCTGAGCTCGACCGGCGCGTCGGCGGCCTTGTCCAGCTGGACAACGGAGCCGATGTTGAGCTGAAGCACCTCGCGCATCGGCAGTTGGCAGCCACCGAGTTCGATGGTGAGGCTGACGGGGACGTCGAGGACGAGGTTCAGGTTGACGGGATTTTCAGCGGTGGCATTCATTAATTGTAAATTGGTCAGGGGTTGATGTTGCCGGTCAGTTGCACGGCCCATTTTCCGGCGGATGTGCCGGGACGGCCGGTGAACTTGGCCACCTGATTCAGCCGGAGCTGGACTTGGGCCGCGCAGGCCGGATCGAGAGAGAGCAAATCGCCGATTTTGAGCCGGGTGATTTCACCGGCGGACATTTTTAATCCATGCCACTCGGCGATGACCGGCACCTGCACGTCGTCGAATTCCGGGTTCCATTTCAGTTTGGTCGCGGGCGCCGGCACGGTTTCCGTTCCGGGCAACGAAGGGCTGAGCAGCCGCATGAGCGGTTCGATTGTCGGGTAGGGGAAGACAAGCTGGATTGGCTCCGATTGTTCGCCGATGCCGCCGTTCATGGACACGATGAGCATGGCGGTGTCAGGCATGGAGGTTTGGAGGAAGTGGCTGTTGCTCTCATGGCCGAGCAGCAATGGACGCAAGTCGCGCATTTCGGGCCAGTGATTGCACCACTCCGTGAGCACCAGCGTGGCCACCTGATCGAAGAGGGCGATTTCAATCTCGGTCAACTCGCGGCTTTCTTCCGGTGCCTGGCCCAAGCCGCCAAGCAGACGGTCCACCAGCGTCAAACCCAGCCGCGGCGGAATCACCAGCAGCCCGACGCCCTTGAGCGGGTCGGTTTTGAACAGCGTGATGTGCGTGGGATTGGGCAGGCTGTCGGTGAACTTCTGGTAGCCGACAATCTGCACCTTGAAGAGTTGAAGGCTGAATTCCAGTCGCAGAAAAATGGCGAGCCGCGCGGCGAGCGAGCGGATGAACTGCTCGTGACGCTGGCGGATGCGGCGCAGTTCGCTGGCCGCGAGGAAACCGGACTGGCGGAAATCGTGTCCGCGGATGTCCCCGGCCTTGCGGCGTTCCCGCGTGCCCCGGGCGGTGAAGACAAACACGTCACCTGCGTCGGGTTTTGGGGGGGAATCCGGTTCGCTCATGAACTTTTATTGGATGGCAAATTCCGGAAGGTAAATTTCCTGCACGGTCGAATCACCCAGCACGGTGTTGAAACCGGAAATGAGCTCATTGCGGATCAGGTTGCGTTCGCCGGGTTTTTCCAGGTCGGCGAGCGATTTGGAACCCAGCACCCCGCTGGCCATGTCGCGGAGTTGCGCGTCGTGGTCGTCAATTTTGGCCTTGAAATCCGTGCCGGAGCCGACGATGGACAGGCTTACCAGCAAATAACGCGCGCCCATGGTGCCGGCCACGTTGACCAGCAGCTTGTTCATGGCCACCGTAACCGGTTTTTCCTTCGCATCTTTCTTGGCTTTGCTGGCGGCCGGGGAACTGGCGGGAGCGACGAGACCCAGCCCTTTTTGGAGCTGGGGCAGGATGACGAACTGGGTCATGCCAAATGCCAGCAACGGCATGAACAGCGTGGTGACGATGAGCGGCAGCCAGGCTTTGAAGCCGCCGGCGGACGGCGCGGGAGTGGGAGGCGTAGCGTCGTCCGTCGGCGGTGTGGTTGTGGAAGAGCGTTCTTCGGGCATAACGTTTAGCGTTTCAGATTGACCAGGTCCTGCAGGATTTCATCACAGGTGGTGATTACCTTGGTGTTGGCTTCATACGCGCGCTGGGTGGTGATCAGTGACGTAAGCTGCCCGGCCAGGTCCACGTTTGACATTTCGAGTGCGCCGGTCACCAGACTGCCGAGGCCGTTGCCGCTGGGCGCGGTGGGGGTGGCCAAAGGTCCGGCGGCAGTGAGGCCCGAAAACAGGTTGTTGCCAACCTTGGTCAGTTGCTGGGAATTGGTGAAATTTTGCAACAGCAACTGCCCGCGGGTGAACTGGGTGCCGTCGGCCAGCAACACCGTCAGTGTGCCATTGGACGCAAAGCTGTAACTCTGCACGGCCGAGGTATCGCCGCCCGGTGCTCCGGTATTGTCAATCTTGAGGTCGCCAAGAGTGGCGAGTCCGGTGTCACCGTATCCCTGCACGCGCATTCCGGTGTTGGTGACGAGATAGCCGTTCGAATCCACATTGAATTCGCCGTCACGGGTCACGTACTCCGCGCCGCTGGCCGGGTCTTTTACCAGGAAAAATCCGTTGCCGTTGATGGCCATGTCCGTTGGCACACTGGTGCTGGTGATGGACCCTTGGGTGTAATGATTGGTGATGGCGCTGGTCAGGACGCCGGTGCCGATTTGCATGGTGCCGCTGGCATTGCCGCCCAGCGTCTGGCTGAAGGCATCCGCGAAATTCATGCTGGCGCCTTTGAAGCCCACGGTGTCCACGTTGGCGATGTTGTTGCCAATGACGTTCAGGCTCTCCTGAAACTGGTCGAGGGCGCTGACACCGGAATCTAAAGCAGTTAGCATAATTTTATCTTTGGTTGAGTTTGTGAACTGGGCGCTAAATTAAGTCTGGAGGCTGGTATCGTGTTTTGTGTTCCCGGAATCATGGGGTGGTCGAACCTTGACTGGCAGCGGCCGGAGCGGCCACGGTCGGAGCCACTGAAATCAGCTGGCTCAAATTGTACGCTGCACCGTTGACCAAAATTTCCGGCGTTCCATTTCGAAGCACCACGCCCTGCACCACGCCATTGGTCATGGTTTGTGAATCCACCTGCACGTTCACGGTGCTGCCGACAAGGTTGTTCGCCTGGATCATGGATAGCGAGGATGCCATCGAGCTGGATTGCTGGAGCGATGTGAACTGGGCCATTTCCGCGGCCATCTGCGTGTCCGATTGCGGATCGAGTGGATTTTGATTCTGCATCTGCGTGACCATCAACTGGAGGAAATCCTTTTGCGACAACGCTTGGGATGACCCGGTGAGGGAGTCGGTCGAAGTGATGGGGTTTGTGGCAGACGTGGCGGAGGTGACTTGCATAATATTAAAAATAGTTTCAGGCCCAGCTTTCCCAGCCCCGTTGGCCCGTGGTGAATGCTGTTAAGGTTGTAGTTGAGTGAACTGCCGATTTGGCCAGCGCGAACTCGGCGAATGCGCCGGTCGCGAGCGGGTCCGGATTTGTGGACTCGTGCTGTGATTGCTGAAATCCACCGGCGCCGCCGTCGGTGCTGGAATTCTCGCTGCCGGTCAGGGGCGCCAGCCGGACGCCGCGCTGCTCCAGACGCTGCTGGAGCTCCGGCCAATGCTGGCTCAAATGGCCAAAATCACCGCGTTGCAAAGTCACCTGGGCGTCAATCGTGTCCCCGTGTTGGCGCAGTTCCAAGGACAGTTGCGTGCCCGCGCCGGGTTTGATCACCACGCTCAAGGAATCCAATTTGGAATCCACCAGCCGTACCGCTTGCATGGCGACCATGTCATGCGTGCGCTCGAGCGATCGGGAACCGAGGTCAACAACCGAGGCAGCGGAAATGTCGGCTGCAGATGAAGCGATTACCGGATCGGGTACTTTGGTTGACGGGCCGATGGTAATCGTGGCCGATCCATTGCGCGGGGAAATGCGCGCGAGCAGTTCAGCCGTAGGCAAATTGTGCACCGAATCCTCTGAATCGGCGTTGCCCGGCAAAACTTTCTCGGTTTTCTCGGTTGACCCGGCAACTTTGTTCAATTTGTCCGTGTTTTTCATCGGCAAGTACTGTTTAGCAGCAGATATGCCATGACTCCCCAATGGCGTCGGTGTCGTCGTAATCGTGTTCGAATCTGGGCTTGGGGAAGTTTCGTTTTGCGGCAGATGAATCGCCGGTTCCGAGGCGAATTTCAGATGATTGAGGTCGCTTGCGGGCAAAGAGGCGGGCTGAGAATCCCCTGGATTTGTTTTTCCGGTGGTCATGCCGTCGGTGTTGACCGCATGTTTTTGCTGCCCGTCCGGATTAAGGCGGGAAATCAATTTCCCAGCTGCCTTGTCTGGGAGCTTATCTGGATTTGGAACTTTGCCCCCGGTGCCGTCAGGCGAAGCTCCGATGCCCTCAGAACCGGTTTCGATTGATGTCACGGACGGAGTTGAATTGAGCGGAATCGCCTCAATTTCCGAGGCGAGTTTCTTTTCCGTCGCGGTTGGGAGCAATGGAATCGCACCGGTCGGCGGTGCGGTTACAAGTTGAATCACGAAACCGGGCAGATTGCCGGAGGCAATCTGGTTTGCCTTCTGTTCGTCTGAACCAGCGGCGGCGTCTCCCTTGTTTTTTTCAACATCACTTCCAACAATCGGCGCATCGGACTTGTCTTCCTGAGATTGGACCGGTGTTGCGCCCGTTTTGCCGGCAGCCGGTGCGGCATTTTTTGGTGTCGCATTCTGGGTTTGAACTCGTCGTCGCTGTGACTTGTTGGAAATCGGATTTTGGTGCCCGTCATCGGGAACTGCCCGGGTCGCATCCGGCTGGTTTGGGCCGGTTGGCTCGTCCGGTTCGGATGGTGACAGCGCGCGGGTCATGACCTGGTCGAACGGTTCGCCGCTCGGTCCATGTCGGGCAGGAGGCGCGGCCATCCCTCCAGCATCAGGCACAGCGAGATTTGCCGCCGGCAGAATGAAATTGAGCGCCGGCATCAGGGAGCGGCGGTTGAAACCGCGTTGGTCGAAAGTGGCAGGACCTGGTGCAGCCGCTCGGTGAGTGTGGCGGCCCGCCGGGCCTCCGGTTTGCCCAGTTTGCTCATGGTGTCGAGAATCACACTGGCCTCGTCGGTCTTCATGATGAAAAGAATCCGGACGACGTCGTCATCGGCCATTTCATCGAACATGGCGGTCGCGCCCGCCGGCGACATCGCCGCGATGAGTTTGGCCTGGTGTTTCACGTTGTCCGTCTCCTGCGCCTGGAACCGGATGACGTTTTTGTCGAAGTCCGACTGCAATTGTGACACCGTTTGCGTGACGGAGGTGATTTCCTGGCGTTCGGCGTCCAGCCGCGATTGCCATTCGTTAAGCTGTTGTTCACGCAAGGCGATCGCCTCCTTTTCATCCTTCATTTGGGCGACCCATTGGTCAATTTCCGGGTTCTTGAATTTCCACGACGGGTCATCTGTGGCGGAACGGTCGGAGGGAACCAGTTTGGCCCCCGCAAATCTGTCGGGGCGGACCAGGGCGAGCGTGGTTCCCAGATACAGGAGACAACCCAGAAGGGCGGTCAGCCAGGATGATTGAAGGATTCGGATCATGGTGGGTTAATTATTTTGGCTGGCCAGTTGCAACGCGCCGGGTGCGCCGTTTAATTGCACGGCCAGTTCGTCAAACATTTTCTGTTCCTCGCGTTGGGCCGCGCGATCATGGGCCAGCCGGGATTTGTCGTGAAAGTGATCCAGCGCCTCGCGGTCGCGGACGGCGCAGGCCATTTCCTGCAACGCCAGGTGGGCGGCCAGCCGGGATTCATTCAAGGCGGCTTGGCGCTCGTTCCAGCGGATTTCCAGAACCTTGCACCAGGCCCGGAGACTGGCCAGCCGGTTGGCGGCAATCCCGGATTCCAGTTCATCACTGAGCAGGTTCCAGCCCACCGCCAGTTCCGAGGTGGCGCTTTGTAGGAGGAGTTCCGATGCCTTGCAGGCGGTGAGGGCCACCGCATACCGCTGTTGCGCCACCCGCTCTTTTTGACGGCGCAACACCCGCAACGATTCAAGGGAAAAATGAAACGGTTTCATGGCGTGGTTTTATTTGGTTGCGCCGCGGATTTTCCGGCCGGAGCCGGGAGCGACAGGGTTTTGGTGAGCAGCGACCAGCTTTGCGGGGCGGTAAAACCTTCGGTAACTCCCTGGCGCAAAAACCGGTTCAGCGGGTCGTGCAACGCGATGGCCTGGTCAATGGCCGGATTGCTGCCGGCCGGATATGCGCCGATGTTGATCAAATCCTGGTTTTTCCGGTACGTCGCCAGATGTTCGCGCGCGGCGGCGGTGAGACCGATTTGCTCCGGCTGGAGCAAGTCACGATTCAGCCGGCTCACGCTTTCCAGCACGTCCACTGCCGGATAATGGTTTTGGGTGGCGAGTTCGCGCGTGAGCACGATGTGGCCGTCGAGAATCGAACGGGTCGCGTCGGCAATGGGATCGTTCATGTCGTCCGCCTCAACCAGCACCGTGAACAGGCCGGTGATCGAACCTTGTTCGCCGGTGCCCGCGCGTTCGAGCAATTGCGGCAACAGCGAAAAAACCGACGGGGTGTAACCGCGCGTGGTGGGCGGTTCGCCGACCGCCAGACCGATTTCGCGCTGCGCCATCGCAAAGCGCGTGACCGAATCCATCATCAACAGGACATTCTGTCCAGTATCGCGGAAATGTTCGGCGATGGCCATGGCCAGGAACGCGCCCTTCACCCGGTTCAATCCCGGCTCGTTTGAAGTGGCCACGATGACGACGGATTTGCGCCGGCCCTGGTCGTCAAGGTCCCGTTCCAGAAATTCTCGAACTTCACGGCCGCGCTCGCCGATGAGCGCGATGACGTTAACATCCGCCTCAGCCTGCGACGCCATCATTCCCAGCAACGTGGATTTGCCAACGCCGCTGCCGGCAAAAATGCCGAGGCGTTGCCCGCGTCCGCACGGGATGAACGTATCAATGGACTTGATGCCGGTCTGAAAGACACCATTGATGCGCTGCCGCTTGAGCGGATGCGGGGGCCGAAGATTCAACCCGACGGCGTGTTCGGTTACAATCGGACCAAGACTGTCAATCGGGCTGCCAAGGCCGTCAATGACCCGGCCTTTGAGCGCGCTGCCGACCCCCACGCGCAATGGAGCGCCGGTGGCGACGACTTCGCTGCCCGGATGAATGCCGTGAATTTCACCCAGCGGCATGAGCAAAAGATGATGGTTTCGGAAGCCGACGACTTCCGCGAGCGTGTGGCCGTCGTGACGGGCGGATTGGATGCGGCAAACTTCGCCCATGGCGGCCACGGGACCTTCCGATTCAATAACCAGGCCGATGAGTTGCACCACGCGGCCGCAGGTTTCCGTCACGCGCGCTTCCCGCACGCGGCGGGCGGCCGTTTGCAGCCGGTTCGCCGGACATGGAAGGGCGGGCATCATGTGGCCAGAACCTGGCGGAGTTGTTCCATTTTGGTTTCGCGGCGGGCGTCCACGAGGCCGAACCGCGTTTGCACAATGCAGCCGCCGCGCGTCACTTCGGCCGAGCCGACAAAACGCAACGGCCCGGTTTCCGGCAGTCCATTGAGCACGGGCGCGTTATGCTGGCGGAGCAGGGCAAGGTCGTCCGGGTGAAGCTGGATGACGATTTCGGCGGTGTCCTCAACCTGCCGCAACGCGTCCCGGATGACCGTTTCGACCAGTTCCGGATTGATTGGCAGTCCGGCGACAAATTTTTGCGCGGCTTCGAGCGCCAGACTGATGAGGGCGGATTCGGCTTCCTGGACCACCTGCGGAACCACGCGGCGCAGCGAATCCAAAATTCCCTTTTGCAATTCGACCGTTTCGTTGCGTTGTTGCAGCAGTTGTTCGTTCAGGGCCTGCTCGCCGTCGCGCCGGCCGTTTTCGTAGGCCGACGATTCGCATTCGCGAAGATGCTCCTGCCAGTCCTGCATGGGCGCCTGCGTGAGTGGACGCACGCCTCGCAGCGGATGGCGGAACGGGATGGATTCAGACCATTTCATTTTCGAGGGCGCGGGCTTCGTCGAGGTCAATCTCACCTTCGGCTTCGAGTTTGCGGACGGAATCAATCACGCGGAATTGCGCCGCCTCCACGTCGCGCAATTTGACATGGCCGAGAAACGCGAGTTCCTCCTGGACGGATTCGGCGGCCCGCCGGGAAATGTTGGACAGCAGCAGTTTTTTGAGCGGTTCGCTGACTTTTTTGAGCGCGAGCGTGAGATCGCGCATTTCGATTTCGCGCATGATGCGCTGGATGGAGGCCGGAGCAAGCAGCAGCAGGTCTTCGAACGTGAACATCTTTTTGCGGATGGCCATGGACAAATCCGGATTGCGCTCCTCGATGCTGGTCAACATGGTCCGGCTGACGGTTTTGTCCATGGCATTGAGGATGTCCGCCGCCGTCGTCACGCCGCCGGTCTGCGTCATGGCGCGGGTTTGCTTGACGCCCAGCTTGGCGTTGAGCACGTCCACGACCTTTTCGGCAACCTCGACCGGCGTGGGGGCGAGCGTGGCGAGGCGTTCGATCACCTGGTCGCGCTGTTCGATGCGCAGCAGGCTCAACACCTGCGCGGCCTTTTCGGGTGAAAGATGGCTGATGATGAAGGTGATGGCCTGCACCTGTTCATCGCGGACAAGATTGAAAATATGACGCGGATCCATGTCGGCGATGGCCTGCATGGCGCCGCCGACGGGGGCGCGGGTGGAAACGATCCGCCCCAGAATGTCGCTGGCCTTGAAACTGCCCACCGCCTTTTCCAGCGTGTTGCGCGTGGCTTCGACGCCGGCGGACACCGAGGTGCTGGCGGCGACGGCCACATCGGAAAATTCCTCCAGGATTTCCACCTGCTGTTCGCGGGTGATCAGGGTGAACCGCGCCATTTCGCGCGAGATGGCCTCGACTTCGCGCGGTTGCAATTGTCGCAGGATGGCTCCGCCGCTCTCGGGCCCGAGCATGATGAGCAGCGCCGCCAGTTTCTGGGTTTTGTTCAGCGCGACATTCTCGGTCGCGGCCTCGGGCATGGTTTCAATGGCGGCAGGCATGGGATTATGATTCCGGAGTGCGGCCATTGTTCATCCAATTACGGATGGCCTGGCTCATGTTGGAGGGGTTTTCCTTTATCAGACGGTTGAGCACGTCCACGGTCACCACGCCAGGTTGCGTTTCATACGTCAATTCGCCGGGCCGATACGAATGACCGTTGCCATTGCCATTACCGTTGCCGTTGCCGTTGGCATGGCCATTGCCATTGCCGTTGGTCCGATAGGCTCCCATCAACCGGCCCACGGGAACACCGATCGGAATTTCCTGGACCGGTGTGCTCTTGAACAGGCGCAACAGGACGACCAGCGCCACCAGTCCGAGCGCGGGATAAATCAGGTTGCGGACCTGGTTCCACCAAAACTCGTGTTGCTGCTGCTGATCCAGATCATGGGTGATCTCGGTGGCGAACTGGTCGTTGAAAGGCATTTCCTCCAGCGTGATGGCGTCTCCGCGCGTCGTGTCCACACCGACGGCGCTGGCGACGATGCTGCGAAGCTGGGCCAGTTGCTCCGGCGTGCGGGGAACGGCCTTGCGATCCGCGCCCGTGCCGTCCATCAGCGCGGCGACCGTGACGGCGGCCGAAAGCCGTTTGATGCCGCCGGCGGACTGCACCTGGCTGCTGGTGGTCTTGCCGATTTCGTATTCCACCGTGGAAGTCACCTTGTGGTTGTTCGAATTGTTCAAAGGTGCGTTGCCGGCGGTTTGCGATGCGTTGGTGCTGGTGCTGGTGTTGGCCGAAATGCCCACGGGCGAGGAACCGGAGCTGGTGGTGGATGAATCGGTGCTCTCGTCGTTTTTCGTCTGCGTGCGGAGCACCTGGCCATCCGGGTCGAATTTTTCCTGCGTGCTGCTCACCGTGTCATAATTGATTTCGGCGGAGACGCGCACGATGGCCTGGCCCGGCCCGAGGGACTTTTCCAGCATGTCCTGCGCCTTTTTGGCGAGGTATTGTTCGAGGTTGCGGCGCGCGGCCAGTTGGGAACTGGTCAGACCGGCCATCGAATCGTCATCGGCATTCTCGGAAAGCACATTGCCGAGGTTGTCCACCACGCTGACGTGATTGGGTTTGAGGCCCTCGACGGAATTGGCGACGAGAAAGCGGATGGAATTGATGGCCTGCGGCTGGAGCTGCGAGTTGCCGCGGACGCGGACGAAGACGGATGCGGTGGGATATTTGTCCTTGTCGAGCAGCAACCGGTTTTCCGGCAATACGATCATCACTCGCGCCGATTCGATTTCGTTGATCTGACCGATCGTGCGGGCCAGTTCGCCCTGCACCGCACGGACGTAGTTGGCGCGCTGGACGAAATCCGAGATGCCAAAATTCGGTTTGTCGAAAATTTCAAAGCCGACGCCTTCGCCCTGGGGGATGCCGCGACCGGCCAGTTGCATGCGCAGGGTGTAAACCTTGTCCTGGGGCACGAGGATGGAACCGCCGCCGCTGCCGACCTTGTACGGCACCTTGGCATCATCGAGTGCGGAAATGACCTTGGCGGCTTCGCTGTCGGAAAGTCCGCCGTACAGCAGGCCGTAATCCGTCCGCGAGGACCAGACGGCCATCGCCGTCAGGCCGGCGACCAGCACAAACGTGGCGGCGGCGACACTGACGCGCTGGCTGGCGCCGAGCTGGTTCCAGATGTCGCGCAGTTGGGCGAGAAGTTTGGCAAGGTTCTGGTTCATTCAATAATCCTTAAATCTGCATCCGCATGACTTCCTGGTAAGCCTCCAGCAGCCGGTTGCGCACCTCGACCATGAGTTGGAAGGAGACGTTGGCTTCCTCCATCGCGATGACGGCCTGATGCAAGGGCACGTTCTGGCCGCTTTGCAGCGCGTTCACGCTCTGGGTCGCAAAATTCTGCTGCGAGTTGATGTCGGACACCATGTGGCCGAGCATCGAGGCGAATGAATCGCCACCGGCCGGTTGCGCCGGCGTGATTTCCTGCGGCTTAAGCAGTTCCGATGGAGCGGGCAGGGGCGCGACTTCGGGCGGCATCAGGTCCACGCGCGGCATGACGCCGGGCAGGGCTGATGAGATTCCCGAAAGTGGTGACATGGCAGGTGGTTAAAATCAGTGTTTACCGATGGACAAGACCTGCAGGGCCATGGCCCGGGCGTTTTTGACGACGGCGAGGTTCGCTTCAAACGAGCGCGAGGCCGAAATCAAATCGGCCATTTCCTCGTGAATATTGATGTCGGGCATGGAAATCATGCCTTTCGCGTCGGCGTCGGGATTGCCCGGGTCGTAAATCTGGATCGGCGGTCGCGGATCATTTTCAATGCGGGCAACGTGCAACGAGGGGGTTGAAGCCGTGCCGTCGGCGTTCATCGCCTGCTGCAGGGCGGACTCGAACACCACCACCTGACGTTGGTACGGTTTGCCATCCACGCCGTGGGCCGTGTTGGCATTGGCGATGTTTTCGGAAATCACATCGAGCCGCGTCTGCTCGGCCTGGAGCGCCGCGGTGCTGTTTTGAATGCCGGATAGGAGTTGGATCATAAGAGTCAGGATTTTCCGGTGATGGCCAGCCGCATCCGCGACAGCATGTTGCTCACGAGTTGCGTTTCCAGCGCGTTGGTCACGCCATTTTGGTTCATCTGCATCAGTTCGTTTTCAAGATGGACGGTATTGCCGTCCCGGCCGCTTGGCACGGCGGTCGGATCAGGGGCCAGCGTCGGTTTCAGGCTGGCGATCTCCTGCGAATCGCCGTTGCTGCAGGCGCGTTCAAGCTCCGTTTGAAACGCGGGCGCGAGATCAAGGCGCCGGTAACCTGGTGTTTCGAGGTTCGCGATGTTGTTGGCGATGGCTTCCTGGCGAAGGGCAGTCGCATCCAGCGCTTTTTTGGCCGCCAGATAGCTTGGCTGATTGAATAATGCTTCGATCATGCAAAACTTTCCACGGGTGTTTAGCAGCGACGGTGCCATCGGAAAATTTGGCCGAAAAATCAGGCTTTCCGGCGAACTCGATGCATCAGGTGGGTAAATGTTACCGGCGCAACGGCGCAACTAGGCAAGTGTTGTCAGGCAACAGCAAACAGCGGCGGAAACTGCCGGACTAGGATTTACGATATTGGATTTACGATTTACAAGTCATTCCCGAATTCACCGGGGCCGCGTAAATCGCATCGCGTAAATCGCAAATAATCCCGGCGGCTGTCGGCCGGGGTTCGTGATTCGAGGCGGTGGGCGGAAAATCTTGTTACTCCGTGTCTGCCGGTTTGTCCTCGTCGGATTTCGGCAAGGTGCCGTTGTATTCGTGAAGTTTGTTGCGCAACGTGCGGATGCTGACATCGAGCAGTTTGGCCGCGTGCGTGCGGTTGCCCTTGCAATGGTCCAGCGCCGTAAAAATATGATGCTTTTCCAGCTCGGCCAAAGTGGGAATCCCGTTGCGCTGGCCGGGAATTTCCAGGGTGATGGCCGCTGGGGTGGCCGCCGGCTCGCCCAGCGCCAGACCGAGATGTTCGGGTTCGAGCATGCCGTTGTCGCCGCAAAGAATCACCGCGCGTTCAACCACGTTTTGCAGCTCGCGCACGTTGCCCGGCCAGGAATGGGTCTTCAGCTGTTGCGTGGCGCTGTCGGTGAATCCCTTGATATGGACGCCATGCTTGCGGCCGAACCGGCGCATGAATTCATCGGCCAGAAACGGCACGTCCTCCAGGTGCTCGCGCAACGCCGGCACGCGGATCGGCACGACGTTCAGTCGGAAGAAGAGGTCCTGCCGGAATTCCTTTTTCTCCACGCTGCTTTCCAGGTTGCGGTTGGTGGTGGCGATGACCCGCACGTCCACCTTGATGGTGCGGTTGCCGCCCACCCGTTCAAGTTCGCGTTCCTGAAGCACGCGCAGGAGCTTGGCCTGCACGCTCGGGGAAATTTCGCTGATTTCGTCGAGGAGAATCGTGCCGCCGTGCGCCAGTTCAAACCGGCCTTCGCGTTTGTTCAAGGCACCGGTGAACGCCCCCCGCTCATGGCCGAAAAATTCGCTTTCAATCAGGTTCTCCGGAATCGCCGCGCAGTTGACCCGGATGAACGGGGCATTGGCCCGCGAGCTTTCCCGATACAGTGCGCGCGCCACCAGTTCCTTGCCCGTGCCGCTCTCGCCCTGGATCAATACCGTGGCCTGCGTCCGGGCGACCTTGCGGATGAGCTGGCGGAGGCTCTCCATGACGGGGTTGCGGCCCAGCAGCTCCTGTTCGCCACCCTCCGTTTCCTGGCTGAGGAAGCGGTTGACGTTCAGCAATTGGGTGAATTCCTCGGCTTTCTTCAGGGTGACTTCAATCTGCTCGTTGGAAAACGGTTTGATGAGATAATCGAACGCGCCGTTCTTCATGCACTCCACGGCCGATTCCACCGACCCGAAACCGGTCATCATCACCACCAGCGGCTTCTGGGGGCGGGCCTGGATCTCCTTCAGCAAATCGGTGCCGTCTCCGTCCGGCAGCCGCACGTCCACAAAGACAATGTCGAAATTGTCCTTGCCCAGATATTCCTGGGCGGCGGCGATGGTGCCGGCGGCGGCCACGTCGTAATGACGCCGGCGCAGGTACGTTTCCAGGTTCTTGCGGACGATGGCATCGTCCTCCAAAACAATTATTTTCTCGATGGACATACGCTTAATTGATTGGCGTTGCTTCTAAAACCGGCAGCGCCCTTGTGCAATTACGATTACGCATACTGAGTGCATTACTTTCAAAAAATCTCAAATTCGCTGCTGCTTCCGGTTCAAACCGGCGCGCCGTCCCGGACCCGGGAATGCTGCTGGTACAAACCGGCAACATAATGCGGACGCTGCGCCGCAACCGGCGGCAGATGCTTCGCCGGCACCAAACCGCGCCGCAACAACGCCTGCTGGTTTTCACGGTCAAGCAGCAGAACTTTCATCAACAGGCTTTGAATGGTCTGGAACAAATTTTTAACTTCTTCCGGTTGAGTGGTTTGTCGCCGGTTCTGCCGCTGGTTCCTTAGCGTGATTAAAGCCGACTCCAGTTCGGGAAGCAAGCGTTTTCTGTTTAGATTGAATTCGCCGGGCTTATAGTCATTTTGATCCGACAAGGCCTGGCGTTCACGCGTTGCCAGCGCCAGCACCTCTTCGCAGAGCGCGCGAAACGCCTGCAAATCAGCCGCCAGACCGGGGATAAATTCTGTGGCCAGGGAGTTATTCATGGCAGGGAGGCTCGCGTTATGGTGTTGGTGATGGCATCAGCCGCCGGGTTGGGAGAAAATGCGACGGAACGGTTTTTCGTTTCCGCCTGGGTTTGCCATCCCAAAAAACCTTCCCGCCAGCGGGCCATTTCGAACACGGATTTCTGGCTGGGGGTGGCATTCGTGCCCAGTTCCGGCTCCAGCTTGAGAATGTCGTTGTAGGTTTCCACGGCCTTTTGCGGCTGCATGAGCCGTTCGTACGTGAGGCCAATCTGATACTTCACCGGCAGTTGCCACGCCGGCGAGGAATCGAGCTGGGACAGGTTCACGTAAATGTCCAGCGCCCGGAGGTAATCGCCTTCCCGGTAAAGCTGGTTGGCCACTTCGTTGCCGGCCCGTTGCTGCCAGTAGGCCCAGCGGTCCGGATGCTCCTGGGTTTTCGCCTTTTCCTCCTGCAACAACTGCACCACCTGTTGCAGCGCCTCGCTGTTTCGCCCCAGTTGCTTCAGCGTCTGGGCCAGGTAGAATCGCACCTCGGGTTGTTCGGGCGCGTCCGGAAAACGGGTCAGAAAATCCTGGGCCTGGCCGGCTGCCTCCTCGTTGCGGCCAATGGCCGTCAACGAACGAATCAATCGGAACTGGGCCTGGGGACGGTTCAGGGCCGGATCGTTCTGTTGGATCAGGCGCGTATAAAATTCCGCCGCGTCGCTGAACCGGCCCATCAGAAAATGCGTCTCGGCGATCTCCGTTTGCGCTTCCAGAACCAGGCCCGGGTAATAACCGGTCCGGTCGCTCTTCAAGGAAAGCGCCGCCGTCATCACCGCGTAAAATTTTGTCAGCGCCAGGTTGTTCAATCCCATCTGCCGGTAAATCTGGCCCTGGCGCAGCAGGACTTCCGGCACCCGCGGATCGTTCGGCCACCGGTCCAGAAACTGGGCGCCCACCGACACCGCGCGGGGCAGGTCATTCTCCATCCGGATCACCGCCCCCAATTCGAACAAGGCCGACTGCTGGATGGGATCCGGCACTTTCTCCGCCAGCAAACTGATTAAAATCGGCTCAGCCTTTTCCGGTTGCCCGGTTTTTTCGAGATAACCCGCCGTGGCGAGGTCCGTGTTGAAATTTTCAACCAATCCCACGCCCGTTGGCGCTTCGGTGTTCGTTTCCGGGGACAGCAAAACCGGCACCGGAGTGTTCGAGGACAATTGGTCCGCCGATACCGGATCCGCCGCTGCTGCACCCGGCTGCGGTTGAAGCCATATCGCCAGGCAGCACAACAGAACCAGACGGGCACAGCCCGGACCGGGAGTGAGGTTGATGCGGCATGGCGATGACATGATCTATGGCCGGATTATTCCGATTTGTAAATGGCCCGGCTTTCCAGGGCGGCTTTCGGCGCTGGCGGAGTGAAACCAATCTCCATCGGCGTGAATACCGCCGTCCCCGCCGGGTTTTTCCCGCCCGGAACCGGTTTGAAAAAATCCACCAATAATTGCGGCGTGATCGGACTGGAGGAGTCGCCTGGTTGAACCGGTGGCATCATGGTATTCGCAAACACGTCTGTATTCGTCTTTTCAACCGAGCCGGCGGCTGGTCCGGAAATCGCAGTGATGATATTTGTAGCCGCCGATGCAACGGATTTGATGGCCACGTCTTGGGTGGCGTTGGTTGTGGTTCCCGCCGCCGCAGCGGACACGGCCAGCACCTCCGCCGACGCTGGTGCCGGGCGCAACAACTTCCAAGCCATCGCTGCCTCCGGTGCCATGACCGGTTCCAACCGCATCGGCGCCGGGCCGATGCTGGGCAGATAGGCGATCGTGCCGGACACCGGCCACACGGCAACCATTCCGACGACGACGGCAAGCACCCGCATGTTGTCAAGGCGGCCCATGCTGCAAAATTGCTTTTTCAAGTTGTTAAAAATTCACGCATGATTGCCCGGTCCCAATCACCCGGACCGGCAATGATGACCCTGCACTTGGGTTGTCGGCAAAACTTGCCGGGACTTGAGAAAATATTTGGTGAATGTTCAAGTTCCTCCGTGGCCTGCCGATACTGTGCAGAGAATTCAAACAGGATTATCTCTTTGATGAACAGGCTGGTAGGGCGCGTCACTCCGTGCGCGTCGGGGCTGGATAGATTACCAGGTTGCAGAGGGCAGGGGACAGCCCGCCCGCCGGTTTGGCACAATAATTTGCCAGACGAATGATCTTAAAATTTAAAACGTGATTTTATCGTGGAAGTTTTGACGTCAGCAAAATTCGCCCGGCTCGATGTTGGGAACATCGAAAGGCAGCTTGCCCGCTGTCCCGCCCTGCCTTCCTTGGGCAGCATCAACAAGGCCTTGCAGGGATTGCTCCTTACGGAAAATCGTTACACCGCGCAAATTGCCGAAATCATCCGGCGCGACCCCAGCCTCACCTCCCGTTTGCTCCGGCTCGTCAACTCCGTCTATTACGGCCTCACCACCCCCGTGAACAGCATCGAGGAAGCCGTCTTCTATCTGGGCGTCCGCCAGATCCGCCAGCTCGCCATGGTCACCCCCGTCATCGAGGATTTTCAACGGCTCACCAAACAATGCGACTTTCCCTGGCGCGAATTCTGGCAGCATTGCATCGGCGCTGCCATTCTCACCCGCGAAGTCACCAACGCCGTCCAGGTCGCCTCCGACGAATCCGATTACGTCGCCGGCCTCGTCCATGACGTCGGCAAAATCGTCATGGCCTGGTCCTTTCCCGACCATTTCACCGAAATCCACCGCCTGGCCGCCCAGGCCCAACACGACCTCATCGAAATTGAAAACGACGTCTTGGGCATGGACCATGCCGAAATGGGCGCGCTCTATCTCGCCCGGCACCGCTTGCCGGAACTCATGGTGCAGACCGCCCGGTTCCATCATCGTCCGGAACAAGCCGCTGAATACGCCCCCACCATCGCCTCCGTGCAGATTGCCGACCTGTTGCTCCGCAGTGAAAAAATCGGATTCAGCGGCAACTGCGTGCCCGTCACCCGTGGACAATGCTTCATCGCCTCCGGCTGCAAGGTGCTGTTTCCGAACTTCAAGGAAGGCGAAACCGCCATCGCTCAAGCCTCCCTGTCCCGCACTCTCGAACAAATCCCCAGCATGCTCGAAGGCATGGTTTAATCCTCCTGTAGCGGCGCGTCTATGCCGGAAGACGGCGATGAGAACCCGCTCACGCCGCCCAGCAATACGGTCAACTTTGCCGCCGGATAAAAGTTGGTAGGGCGCGTCACTCCGTGCGCGCCGTTTGCAGTTGTAGCGTCGAGTCTCCGACTCGAACGAGTTGAGCCGGAGGCTCAAAGCTACATCGGCTCGTCGCACCGGAGCGACTTATCATCGGCCTTCGCTTGAAACTGCGGTGCGTTAAAACCGGTATTGGAGCGTGGAGTAAACCATCTGGGCGTTGTAGTTGTTGTTTCCGCCCGAGGTCCAGTCGTTGTAATGGGAGTATGCGTATTTCAGACTGACGCGCAGGTTCTGGGAAATCCGCCGGCTGAGGCTGGCCGTCACGGTTTGCTCGTTCGCACCCGCGCCGAGCGGCAGGCCGACGCTGGAGTTGTTGCTGTAATCGCCCGCCTGATAATAAACGTAGCCGAGGTTGAGATCGGTCTTGTCATCCAACACCACCGAGGAATCAAATGTAGCCGTCCAATAATTGTTTTGAGAATTCAGCTCGGCCTGGGTGATGGCGGACGCCGGGGTTGTGGTTTCACTCACCACATAATTGAAACCGGCCTGGAGGTACAACCGGCTCCACGGGGTCCAACTGGCGTTCTGCGCAAAGATGTGGCTTGTCATCGTCGAAGACTGGATGTCGCCCAGCCCGGAAATCGAGTCCGGCATCGTATTGATGGTGGAGTACTGATATTCATAGCGGCTGACCAACGTGACGCTTTGGAGGGGCCGGTATGTCAGACGCACGTTGCCGTCGTACGTTTGGAAATTCTGCATGACCAGGAAAGCCGGGTAGGCATCCCCGTTGGCCGGAATATTCGACGTGCTGTCCTGGACATTGTTGTAGTCGTATTCGTTCCGTTTGTAGTACCCGCCCACATCAATGATGAACCGGCGGAGCGGGTACCAGCGGATGCCGGCAGAATATTTTTGAAACCAGCGCGTATCATCCGTCAGGCTCAGGACGGGCGGAGGTCCGAATCCGGTCACGGTGTATTCGCTCAGGCCGTTCGTCTGGTACAGGCTGCCGCTGCCTTCCGTCCATTCGCCGCCAACGGAAAACACCCAGTTGGTCACCCCGGTGTAACGGACATCGAGACGTTCCCGCACGTCCAGCTCTTCTCCATTGCCATTGCCGGTGAAAGCCGCGGTGTCGGTGCCATCGGTCCCGGTGCCGCTGGAGTTTGCGTTCCAGTTGTCCGACTCCACCCGCAGGGACGGAACGATGGTCAGGTTTTTGACGGGAATGGCCATGAGGTTCACGTTCCCCACATGCGTCTGCTCGTGCGCGCCGCCGTTGAGGCTGGTATAGCCCAGGCCGTTCAGCGGATTGGGGCTGTAGGCCACGCCAAAGTCATCGCCATAGATGCGGCTGCCGGAAAAAGTGTCGTTGAGATTGGCAAACGAATAACCGGTGGAGAAGAACAGGTTCTTTCTAATCCAGGTTTCGCTGAAAGCATGCGCGTTGAGCATGTTGTAGGAGGTACCCTGGGTGTCCGTGACATCCTGCTGTATCGGTTCGCTCTGCCAGAACGTCTCCTGACGCGCGTCGGCCAGGCTGGCGGTTTCGTACCGCACGCCCGCGCCGAAGTCCGTGGTCTTGATGTGATGCGTCACGTCCAGCGCGAAGCTGTCCACTTTCTCGTTGATGCTATAAAGGGACGGAACCACGCCACGCACCAATGTCGGCGTGTTGAGCGGATCCGGATGCACCGGGCCCCAGATGGTTGAGCTTTTGTCCCCGTTGCGGTAGCTGTGCGTGTATTTGAAAACGACGTTTGGAAGGTCCTTTGGCGTCAACCCCGCCACGACGGAGAATTCGCCGCGATCCACCCAGAGATCATCATTGGAAAGGCGATATTGCATGCCGATGGGGGGATAATATCCGCCGGCGCCGTTGTACCAGGTGCGAAAGTCAGTGACGTTGACCCGGACGTAACCGAAGTCTTCGCGTTGCAGACCGAGGGTGAATTTGTAGTCGTTCTGGTCGAACAAGGAATGTCCGTCGAGCGACAGGGTGGTGTTTTTTGCGACATCCTTTTGCAGGTGCAGATCGCTGATGCCGCCAAACGGGTCGTCGCTCAACTGGTAACGTTGTTGCGCCTGCGCGTGGTTGCCCGAGACGAACAGATCGCCAACGCCCAGGTCCACCCAGTTGTCGTAAGATTTTGTGCCGCCCTCAAACATGTCGCCGGGTGACATGGCCGGCGTATTGGTGTCGCCGGCCCGGGCATCGCAGGCCAACAACATCGCCCCAACCACAATGCAACGGCGATACCACGCCCGGCGGGCGTTCCGATCCGGTTGATTTTTTGATTGAACTTTTGTTTTCATCAACGTTCCGGTTGCGGGTTAAAATCTGAGCGACGGGCTGACACGCGAGCCGTGGACAGCTTCATGGCAGCCGGCGGTCCAGCAGGTGCCCTCCTGGAGGCGTTGGGTGTGATCCTGGCCGCCGATGAGGATGGATCCACCGGGACCCTGCTGTTGGAAATGGCATTTGAGGCAAAGATTGGAATCGCGCACGGTCAACAACTTGGCGTTGACGCTGCCATGGGCCGTGTGGCAGACCGTGCAGCCTTCCTGCAAGGCCTCGTGTTCAAACACATACGGACCGCGCTGGGCCGGATGGCATTGCAGACAATTTTCATCCTGGGAGAGCAGGGCCGTGCCGCCGCCGGCGCGAATGCTTCCCTTGTGTGGCGAATGGCATTCCGTGCAGCTCATGTGGCCTTCGGGCACGGGATGATGGCTGGGCAATTGAAACTGGCCGCGGACGTCATTGTGACACTGGTAACAAACCGTTTCCGTGGTCCGGGCCGGCGGCACTCCGGCAAGAGTGTCCAGGCTGGCCGGTTCCGGACGCCCGGCGGTGAAGCTGAAGGGCGGTTTGGTTTCTCCACCCGAGTCCGAGTGCAGGCTGCAGGGTCCGTGGCAGGATTCGCACCCGACATTCATGGAATTGGTCCCTTGGGCAATCAGGCGCGAGTGGTCAGCGGTCTGGAAGTTCCGGTAAATTTCTTCGTGACACTGTTCGCATTCCGAGGAACCGATATATTTCGCGCCCGGCACGTCCGGAAGCAGCACGGCCTGGTTGCTGACGGTGCTGCAGGAAATGACCGCCAGCAGCAGGACACCCACGATGGCAATCGCGACCACGCCGCGCTGCCGCGGGCGCCGGTGCCGGAGTTGGTTGAGGATTGAAAGGAGCTTCATGTGGTTTTGAGTTGGCCGGTGCCTGGTCATCAGGAAATGAATTTTGCCGTCATGCTTTTATTGCAACATCTGCTCCATCCAGATTTCTGCGGCGTTTAACAAATTGATCGCCAGCGAGGGATTGTGTACGCCCATGCTGCCGTCATTCAAAACGAGATACAAGTTGAACCGCACCCGCTTGATGTTGTCCGGAATCAAGGCCTGGCCGGCGGTGTTTGGGCCGGTGAAATTCACGGGATTGTCCAGCGTCCAGCCGGTCACGGCACCTGATGAATTGGTCTGCCAGGTCAGGCCGCCGGGCGTGGTGTATTCCCAGGCCACCACGCCGTTGGTTTGCAACGCCGCCGGCGCCTTGAGGACCGCCCAGCGGTTCAGCGCGGTGATCAGCGTGACCACATTGTTGGAAATGGCCGGGGTCAGGTAATACTGTTCCAGGATTTCGGGATCGGTGTCATGACAGTTAAGACACACCGTGTCGCTGGTGACGGTGAAGGAATGGTCGTGACCTCCGCTGCTGTCGTTTTGCAGGTGACAGGCCGTGCATTGGTTGGTCAGGTAGAACGTGCCGGACAACGAGTTCATGGCGGAGGCTGGCAGGCCGGCGTGCGTCCCGGGATTGAAGGTGGATGAACCGCCGAGCAGCTCGCCGATGGAGCCGAGCAGGAAGTTATATTGCGGCGAGTTGTGCGGCGCGCGGGAAGTGTCCGTCCAAGCCGCGCCGCGGGCGTTGTGGCACTGGCCGCAGAGGTTGATGTTGGTGTTGGCTGCGTATTTGTTGGAGAACACGTCCGTGGTGGCCAGGGAAAAATAATTGGTCGAGAACACCGGGTTGCGGAGCTGGACGGGATTGGAACCGGTCTGGTGGGGATCGTGACAGACGGTACAGGTGATGGCAACGTTCAGGTCATTCGTGAGCGCGATGGGATTTTGTCCGTTGATCAAGGCGAGCCGGACGGAACCGGAATGGCAACGGCCACAACTGCTGATGTTGTTGGTGGATGAACTCATCACTTGCAGCACATCCGGCACCACGGCGGCGTGGCCGCTGGACGACCATTCCTCAAACGTCGGCGGATTGGTGTAGGTGGTGTGGCTGGCGCTGTGGCAGCCGCCGCAAACCGTGGCGGCCATGTCAACGTGCGGAACCACGGTGGGATCACCCGGGTTGGCCGCATGATTGGCGGCCGGTCCGTGGCAATTCTCGCATTGCACTCCGGCCAGCAACGGGGTTTTGGAAACGCTGACAAATCCAGTCGGCAACCCGTATCCCACCGTATGACAAGGCAGGCAGGAGCTGTTGGTCTGGCCGCCGGCTGCCACGAACTGGGCGTTGGTAAATGCGCCCGCATGAGGAGTCAGCAACACCGTGCTGTGAATGCTGGTGTGGCACCCGGTACAGCTCTGGGCTCCGACATAAGCCGGCGCCGGTCCGGAGACGCGGAAGAAGGCATTGCTGTAAAGCTTCGTGACGACGGTGTTGTAGATCAGGTTGGTGGGCTTGCCCAGCGCCACCCACGGAGCCAGCAGGTTGTTGCTTTTCTGATAAACCTGATAATAACCGGGCGGCCCATCCCAGGTGACTTGGACGCCGTTGGTCAAACTAGTAATACCTTCCATGACCGGCGAGCCCGGCATCCCGCCCGGCTGGGTGATCGTGAGATGTTGAACCGGCTGGGCCGTGAGGGACGCCACGGTGAAAAGAATGACCCCCAAGATGAACAAGGGTCTTGGTCTGGATGACGTTGTAGTTGCGCGGTTCATGTTATCGCAGCTGGCCACATTCAAAATGAACCCATGCGGCGCCGGTTGAGCTGTTCGGTGATGATACTTGGTGACATTCGGAAAAGAACAGCAAATGAATCTTTATTCAACATATTCTTTGATAAAGAGGATACTTCTCATGCGTGCGAAAACTAACCTTCCCTTGCCCCATATTCGTCAAAAATTGTCCAAGCGGACTGATGCCAGCGGTGCCCGGAAACCGCCAGCCGGCCGGTTTCGGATTTTTCTAAAATTGACAGTCCTCAATAATGTCCGAAGATACACGAAAGTAGAAAATCATAATGATGAAACCATCCCTCGTAAACGTCCTGCGCCCAACCGATCCGCAGCCGGTCAGAGCCTCGCGTTGGCGGCTCTTCATCCTGGTTCCGGTCGTCTTCTTGCTGGGAGCCGTCCTGGCCGGTGTCTGGTTTAAATACGGCAAATCCGCGGCGGGTTCCTTTTTGCCGGGACGGGAACTTTCCAACCAGACCACGGACCTTTTGCGCCATTTGAATTCGCCGGTGGAAATCCGTTTTTATTCCATGCTGCCTGCCGGAAGCGCCCCGGAGGCGCTCCAGACTTTTTCCGGACGGGTGGATCAGTTGCTGTCCAAATTTCAAGATGCCAGCGACGGCAAAATCCGGATCACCCGGAATGATTCAGCCTCGGAAGCGAACGGTGACGCCGCAACCGCCGATGGCATTCATCCCTTCAACCTCGACAAGGGCGACGCTTGTTTTCTGGGAATTGCCGTTGCCAGCGGGGGGCAGAAGGAATCACTCGCCCAACTCCAGCCGGAGTGGGAACCGGCGTTGGAGTATGATCTGGCCCGTGCGATTGCCCGTGTGACGGCAACACCGGCGGCTTCAAAAGTCAAAGCCAGCGTCCCGGTTTCCCCCGAAACCACCAATGAAATTGCCCGCCTGATTCCCGATATCAACGGTACTTCATTGGAAGACGGAATCGCAATGTTGCGCGAGGGGGCCGTGAACAAATTCACCGAAGCCGGGGCCGAGGTGGAGAAACAGATTCAGGCGGCGCAACAACAGGTTGCCGACACACAAAACGGCCAGTCCGGGGCGGAACAGCAGGCCGCGGTGAAACATCTTCAGCAGGTCGAGTTGGAACAGGGGGAAAAAATCAAGGCCATCGCCGCCCGGTTGCAGGAGGAAATCACCGTCTTCCAACAGATGAAAACTGCCGCTGCTGCCGCAAAGTAAGCCTTAAGTCCCGACGGGGTGTTCTCCTCGACTACAGTTCCGGGCTATGAGGAAAAGCCGGCACGTCGGCCAGTCGGCTTCCAACGGCAGCGCAAATAATCTTCCTTTTTTTGCTATTTCACCTTTGCACTAAAGCCGGGACGCTGCAGGTGTCGTATGGGGTGTTCACCCCATAGACGAAGATAACTTGTTGGCAATATTGTATTCAATCGTATAACACAAACTAACCAGAAAAAGGATACCATGAACGCAAAAAATAGTGCCTACGAATCCAAGTACACCCCCAAGAACAAGGCGGTGATTAAAACGATAAGCCTGCAGGTTGCCATCACGGAACCCGATCTGAAAAAGGCCGTCCGAACAGCTTTTGACCTGGCCAAAAGCAGCGGACTGGAGCTCGACCTTGCTTTTACCCTCCAACCGCTCACGGAGCTTTTTCCAAAACAGTCACATATCAAGATGACGTATCCCGCACAGCCTCGATTGGGTTGCTGACGACTTCCTCATGGCTCCGGTGATTTGCTAGGCCAAGTCAGCCACCGAGACACCGAGACGCAGAGTTGGGAAACAAACTGTGAATGTCGGAAGCCAGAAATCAGATTCTCTCTGTGCCTCTGTACCTTTGCGGCTAAAATCTCCTTGGCATTGATGTTTCGCCCATGCCTGTGCGTCATGGCCAAATGCTTGCGCGACATTTGCAGCCTGCCCGAAAGCGAACTGCCTTGGAAAGCCGGACGCGGCTTCGTCGTCCGCGACCTGTCGTGGACGGTGGAGAAGCTGCGCGTCATCCTACTGTTTGAATTTGAGAACTGGGCTGGGCTTCGTCCCTAGTGGAACTCCCACTCTTATTGGGGGCATAACTTGCCGGTTCAGCAGGCTTCATCATTGCCGGCTTGAACCAAAAACCCTCCCCGTTGCCGGGGAGGGTTGAGTTGAAGCGATTTCAGTTTATGACCATTACGGAGTGTGAACCACGCGATAGAACATTTGCACGTTGTTTCGCGTCGGTGTCAGGTAACTGATGGATCCACCGGTGCCGGGCATGTTGGTGCTGACATTCTGCCAGCCGCCAGTGAGGTTGGAAATGCCCTGGATCTGGTAGGTGGTGCCACTCTGCGTGTTGAAGACGATTTCCGCCGCCCGATAGATGGCGATGGTGTTGGTCGCGCCGTTGACAATGTTGTTGCCATTGAAATAGATGACGCCATTGACGGCGGTTGCGCCGCTGTTGGGAGCGAGTCCCAAGGCATACATCATCCAGTTGGGAATGCCATTCGTGTTATTGATGGCGTTGGGGGCGGCAGCGGCGTTGGTGGCCGAGCCGAAGTAGCTGATCTGCCAGACATCCGGGATGCCGTCGTTGTTGGCATCACCGGTCAGGTCGGCGATGGACGCCTTGAGCAGGCCGACCGCGAACGGCGCGTTGTGAATGCCGTAGCTGTTGTCCATGGTGACAAACTGGTAGTTGTAATAAGCCTTCAAGAACTTCGCCGGCATGTTGGTATATACCTTGGGAGACTTGACCAGGCCGTCGGCGATGTAGTTGGCGGAATTCGCCTGATACGTTGCAGGCGGCATGAGCGTGGATAGTTTGTCGAGCAGATGGTGGACCTCGGTCTGGACACCTTCGACAACGCCGTCACCATTGTAATCGGCAACCTTGAAATCAAAGTTGGTGATGGTGCCATGGCATTGATTACAGACCGCGGTCACCGGAACCTTGGCGCCCAGACTGTTGGTGTAACTCATCTTGAAGGTGTGCCCGCCGGCCTTGGCGAAAGCGGGATCCGAGGTGGCGATCGGCTGCATGTGGCAACCCGAGCAGGTGTTGGACACCACATTGGCGTGCGGAGCGCTGGGAATCACTTGTCCGTACGTCACCGCATTCACGCCTTCGAGCATGTCGCCCTGCGGGCTGTCATGCGTTCCAAAGCTGCTGCCGCCAGCCCAGTTGGGCTGACTCAAAGGATATCTCGCCAGCTGGTTGGTGACGGAACCGTTGCGGCTGTTGTGGCATTCCATGCAGAAGCCACCACTGCCGGCGTTCGTAACCACGGTGCCGTCGGAGAGTGTGACATTATAGCTCATGCGCAGTTCATGCGGGTTCGAGGCGTCATGCGGGTCGTGACAAGCTTGACAGGTGATCGCCTCGTAAGTCGAGTCGGGGGCGGTGGTTAAAATATTGGTGGAATACGCATTCGCAGCAATGACATTGGTTGGATACAAGTTTTGAGCGTTCATACCCCCCGCCGTGGCCCAGCCGACGAATCCGGGTGCCGTATGGCAGCGGACACAGGTGGCGCCGGTTTGCCTGGCGGAAGACGCATGGAGTGAATTGTTCCATTCCGCACTTTGGAATTCGTTGTTGAGTCCGTCATGACATTGCGAGCACACGCCCGCGCCATAGCTGATGGCGATGAAATTGGTATTGCCGGTTACGCCTTTTGCGAACGGATGCTGGCTGCCGGGGCCGTGACAGTTTTCGCATTGGATGTTGGCCATGTTCTGCATTTCCGCCGGCATGGAGGCCCAGTTCCCGTTGGTCAGCACGCTCGGGAAAGTCCAGCCGTACAAGGTGGCCAGGTCGTCAAAGCCGCCGTTGACGGCGAACGAATTGGTGTCATAGCCGACGGTGTGGCACTGAATGCAACTCTTGTTGTAGTGGCTGCTCACCAGGCCATCAATGGCGCGGGTGAAATACGTGGCGTGGGGGGTATTCGTGTAAGTGGGGTACACGGTGGGCGCATTCAGGACGCCGCCGCTATGGCAGGCAGCGCAACTGTTCAAGCCATAATAAGTGGACGCTGTGATGGTGATCACCAGGTTCGTTGTGACCGGGCCAATGGCGTTCGTTCCGTTGACACCCGTCGTGGTAATGGTGGCCAGGACGATATATTGTCCAACGGCATCCGGACGGAAAAAGCTGCGGCCAGCCAGTTGCAGGTACGGTGTGGGTGAGCCACCCGCTCCGCCAGAGACACGATCCGCCGTCTTGAAGATCGGCACGTTGGTGCCCAGCGGGCTGTTGGTCAACGCCACCAGCGAACCCAACGGCTTGTTGGTCAGTGCCCAAGTGACGCTGATGATGTTCGAAGGCGCAATCGCAACCGCCACCATGGCGTCAAGATAAACCGGTTCGCCCAGGGCGACGGTGCTGAGGCCAGCGGAGAACTGGGCATTGGTCAGCGAATAACCAAAAGTTGATGAGATTTCAGTCGGTGTGAGAGGCCGCAGGGTCACCTGACCGTTCAATGCAGTCGTTGCCGCGTTGACGGTGCCAATGGCTCCGACAAACGCCAATGTCACGGCCGCAAGGCGGGTAAACATCTGGGATAGAGGATGGTGTATTTTCATAGGTTTCGAGTTTTGTCTGGGATTGCGTTTGTCAGTGTGATTTTTTATTTTGTAATTGCGATCTGTTCATGCCGTTGCTTCGCACAGGGTCCAGCCTGGCACCAATTCCACCTCGACGGCCGGCCGGGCGACGGGCGGCGGGTTCAATTTCAACATCAGCGCCCCCGCGCGACGGGCGATGATTTCATTGCACTTGGAAAGTTCCTGTTCCCGCATTTTTGAGTTTTCACGGACAATCGCCTCCAGGTGGTCAATGTTGTAAAGGTAAACGTTGTCCAGCTCCTCAACGTCCGGAGCGATGTCCCGGGGCACGGCAATGTCCACGAGAACCAGCGGCCGGTTGGACCGCGCCTTCAAAATGCCGGCGATTTCATGCTTGTGGAGAACCGTGGTCGGACTGCCGGTGGAACTCACGACGATGTCGGCCTCGATCAATGCCGCCATGCGGTCTTCAAAGGGCAGGGCACGTCCGCCGAATTCCGCGGCCAAAACCTGTGCGCGTTCGAGGGAGCGGTTGGCCACCAGCACCGAACGGGTGCCGCCCTTGGCCAGATGGCGGACGCAGGCCTCGCCCATCTTGCCCGCACCCAAAATCATCACGGTCTTGTCCGACAGCTTCCCGGAAAAAACCTTCTCCGCCATTTCCACGGCGACGCTGCCGACGGAAGTGGCCCCGCGGCCAATGCCGGTGTGGGTGCGGACTTCCTTGGCGACCTGCAACGCGGTTTGAAACCACCGGTTCAGCACCCGGCCGGTCAATCCGGCCTGCTGGGCTGTTTGATAGGCGGTCTTGATCTGGCCGGTGATTTCAGTTTCGCCAATCACCATGGAATCCAGGCCGCTGACGACCGAGAACAGGTGCTCCACCGCCGCGGCGCCTTCCTTGACATACACGTACGGGGTCACGTCCTCATCGGGACAAAGCTGCTGGAAAATGCGAAACACCTTGCCCTGAACCCAGGACGACGTGGCGCCATAAACCTCAACCCGGTTACAGGTGGAGACGAGCACGACCTCTTCCAGGCCGGCGTTGAGTTTCAGGCGGCAGCCGTAACAGGGCAAAAGCGAAGGACGCACGGCCAGCTTTTCGCGCACTTCCACCGGCGCGGTTTTGTAACTCAATCCTGCGACAAAAATCTTCATGGTGGTTGGTTGGTCTTGATTAATGCTGCGCCTTCAGCCGGGCCGCTGTGACCGGACCGGCGTTATCACCCAGAAACATGAACTCTTGATTCACATGCTAAATTTAGTAGGCACGGTAATCCTTGCTGCCCATCCCTTGTTAATCACAACCCCTATTTTGGTATTAGAATAGCATATTATGCAAACATATATGTATAAGTTTATTTGGCTTTTATCGTGGCAGATTATGTTTATCCCGCTTTCGGGGATTATGGGCGGGCAGGGGATAAAATAGTGGTTGTTCCGTGCGTCCGGATTACCCACGCTGGTCGCCAGTCCAGTGAAAGACCATTTGCCCGAGTCCACGGCCCCAGACCGCCGGCATTCCACCGGCCGCCTCTGGCTCGAGGTCTTGATCGTCGCGCTCGCTGGCGCGGTCTTTGCGTTTGCCGCCAACGGGATCTCCCCTCGCGGCCTGATGCTCGCGCGAAATTATTTCCCGGCGCAAATCAATCGTCCGGCGACAGCGCCTGGAACCATCGCTGTGTTGCGCGACCTGACCAAAGCAAGTCTTCCGGTGTTGTCTCCCGTCGAGCTTCTGGCAGTCCGATTGAAGGAACAGGGAATGCAACTGCTGGATGGCGGCCAGGTGAAGCAGCTTTTTCAGGATCCACAGTTCAAAACCGGGAACATTGTATTTGTTGACGCCCGGGATGAAACCCACTACCACGAAGGGCACATTCCCGGCGCCTACGAGTTTGATCCTTATTATCCGGAAAAATATTTCACTAATGTGTTTCCGGCATGTCAGGCGGCGAAGCAGATCGTGGTGTATTGCAATGGCGGCGATTGTGACGACAGCGAGTCCGCCGCCCTGACGCTCAGAGACGTGGGCATTCCGGTCAGCAGGCTGTTCATTTACGGCGGCGGCATTCCCGAATGGACCACCAACGGATGGCCGGTCGAAATCGGCGCCCGCAACAGCGGAAGCCTGCGCCGTCCGAACCAATGAACACCAAGCCGACACCCTTGAGCCGCGTTGCAGACAATTTTGCCGTGCTGGCGAGATGGTTGTTGGGGGCGGCCTTCCTTTACCTGGGCTTGAACAAGGCGCTGCATCCGGTCGAATTTCTCAAACTGATACGGCAATACGACATCGTGCAGGATCATTTGTGGTTGAATTCAATCGCCGCCGCCCTGCCTTGGTTTGAGGTGTTTTGCGGATTGCTGCTGCTGGCGGGCGTCGCTGTGCGGGGAACCGCTTTGATGCTCATCCTCATGCTGGTGCCGTTCACGGTTCTGGTGTTCCGACGTGCTCTGGCGATCAAATCGGCGATGGCCATCGCGTTTTGCGCGGTGAAATTCGACTGCGGTTGCGGCAACGGAGAAGTGTACATCTGCCACAAATTGCTGGAAAATCTGTGGTGGCTGATTTTGGCTGGCTGGCTGCTGGCCGGAACGGGACAGAAGTTTTGCCTTCGCTATTCCCTGATGCCATCGAGCACCACAAACCGTTCGATGGAATAATACCGCCTGCCGCCGCAGCTTTCTTGATAAAGTGTGAAACGAAACAATGCCATAACCGATCGCACACGGCATGTTTGGAGCTGCTCACATGGATGCGTGAATTCACCAAATAACTTGAAACGGAGTGCTCATTGCGGTGTCATTGACATTGTGAAATCGGGGTTCAGGGCATTCACCTTGATTGAGTTGCTGGTGGTGATTGCCGTCATTGCCATTCTTGCCGCCTTGCTGCTGCCGGCCCTGTCCAGTGCCAAAGCCCGGGCACAGCGAACAACCTGCCTTAACAACTTGAAACAAATCAGCCTGGGCATCCACCTCTATGCCGGTGATAACGACGACACGCTGCCCAGCATCGTCCTTACCAACGGCATGCCCTGGGCATACCAATGGCGCTTTTACAAGGAGTTGACCATGAGCTACGACGGCATAACCGGCCCGTCTTCGGCGAATGACAGGCTGTTTGCCTGTCCGGCGGACACTTTTCATTACTTCAATACGCATAACACGCCAATGCAGCGGGTCAGCATGCATGATGACCCGTGGGCCGATTACTCGAGTTATTGGTACAGCCGGTTGAACCTCGTGACGAACCAGGAGACCGGGGAGTTTTATCACGGGATTGCCGGCCGGAAAATCAGTTCGTTGCGAAACACAGTCCAGGACCTGATGGTGGTGGACCAGCCGGGCTGCTTCGCCTATTCCTGGCATCAACCGCAGTCGCTGACGGATCCGGGTCCCAACCAGCTCAATGATTCGAAGAACATGACCGGCTTCGTGGATGGCCATGCCGCTTTTATCAAGTTTTACTGGAACGGCGTCAATGCCGACAAAAATGATCCGTGTTTTTACAATCCGCCGGCCGGCTACGAATATCAATGGGGCGAGAATTGAAGCGGCCGGCTCGCGAATTGTTTATGGCTAAATCAGTGCAGCCGTTTCAAAACTTCCTGGCAGACCGGAGAAGTCCACTTTGCCACACGCGGACAATTGGCGTGTCAGTCCACGTTGTAGCCCAGTTCCCGGAATCGCTGGAGCTTGTAAATCAGCGCCCGGCGGCTGATGCCCAGCGCCTTGGCGGTTTCCGTGCGGTTGGACTTGTGCAGGCGCAAGGCTTGCATGATGGCCTGCCGTTCAATTTCCTCCAGCCGCTCCAGGTCGCCGGGCTCGGACGTGACGGGTTGGTCCGCGGCGGCCCGCACGCGCGTGGGCAGATGTTCGGGCAATATCAACTCGCTGCGGGACAGCAGGACCGCCCGTTCCATCGCGTTGCGCAATTCGCGGACGTTGCCGGGCCAGGGATAGCGTTCCAGGCCGGCGGAGACCGTGTCCGAAAAACGCGCGCGGCCCTTCGTAAATTCCTCGATGAACCGGCTGGCCAGCGGCAGGATATCTTCGCGGCGCTCGCGCAGCGGCGGAACGTTCAGCTCCACCACGTTCAAGCGATAAAACAAATCCTCGCGAAACCGGCCGGCCTTGACCTCGTCCTCGAGCACGCGGTTGCTCGCGGCCAGGATGCGGGCGTTGGTGTGGACTTCGCGGTTGGAGCCGACGCGCTGGAAGCGACCGTCCTGCGTCACCCGCAGCAGCTTCGCCTGCAACGGCGGCGACAGTTCGGCGATTTCATCCAGCAGGATGGTGCCGTCGTTCGCCTCCTCGAACCGTCCGATGCGCTGGGCATGCGCGCCGGTGAACGAGCCTTTTTCATGTCCGAACAATTCGCTTTCCAGCAGTGTTTCGGGAATCGCGGCACAGTTGACCTTCACCAGACGGCCGGCCGCGCGCGGACTCCAGGCGTGAATGACATCGGCCACGATCTCCTTGCCGACGCCGCTTTCGCCGGTGATCAGCACGCGGGTCTCGGATGGGGCAATCAACGAGGCGTCCCGGAACACGGCCTGCATGAGCGGGCTGCGGGCGACCACATAATCCGGCAACGGCTTCTCCTGGCTGAATTGCGCCGGGGCGGATTCCGTGATGCCGATGGCCTGGCGCACGGACGCCAGCAGTTCGTCCAGGTCAATCGGCTTGGGCAGGTAATTGACCGCGCCATCGCGCATGGCGGCCACGGCGTCGCGGACATCGGTGAACGCGGTGACCAGCAGGACGGGCAGGGTGGCGTGTTCCTTGCGCGCGAGCCGGAGAGTTTCCAAACCGCTGAGCCCCGGCATCCGCACATCGGAAATCATCATGTCGAATTTCCCGTTACGCAACGTTTCGAGGGCCAATTGGCCGGAATCCACGACGACGGTTTCAAATTTCTGGCTGCGCAGGAAGGAATTCAGGAGGCTGCGCTGGCCCGGGTCGTCATCCACAATGAGGATGCGCGGTGATTCAGCGGGTTTCTTGCGCAGTTCGGTTGCCACATGGCAAGGCTAGACAAATTGAACGATGGCCAAAAGAAATTTAATGAATGAGGCCTGGTTTCATCCCTTGCGGCAAGGTGAGCCTTTTGCGTAAAGTCTGGCGCCCATGAATCTAGCCACCGCATTCGCCGCTTCAGTGAAAAAAAGGCCGGACAAAATCGCCCTGTTTTGGGGCGACAGTGAATTCACCTACGCCACGCTGTTCGCACAGTCGTGCGCCGTGGCGGCGGAACTGGCCGGCAAATTCGGCGTCCAGCCCGGCGATCGCGTCGCGCTCTGGCTCAAAAACCGGCCGGAATTCATCCCGGCGGTCTTTGGCATTCTGGGCGTGGGTGCCGTGCTGGTGCCCATCAATAATTTCCTCAAGCCGGACGAAGTGAATTACATGCTGCAGGACGGCGGCATTGACGTGCTCATTACCGATGATGAACTGGTGGTGCATCAGCCGGCACTGGCTGCAGCCCGACCATCGCTAAAAGTTCTACGGGCCGAGGAGTTTGCCGTGCTCAGGTCACCTTCCATCCTCCAGCTTCCATCTTCGTGCTCCGAGAAAGACTTGGCGGTAATCATTTACACATCCGGCACCACGGGCCGGCCGAAGGGGGCGATGCTGTCGCACGGCAACCTGCTGCATAACGTCGAAAGCTGCCGCATCATTCTGGAGACGGTGGATCATGACCGCATGGCCGTGGTGCTGCCGTTGTTTCACAGTTACATGCTGACGGTGGGGATTCTCCTGCCGTTGATCGTGGGCGGCTCACTGGTCCTCGTCAAATCACTGGGCCAGCCGCGGCAGATTTTGCAGGAAATGTGCGCGCGACAGGCGACGATATTGCCGGCCATCCCGCCGTTTTACCGGACGTTGGCCAGTTCGCCGGCACCGATCAAGCTGCCATTCCGCATTTGCATCAGCGGCTCGGCGCCGTTGCCGGTGCAGGTGCTGGGAGAGTTTGAGGCGAAATTCGGCATCCCGCTGCTCGAAGGCTACGGTCTGAGCGAAGCCAGTCCGGTGGTGGCAAAGAATCCGATTCACGGCGTGCGCAAGCCCGGTTCGATTGGATTGCCGATTCCAAACGTTGAACTTAGCGCGCAGGACGATGCGGGAAAGATCCTCGGAGTGGGGGAGATTGGCGAACTTTGTGTGCGCGGCGGCAACGTGATGCTCGGCTA